>Ga0315274_10006944_pt1 | contig 16459 bp, 11 predicted proteins | sample YL17G02_20_MG_FD_203700 | JGI IMG/M metagenome (GOLD analysis project Ga0315274, IMG submission 203700) | Sediment microbial communities from Yellowstone Lake, YNP, Wyoming, USA - YL17G02_20 | ecosystem: Environmental > Aquatic > Freshwater > Lake > Sediment | place: USA: Wyoming | collected...
CCGGGCCATCGAGGCGAATCCCCAACGGCCGCGCAGAGGGGTGCAACGCCGTCCGGATAACTCCTTTTATCCTTGACTGGTCCTTATCATGAATGTCCCTCAATTTCTCGGATCCTGTCATCCTCTCAGAAGGGTTTTCGCCACGCCAAGAACCCTTCAACCCTCGTGGCGAGACGTCCATGCTACTTTCGAGAAACCGCCTATCGCAAGTGCCTCAACTTTGATCTCTGCAATTTCCCTTGCGCCGTTTCGCCGGGTCGAATAGAAGGGTGCCGGGCTTTCCGAGCGCCGGTGTCGCGGAGTCGGGAGCGGGCCGAGCGTTCGAGGGGTCGGCGCCAGAGAGCCGGCTGCAAGAGACGGTCTGACCGATTCCTTTCATGTTTGGAGGCATCCCATGAATCGTCGCAGATTCCTTCGAAACACAGCGTTGAGCGGAAGCGGGTTGCTCATTCTTCGCAACAGCGCATCGGCGGGGACTTATCAGGCCAACGAGAAAGTCAACGTCGCGCTGATTGGGGTGAGCGGACGCGGCAGCTGGTTTGTTCGAGCCATTCCTGAAGTCGGGCAGAACGTCGTGGCTCTATGCGATGCGAACGAGCGGCGCGCCGCCGAGGCGTTTGCGAAATTCCCGCAGGCGAGAAAATACCGCGATTTTCGCAAGATGCTCGACGAGATGGGCAAACAGATTGACGCGGTCACCGTGGCCACGCCCGACAACACGCACGCGATCATCAGCATGACGGCGATGAAGGCCGGCAAGCACGTTTTGTGCGAAAAGCCGCTGACGCACGACGTGGCCGAGGCGCGGGCGCTGCGCGACGCGCTGGCCAAGTACTCCGTGGCCACGCAAATGGGCAACCAGGGCACGGCCAGCCCGGGCTTCCGCCGAGCCGTGGCGATCATCCAGCAGGGGCTGCTCGGCGAAGTGCGCGAGGTTCATGCGTGGAATACCGGCGGAGGGTCGGGCGAGCGCCCGCTGCCCAAGGGATCGCAGCCGATTCCCGACTACCTCGACTGGGACGTGTGGCTCGGCCCGGCGGCCGAGCGCCCGTTTCACGAGGAATGGCTGAAGTGGCACGGGTGGCGCGATTTCGCCACGGGCAACCTGGGCAACTGGGCGTCGCACACCAACAATCTGGCGTTCAAGGCCTTGAAGATTGACTCGTTGTGGAAGGCCGACGCCTCGGGCGATCTCTCGAAGCGGCAGATTCGGGTGCAGGCCGAGGTTTCGGGAATCCATAAGAACACGTTTCCGAAGTGGGAGACGGTCCACTGGCAGATTCCGGCGCGAGGCGACCTGCCGCCGGTCCAGTTGAACTGGTACAACAGCGGCGGCGACGCCATGGAGAAAAACGGCATTCGCGGCCAGATCGAGAAACTCCTCGGACGCCGCATGGACTGGACCACTGAAGACGGCAATGAATGGCGGGACTGGGCCGGGATTCTCCTCGTGGGCCAGAAGGGGCTTCTCTACTCGAACGCCCACAACACCGAGTTCACCCTGCTGCCCGCCGAGAAGTTTAAGGACTTCAAGGGGCCCGAGGAATCGCTGCCGCGGTCGCGCGGCCATGAGCGCGAGTGGATTGACGCCTGCAAGGGAGGACCGGCGGCCATGTCCAACTTCACCTACTCGGGTCCGCTGACGGAACTCAACATGCTGGGCAACGTGGCCACGCAAATCGAGGGCGCGATCGAGTATGATCCGGCGACCATGAAGATCACAAACAATGCTGTGGCCGACGGCCTGCTTCGCCGCGAATACCGCAAGGGCTGGGCGCTGTAGTTCCTTCCGATGCAGCAGGGAATGAGCACCTACTGCCCTGCTTTTTTCGTCCCCCCGCGCTCGGGGGCGTGTCTTTTTTCATTGACCGAATGCCACAGATCGCGCTACTCGTCGTCCAAAGGGAAGTAGAAGGGCGATCTCTTTTCTAGCAGTCCATCTGTTGCCGGCGCCGGCAGTCTGTCGCTGTGATTCGGAGGCTCGCGGCGGTTTCCATGGCTGCGATGCTCTGAAGGTGTATAATCCACTTTCTCTCACAAGGGAGGGACAAGACATGAAGCGTTTGCCAGACCGCAGAGCGTTTACCTTGATCGAGCTGTTGATTGTGGTCGCCATCATCGCCATCCTGGCGGCGATCGCCGTGCCCAATTTCCTCGAAGCACAAATGCGGGCAAAGATCAGCCGGGTCAAGGCCGACCAGCGCTCGATCGCCACGGCCCTCGAGGCCTATGCCGTGGACAACACCAACAAATACCCCAACATGCACACGGTCCTGAGCGGGGCCTGGGAATACGTCGGCTGGGGCTATGCCCAGCGCAAGCTGACCACCCCCATTGCCTACATGACGACGATGCTCGCCGACGGATTCCAGCTCCGAAACGACCAGCTGACCCAGCACCTTCGGACGCGCGACATGTGGCTCCACGGAAATCCCTACGTCAACCCGTCCTACAATCCCGTCGCCAACGGCGACCAGCACGTCATGGACTACGAGGATTTCGACGGCGGGAGAATCACGGGCGGGCAGGTGGACGCGGATTGGGTCAAACGCTGGCGCATGAGCTACGGCAACTCCGAATGGAAGCTCCAGAGCTTCGGCCCCATGCGCGACACGTTCGACTACGGATGGGCGTTGACAACCTCGGAGCCGGGTTGGCCAAACAAATACTACGACCCGACCAACGGCACGGTCTCGCGCGGCCTCATCACTCGAACGCAGGCGTATTTCAAGTAGGCCGAAAGACGTATTCGTCCGGCGGCGAGCGCGAGGCTTCGCGTCAGCGATACAGTTGCCATGCCGCGCGCGTGGCCGTGGGGCTGAGAACCGTGAACGTCACATCGAGCACGCGCGTCGGCACGATCAGTTTCGGCGACGCGCTCTATTTCCGCAGGACATAGGCAAAATACGCCCCGCACAGCTCCTTGCCGTTGGCGTCATAGAACCATGTTTGCATCTGCGTTTTCGGTCCCGCTTTCAGGGCGACGGTGAAAGGGACGGCCTTGTCCTGCGGCCCCACCCGTTTCGATTCATCCATTACGTCGCCGATCTTGAGCCGCGCCTTGACGATGGGCAATGCTTTGCCTTCCACCAGACTGCCGGCGAAGGCCTTGAATGGCGGGACGCCCGCGGCGATGGCGGCGTCGGCCTCTTTGGGCCAGCGGCGCAGCGCGATTTCATACTGGCCGTCCTTCTCGACCTGGATGTGCCACAGGGCGTTGCGCTCGACGCCCGCGCGGAGGTTGTTCATGTTGTCGCAATAGACGTTGGCCCAGTCGGCCGAGGAGAGGGTGACGGGGTTCTCCTTGTCCGAGCCAATGACGACCGGGGTGAAGTCGTCCACGAGGGGTTCGACGCTCGCCCACCACTTTTCGTAGTAGTCGCGCATCTTTTTGAGAACGTCGGGCTGCGTCACGGCAAGGTCCGTCTTCTGTCCGGGATCGGTGTTGAGATCGTAGAGTTCCTCGCCCTTGACCAGCCGCCACTTGTTCCACATCACGGCGCAGTCCCATTTGAGGGGACGCTGGCCATATTGCACGACGCACATACGGTCGGGCAGCGCATCGGTCGTCCCTCTCAGAAGCCCGGCGAGACTCGCGCCGTCGAACTTCGCCTCTCTGGGCTTCTGAAGGCCGCACAGATCAATCAGCGTGGGCAGAAGATCTTGAATCTGCGCGAGGGCGTCCACGTCGCCGGGTGGGCGCAGATTGCCCGCGGGCCAGCGGACGAAGCAGGCCGCGCGATGGCCGCCGTCGTAATACTGTGTCTTGCTGGCTCGCATTCCGGCATTGAAGACCTTCACGCCGGCCGTGCCGCCGTTGTCGGTCATAAAGATCACGATCGTGTTGTCCCACAGGCCCAGTTCCTTGAGCAGCGCGTCGAGTTTCCCCATGTTCTCGTCAATGTTGGCGATCATGCCGAAGAACGCCGCCGGCCCTTTGCCTTCGTACATCTTCTGGTATTTTTGCGGACACCACAGCGGCCCGTGGGGAGCGTTGGTCGGAAGGTAGAGGAAGAACGGTTCATTGTTCTTGCGGCGCTCCCGAATCCAATCCATGGCCAGACCGAACCAGACGTCGGTGCAATAGCCCTTGTATTGTTGGAGGACGCCGTTGTGGCGGAAGCGGCCGTCGAAGTAGTCGTTTTGCCAGAGGTCGGCCATCGAGGTAATGCCCCAGCCGAGGAAATAGACGGTTTCCTCGAAGCCCTTTTGATGGGGCAGATTCGGATAGCTGTCGCCGAGATGCCACTTGCCGAAGTGGCCGGTGCGATAGCCGCCGGCGGCGAAGGTTTCGGCCATCGTCGGAATGCCGCGCCGAATAAACGAACGCCCGGCGCAGACGGAGGTCGCGCCGTTGCGCACGGCATCCATGCCGGTCATCAGCTGGCTGCGCGTGGGCGTACACATGGGGGCAACGTGGAAGTCCGTAAATCGCACGCTCTGGTCGTGCCACTTGTCCATGTTGGGCGTCTTGAGGACCGGATTGCCGTGGCACGACATGTCGGCGTACCCCTGGTCGTCGGTCAGCAAGATGATGACGTTGGGTCGCTTTGCGGGCCGCTCGGCGGTGCGGGCGTGGCCCGGAGAGTGGATCTGCCCGAAGGTCACGCCAGCGGCGCCCAACGCTCCGGCGCGTAGAAAATCGCGGCGGCTGACCGCCGAATCCTTGGCGCCCTTCCTGCTCTCTCCCACTCGGTCTGGTTTTCGCGCGCTCATTACGGTTTCTCCTTTCGTGACTGTGCAATGATCCCGCCGACCCAGCCGTAAATCGGCCCCGTGCTACACGAACGACCCGCGAAACGCAAGAAGGACTTGTGATCTGGTCAAGTTGGCGCGCTGCGCGTGTTTCCCCTCACCCTTGCACAGGCTGACAGCCACGGGCGTTTAGTGGTTTGAGGAAGGTGAGTCCTTTTTTGACAGGATGACGGGATGCACCGGATTGAAATCTGCGCAAGAACGTCCTGTAAATCTGACGAACGACCGCGTGGATCAAAACCACGCGAATGAAGCGCCGGCCGAGCGATCTTCGTGACGTTGATTTGCGATTCTTGGCCAGCCGGGCCGAGCACGCGAGAAGGAACGGGCGGCAGACTCCCGCACGGTCTTGGTTTTTCGATCGAATTGAACGGGAGCGAAGGAGTCGGGGTCAGCGAACGGATGAACAGGATACGCGACAATCCAGTGCATCCCGTCATCCTGTCAAAAGAGCTTTTTCTGCGCGCCAAAACCGTTAAACGCCAGTGGCTGACAGCCTGCGCCACGTCTTTGATCTTGCCATCGGCGCGCGAGGTGGAGTATGCCACTGCCCGGAGGATCGTACGCCATGGCAGCAGGACCTTACGGCCCGGTCGTGATGGATCACTTCATGAACCCGCGCAACGTCGGGGAGATCGAAAACGCCGACGGCATGGGGCGCGTGGGAAGCCCCGTCTGCGGCGACGTGATGATGATGACGATCAAGGTCGAGGAAGGCCGCATCGTGGACTGCCGGTTCAAGACGTTCGGTTGCTGCGCCGCCATTGCCTCGTCTTCGATCGCCACCGAGATGATCCGGGGCAAAACGATCGCCGAGGCGCTCGAGATGACCAATGCGGCGGTCGTCGAGGCGCTGGGCGGTCTGCCCGAACCCAAGATTCATTGTTCGGTGCTCGCCGAACAAGCCCTGCGCCGGGCCATTGACGACTATCTGAAACGAGCGACCGGCAAGGGCCTCGAGCCGGGCAAGATTGACGGCGACTATCGCGAGCTGGCCGATTTGAATGCGCGAGGATGAACGGAACGCGGAATGCGGAGTGCGGAATGCGGAATGCGGAATGGAAAACGGGAGCGGTTGGTCCGATTGATCTTGCTTCACTGCTGATTGCGAATCGCCGTGTTCTAACAACCAGCAATTGATTGCTGACCGCTGATCGCTTCCGAGGGGTGAGCGAATGGAGAACATTCGACTGGGTCGCGTTGAAGATTTTCCGGCGAACACGTGCCGCCTGGTTCCACTGCCCAACGGCGAGCCGGTGGCGGTGATCAACGTGGACGGCGATATCCACGTCCTCGAAGGCCGGTGCGCCCAGGGCCATTCGTTCGAGCACATCACGGTCATCGCCAGCGAAGGCCGCGTGCTGTGTCCGTGGCACGGGTGGGAGTTGGACCTCGAACGCGGCGTGTGCCTGTCGAACCCCGATTGTCTGCGCAAGGTCTTCCCTGTCCGTTTCGACCGCGACGAAGTCGTGATCGCCTGCTAGCGCCGAAGGGTGCGCCAGGACATTCTCAGAGATGCCGCGGGTGCTGAAACAGGCCCAGCTGGCCGGGCCGCTGCGACCGCGCGATCGAGCAGTCAATCCACTGGCTTTCGGTCGCGACGAAGTCCATCGGGATGTCCCAGAGTTCGTGCGGCAGGTTCTCGCCGATCTGAATGTCGAACGCCGCGCCGACGACGAGGCTGTGGGGCGCGCGCAACACCAAGAATCGGTCGTAGTGGCCCTTGCCATAACCGAGTCGAAATCCCATTTCATCAAACGCGACGCCCGGCACGACGTGAACGTCAATCGTTTTGGGATCGAGGGGAAAGAGCCGGTCGGCGCGCGGTTCGAGAATGCCCAGCGGCCCGGTCTGAAGGTCGTGGTCGAGGTTGGTGATCTCGGCGGGGATCAGATTGATCGCCCCCTGGTGGATGTAGGGAACGGCGACCGATTTGCCTTGGGCGAACAGCGCGCGCACAAGGGGAAACGTCTCGACCTCGGCGTTGAACGAGAGATAGGTCATCACGCGGCGCGCCCGAACGACCGGTTCCCATTCGAGCAGGCGGGCAACGATGGCCTGGCTGGCCGCATGGCGATAGTCGCGGTCGAGCGATTGCCGATGGCGCCGATAGAGGCTGCGGATTTCGGCCTTTGGATCTACGAGAACCGGACCGCGATTTTCACTCTCCACCACAATTCCCTTTCATTCAGGGTGGGATTCTGCTAACCGGCTCGGAGCGATTGGCAAGGGAAAACTGGTCATGAACGTGCGGCGCGCAGCGATCTCGACGGCGATCACGGCCTTCTGGCTGGTTATGATGGGGCTTCTCCTCCGCGACCACGTCCTGCCGCGGCGCGGTTCGTCCGATGCGATTGATCTGACGCCCGACCAGCTGACCGAGGAATGGCGCGACTATGAAGAGTGGATGAAACTGACGATTGCGGGAAAGTCGGACGGCGTCTCCTACACCTCGATCCGCCGGCGGACGGACCGATCGGGCTTCGTGGCGTGCAACCGGATCTGGCTCGACCTCGACGTGTTCGGCGGCCGGCACACGTTCCGCCTGGAGATGGCGGCCTCGCTCGACTCGCTGTTTCGGCTCGATCGCGCGGCGGCCGACCTTCGCCTCGACGACTCGCGGATGTCGTTTGTGGCGCTGAGCAACAACATCCGCTTCTACTATCGCTGGGAGTTCGAGGGGCGGACGCAGGCCGGGGCGCAGAAGTTGGAGCGGCCGATTTCGCTGCTGGAGGCGGTCAGGCCGCTGGTGGCGCGGCGGTTCGAACTGGAGGTCGGCCGGGCCTATCGCCTGCCGGTGCTCGACTCGACGTGGAGTTTGCGCGAAGGGACGGCCGAGGTGCGCGTCGAGGCGCTCGACCGAATTGCACTGGGCGGCCGGAGCGTCGAGGCGTTTCGGCTGGTGACGCAGCTGGGGTCGTTCAGTTCGACGACGTGGGTGAGCGCCGGCGGCGAGGTGCTGCGGCGCGAGTTTCCCGGCGCCATCGCGATGGAGCGCGTTGACCCGAAGACGGCGCGCGAGCGTTTCGAGGGGATTGACGCGCCGGCGGTCATCCCCAACGTTTCGATAGCGGACTTCCACGGGGCCGACGGCCAGACCGCCCCGCCCGACGACAACGTCGCGCCGGTCAACCGGCTGATTGAGCTTTTCCGCCAGCCGAGCGAAAAATGAAAAACGATGAAAGAGAAATGACCCCCTTACGGTGGATACGGTGGTCTAATAATGCAGATTTGTTGACGCGCACGCAGTATTGTGATATAGAAGAAGGGCAAGCGATTTGGTGCTCCCGTTCGTAAGTTCGGCGATGTATTGCTTCTGACGGGACAACGCGATACACAGGATTTCCTCCATCTTATCCATCCCGTTGGCCTGTCGAAAGGATTGTTTTTTGGAGGGTTCTATGTCGCCGAAGATATGAATCAGAGTGCCAAGCTACAAAAAGACAATGGGAGGCTGGCCATGTCTCGAAAACGCAAGATCATCTGGGCAATCGTGGGCGTTCTCGCCGTCGGTGCTCTTGTTTTCTGGATCCACGTCACAAGGCTCTCGGGAATCTATCTCGCTGAAGGGGGACTCGGATGTATTGCAATCAAGCGCGGGCCGTTGGGTTGGAAGATTGAGAAGGAGTATATCACCAAGGGTCTCGAACACCGGATTTCATCCGCAGGCCCGCCGATCAGACTGGAAGCCAGACTCGCTCCGGGGTCCGGCCGCCCGCAGGGATACGAACCGGCGTGGAATCGCGTCCTGCTGCTCGAGCGTTCGCCTCTGCGGCGGGGTGATTGGGATGTGATCGCCTACAGCAATGAATGGGGGATGGCGAAAGCACCGTCGCAATCGGCAACGTCTTCCAGCGCGGCCATTTCGGCACACTGCCGTCTAACACGGCGTGTTCCTTATCTCCACCGCCTCAACGACCGCCGTGTTGTGGACTACTTCCAACTTCAAAACTCAGACCAGAATCCGGCGGCTGCCTACGCGATGGCCAAGACGCTTCTGACATCTCATTCTGGCGATCTTCACGTTCGCGCGCTTTATCTGAGCGCTGCGGCTCATTGCGACGACACCAGCGAGGTCGCCCGCCGCGTAACCGAATGGAAGAGCGATTTTGAGAAACGAGACGACCCGTTTTTGAATCGCACCTTCGGTATGACAGAAACATGGCTTCGCTCGCGTCGTCTGAGCGCCGCCGGTCGAAACGCCTATGATTTCTGCAACCAGGTTCTTGGCAGAAAGAGCGACCTCCCCACACATTCTCGCCGGCTCTCGGAGATCTTTGAGTATGATACCTATCTCGACCCTCATCCTCCCGACGTATATGACGGGATCCCCAATTTCCTCGAAGTACAGGTAGTTACGAAGGTTTCTCGCGTCGTCGCGACTTTTTGGATGATCGAAGGGAAACGTGAAGAAAGCCTCCAACTTCTTGCGGCGAGTTACCGTCTGGGCCAAGTATCTGTCGAGGGAAGAACGCTCATCCAAGCCTTGATTGGGGTTGCCGTCGAGGCGATTGCTTCTGCGGGACTCGAACTGTATGCGCTGAACTGTTGCGAGAGCGATGCGGAGTTCCAGCAACTGTGGACAACACTGGATCGCCTCAACAAAACAAGACGACCATTTCGTTGGCTCGAACTCGCGGCAATCAATGACCCCCTTGTTGCCTATCTGCCCGATCGCAGCAAGAGAATCCCCTTCGGCGACGCAGAAACATACGGCAACATTGCCGACAGCCGATTCGAACTCGTCCGCATGGCGACGGCAGCGAAATACCGCCTCGTCTCGCAGGGCGGTTTTCCGAAAAGCAACGACCAGTTCGGACCGTTTCTACCCCAAGGACCTCCCCGCGATCCCTTCTCCGATGGCCCAATGAGGCTTCTTTCGACGAGCGATTCGCTGATCTGTTACAGCATCGGTCCGGACAAGAATGACAACAACGCAACCATCACGTATGACCCAACCAACGGCACGATCAGCGTTGGAGACATTTGGACCAGAGTTCCACGCCAGCGGCGATATCCGTTTCCTCGCGAAGGCGTGCGCGCCGCCAACGAGGAAGACTTCTGGCGTCAGTTTCCCAATGGTTTGCCCACCGACCTGTATGCCACCCAAAGGGGACGATCGCTTTCCACAACCACTTCGCTGCAGGGCGATCTTTGTGTCTATAGCTTCGGACCCGATGTGGATGAGTTCAAGCGCCTGCCGGAACGATATGTGGTTCGCTTGAGCACGGATCTCGCCGAGACTTCCGGAGCGAAGAGAAGTTACATTCCCGGCTTCGGACCCGTTCGGAACATGTACGGCCAGCCGCTTCGCGTGCTGCCTCATGCACTCCAAGTGCCCTACGATCCCACCAACGGCGCCGTCAGCGAAGGCGACATTTTCATGCGCGTGCCGAAGCCATGAACGATCGCAACTTGCCTCTTGAAACCTGCAACCTGAAACCTGAGACTTGAAAGCGGAGTGGGTCGGGTGGTCGCTGCGGTCGGGCGGTCGGCGCTCGTGCGCCGGTGCGGCCCGGTCGTGGAGGAAAGTCCGAACACCACAGGGCAGGGTGCTTCCTAACCGGAAGGCGGGGTGACCCGACGGAAAGTGCAACAGAGAACAAACCGCCCTGAGAAGCAGAGGTCAGAGGCAAGAGGTTGGAGGCGAGAGAGAACAGAAATGAGAGGAAAGAAGTCAGAGGTCAGACAAAGCCAAGTCCGACATCGTGCATTCGTTGGCCTTGCTGACTTCCGGCCTCTTACCTCAGACTTCTGACCTCTCGTCTCTCACCTCTGCTTCTCAGCGGCAAGGGTGAAACGGTGCGGCAAGAGCGCACCGGCGTCGTGGCAACACGACGGCCTGGCAAACCCCACCCGGTGCAAGGCCAAATAGGGGGAAAGCGGTGGCCCGCCGCGCTGGACCGCCGGCCCGAGCGAGGTTCGCGCCTCGCCGCGTCGGCGTCCGGGATCCCCGGGTAGGCTGCTTGAGACCGACGGCGACGTCGGTCCCAGATGAATGACCGCCGCCGGCGGTTTGCGCCGCCGGGACAGAATTCGGCTTACAGACCCACTCCGTTAAAATCAGAGGCGGGAGGCGAGAGGCGAGAGGCGAGAGGGAAGAGGTGAGAAGTCAGAAGTAAAAAGTGAGAAGTGGGAAGTGAGAGGGAAGAGGTGAGAGGCGGGAAGGAGAACGGAATGGGAGAATGGGAGAGGAGGCAGAAAGCAAGTAGGGGCCGAAATGATTTGTGGCTCTGGCTTGTGGGGTGTCCCTTCTGTCCCTTTCGTCCCTTTGGTCCCTTTGTTGTGTTGGGCTGCACTGAGGCAGCAACGTAGGACTACGTTCGCGACGTGGCGATGCGGACGAAGTCGGTCTTGATGCGTTTCATTTTCCGCGCCAGGGCCGCGCGGGCTTCGGCCAGTCGCGCGCGCGATGTCCACGGCAGGCCGCGCCGTTCGCAGAGATTGAAGTAGAATTTGATCTTCGGCTCGGTGCCCGACGGGCGGGCGATGACTTTGCTGCCGTCGGCCAGCTGGAAGATCAGAACGTCGGATCGCGGCAGGTCAATGCGGAGCGTGCGTAGTTCCCGCTTCAGCGGGCGTTTTCTCTTTTGCGAAACCAAGCGCCCGCGCCCGCGCTCGACATCGCCGACCGCTGCGACCTCGACCCCGCCGATCCGGTGCGGGGGGTCTTGCCGCAAGGAATCCATCATGCGCTTGATTGTCGCGGTTCCCTCGATTCCTTCGTGAAAAACTGACTCCTGGCTTTCGAGGAAGGCTCCCTCGCGCATCTCGATTTCGTCGAGGACGGCGGCGAGATTCTTGCCCCGCGCGAACGCTTCGGCCGCCATTTCGGCGCAGACGCACGACGTGACGACCGAATCTTTGTCGCGCGCCGCCGTGCCGACCAGATAGCCGTAGGACTCTTCGGTCCCGAACAGGAACGTGCGCCACGATTCGCCGCGGGCGCGTCCGAAATCTCCTTGGGCGCGCGCCCCTTGCGCGCCTCGCCCGCCTGCGGGGCGACCCGCAGCGCCAGCGCTCCCTGCTTCGCCAAAGCGCTTCGCGGCGGCGAGTGCGCGGCGTGAGCCCCTGCGGCGAGGCGAAGGCCCGACGCTTCGCGTTGCTTCTCTTCTTCGGCCCGCTCGGCCCGCTTCGTTTCGGCGGCCGCCCGGGCTTGGGCCTCCAGCGCCGCCAGGTGCCGCTTGCGAAACTCCGCAACCGTGTCGTGGTCCGGATGCTGGTCGCCCGCGATCACTCGAAATGGAATCCCTTCGTGCGTGGCCTTCTCGATCTTGCGCGAACTGGCCACCCCCACACCGTAGCCGTACAACAACAGGCTCACCATCATCTCGGGATGGAACGGTGGCTGCCCGCCCCGCGACCCGTCATACGTTTCGTAGATCGCGCGCAAATCCATCGTCCCCACCACATCGTGAATGAAGTACACCAGATGGTCCGGCGGCAGCCACTCCCGCATGTCTTGCGGCAACAAGAACGGCTGCTCCAGACTGTACGGCTGAAAGTGGGTGCAAGAAGCCATCAAATCGCTCCGCGCTTCGCTTGGTTTGACTTTCACCAGTTTATCGTTTCCCGCTTTACACACCCAACTTCAGTTCTCGATGATTTTCCGAGGTATTCCGACAGGCTCATAGAGCCGTCTCTTTCCATTCACCTCCAAGCACGCCAGCGGCTGGATCACCCAACCCGACTTGCTTGATGCGCCCACCCCTAAGAAAACCCGGGGAATGACCGGAAACCCGTGCCAGTATTGGCTGTGGCCGATCCAGGAAATCGTGTTTCTCCGGCCTATACGCCCGTTTAGATGGGGCTGGGAATGGGATGATTCACGCTTTTTGCCTGGCCGATGGGGTGGCGAGACATTGGGAAATCTCCCGGCTTACTCCGCCCGCCCGGTACCCCGAAAAACTGGGGAATGTCCTGGTTTTTTTGTCCTTGACTTGCAGGCACTTATTCGGTGACGCTTGAAAACAGCGAAAGGGTTCGAGGGAATACACGTGAACATAGAGAGACCCGTTTCTAGAAGCGACAGCGGAGGACGTGTTGTAGAGACTCCATTCTTAACGTTTTCTTTCAGGTACGTCCGATCAAATGTTTTGCGGGTGAGAGTCGGGGGGAATCCATAAGGCGTACTGCAAGGCACCCGTGGCTCCTTAGATTTGCGGCTACGTTATGGCCACAGGAGAACCAAGTCGACCAAAAGGGTGGAAGCCTAGTGAGAGCGCCGACAATGAACCTCACCATTGATTACCCCAGAGACCTGGATCTGTTTCAAATCGAAGAACAAGAGAAGGATATTGTTGTTTCCCACTTCTCGTTTTTCGACCGGGACACTGGAGAAACAGATGGCATGGCACTGAGGTTCAAGAAGCTGGCTTTCCGACGTGCACTACAACAATTCAGAGACGAAGGGTTCTGTGAGGTAGCCGGGTCATAAACCCTGCGCCTGTGGCGGAACGGGGAGAGGTCTCTGATAGTTGCTTTGACTTCTGACGCTACTCGAAAAGAGATAATTCTGCACGGACTATCCTTCCATTTTGAGGAGTGAATTCGTGCATAGGAGTTTCGGCTATGGGCTTTGTCGGAAACAAGAGAGGATCAAGAAAATCGGATATTGTTGCGAAATTGGGGGCTGATTACTTTGGGATCTCTATGGAAGCCCTCGATGCGGAACTGGAGGAGTATTTGGCAGAAGAGGGCAAAGGAGAAGTGGATGCCGTTTATGTGGACAAGGATGGTCGTCACTATCTTCTGTTCTATGCCCCAAATGGAAAGACGCAAAGGTTTTATTTGGATGAGCATGGGTGCCGCTTAAGCGGGAAAATAAACACTGTTCGAGAAAAGGATAGATGATTATGGCTGTGGATGTCGAGGCTTTTTTGGAACGTGCAAGAGAAGGGATCACCAGATACTTGCAGGAGGCAAGGGCAGCCGGCCAGATAGATGGCCAGTTGCACAGGGATGCCCTCGCAAGTACGTTTCCAAACCTGGAGAAATGGTTGCGCGATCCAAAGATCGCTGATCTCTCCCCTTCCTTGAAACGTGGCATCATCACCGCTGCCGACAAGGGGAAGTGGAGCGATATTGTGAATGCGTTTCGACAACAGTTGCGCTTCGGGACCGGTGGAATCCGGGGGATGATGGCGTTTGATAGAGAATCCATCATTCAATTGAAAGAACTCGGACTGGATGCCCCGATCCTGAAAGGCCCGAACACGTTCAATAATATTGTTCTGCTTCTTACCTCGGCGGGCGTGGCCAAATTCGGCAAGGATAGAAACCTGAGCAAAATCGTGATAGGATATGACAGCCGGATACGAGGTGTTGACTTCGCCTCCATTGTGGCACAGCTATTTCTGGCGTACGGATACACTGTGTATTTCTTTGACGCCGCCTGTCCCTACCCAGAGGTAACCTACGCGATCCCTGATTCAATGGTCAAAGCGGACATAGGGATTCTGATCTCCGCGAGTCACAACGACTATCGTTACAACGGATATAAACTGTCCTGCGGCAACGGATCGCAGTTCGATCCGGAAGAACGCGATACAATGTATAATGACTATATTTGTCCTGCGACAACGAATGACATTGACACCCTGCCTTTTGAGGAGGCACCTGAAGGGAAACTTGTGTTCCTTGGCGGAGAGACTTCAGCTGGGGTGGTCAGCTACTGCGGCGGCGATGTTAAGCACATAAATATGCATGAAAGACACCGGGAGCACGTGAAGCACTTTTTGATGATGCAAAACCTCGCCAACCGCCAAGATAAGCTGCCCAATCCACTGAAAATAGGATTCTGCGCCTTTCACGGGGTGGGGAATGTTGCAGTGCCCCGATTGCTGAAGGAGGTTGGATACAAAGAAATCTGGCCCGTTACCAAGCGAGGTCTGAATGAGTGCAACGGACTTTTCCCTTCTTTTCGCAGTGCACCAGGTTTGGAACAGCAGCCCGATCCAGGAGACCCCCGCGCAATGGATGTCGCGGTGGACGCATTCAAGGATGACTATCCTGGCAGATTCGACGAGATGGACATACTTGTTGGAACCGATCCTGACGCCGATCGCTGCGGCGTCGTTGTCAAAGTGCCCGAGGAGCAACGTTTCCTCTATGGCGATCGTGACTGGACCCTTCTTCCAGCAGACGACCTGTGGGCCATAGTCGTTTGGTATCGCCTGCACAACGAAATGGAAAAGCATGGGAAACTGCTGGATGCGGAGAAGAAGTTCGTTACCCTGTCCCACACAACATCCGATAGCATCACTCAGCTTGCGCTCAAGCACGGGATTGGCGTGGTTAAGACTTGGGTTGGGTTTGCCTCTCTTGCAGCCGCGACCCGTGAAATCTGGGATGGTGCTGAAAACAAGTATGAGAAGCTCTTGCGGTACGTGACACTTATCGATGGACGAGACCCCTCAAATCCTCCCTTGTGCGACCCCTTTGTGTGCCAATGCTACGCGATGGGTGAAAAAAGATCCGTCAATATAGGGGCGATGGAACAGAGTAATGGATTCTCGATTCTCGGTGGTCCTCCTCCCGATAAGGGCTCATTGGGCGAGGGGGGGCATGTCCGCGACAAGGATGGCACATTCGCCGCTTTTCTCACCGCTGAGATCGCCGCCTGGGCAAAGGAAAAGGGAACCACTCTGTTCGATTTGATTGATGAAAACATCTATCTTGACCCGGACATCGGCCTGTTCGTGAACGGCTACGAGCCGGACCCGATGGACGGCGAGTATCCCGGAATCGAGGGAGACCGTCTGAAGAAATCCATTCTCCGTCGCGCGCTGGGATACTTTCAGCTCGCTCTGGCCGGGGACCTTGAAATCGCAGGCGTGCCCGTCAAATCAGCCTGCGTATATCGAACCGGTAAATATGACGCCATCTATCCCCCGAGCTACGATTTTGAATTCCCCGATGAAGGCGCTCGGTTTTACCTTGATGAGGAGAAACTGAATCACGTCACCATTCGTCCTTCCGGAACGGGGAATTCACTGCGGTTCCATACACAGCTTCACGCCACCGTCACGGACAAGGACCACCTCATCAGTAATAAGTACCGCTTGCACCACCTTACAGATCAAATATTCCAGGATCTAAGGCGTAAACTTAAGGCGCCCAAGGGCAGACTGTTTCTTTGACATTCACCGACTGAGGGGGCTTGCTATGTCAAGAACAACCCGTGGGGAACTGTGGGCACGGCATATCCTTATACCTTTCCTAGTGAACATTGCTGCAACGGTTGCCATTCTGGTCCTCGCACGTGTGTTTATACAACCAACCCTAGTCCTTAAACCAGTGTAAGTTTTCGGGCATCGGGAAAAGAAATACTCGAAATGCGCATTTGGCGCGGGTAGTGTTGGATTCGTTGGAAACAACACACTGCCCCAAAGGAGTCATTGAACTAAACCGCTTCGCGGTAGGAAGCGGGCCTAGTCATCGGGACATGCCGCTACGAACTCGCCTATTCGCCTCGCGTGAGTGTTGCCAATCTCGATTGCATTGACCGACCTCGATCTGAACGGATCGGTCAAGATCGTCTTCCGCGTGAGGGAGGTCTGGAAATCCTCCTGCGTCAAGTCCGAGACTGCGGGTAGAGGAATAGCTCCCCTCGAAACCGAACGCAGGAGGAAGATCATGAGCGCACTTCGTCACCGCATGCGGGAAGACATGAAGATTCGCAACCTCGCTCCCGCCACCCAAG
>Ga0315274_10006945_pt1 | contig 16459 bp, 11 predicted proteins | sample YL17G02_20_MG_FD_203700 | JGI IMG/M metagenome (GOLD analysis project Ga0315274, IMG submission 203700) | Sediment microbial communities from Yellowstone Lake, YNP, Wyoming, USA - YL17G02_20 | ecosystem: Environmental > Aquatic > Freshwater > Lake > Sediment | place: USA: Wyoming | collected...
TAGCGGGGCCGCCCGCGACCGACGAGAGGACATCCATCAGGGGGCAGCGAGTGCAGAAGTTCAGCACAGCTTTTTTCGGGGAAGGTTGAGGGTGAAACCGGACGCACTCCAAACGCTCGCGCGAGCAACCAACCACCTTCCCAACAGGTCCGGCCGCTTCTCTCTGGTTACCCCGGAATTCCGTGAAGAGCTTCTGTTAGCCAACGCAACCTCGTATGGCCTGTATCTGCTGCTCAGGCTCGCGCTCTAGGCGGGCGGCGATCACGCCTCGGTGCGCCGCACCGCACGGCGCGTGAGGAATGGCCGGGAGTTCGGTCCGAAGGAGTGTATGGATACGCGACCCAATGGAAGCGCACCTCGCTGGCAAGGCTCGATCCCGGTTCCTCCTCCCGTTCCGATACCGAAACGCCCGCAGCGCGCCTGGCTGTGGGCCGGCGGCGCATTCCTGCTCGCTGCCGTGCTCATCGGCAGCGTCGTGGGTTTCTTGCTCGTGGCGCCGAAGAAGCGGTCGGTGCGGGAAGTGAATTCAATCTATCCGGCCAATCAACAGCAGGCCAAGTTCATGGTCCTGTCCGCCTGGGAACTGCAGCAGGTCCCGAACGCCGCCAACTGGTGCGACGCGTTGAACGCGAGCCCCAGGGAGTGGCCAGGCGTGCCCGCGAACACCGTGTTCGCCCTGAACGCGCAGGCGGCGGGACGCGCGCTGGCGAGCCTCCCGCGGGACCTGGTGGTCTTCTTTGAAACGCCGAAGCCCGGATGGAACCAAGCCGGCGGTCCCGAGTTGCTGGCGAGGAACGAGAGCGGCGTGGCGGTGGCATTTGCGGACGGTCGGGCTTTGCTCGTGCCTCCGGACCAGACCGCCAAGCTTCGCTGGAATCCCTAGCGGAGGCTCAGCGGTGTCATCTCCGACTCCGCCGGTGATTGCCGAGCACGCGCTGGGGATTGGCCGGTCGATTGCGCTGTGCGCGGTCTTCTAGGCCGTGGCGGTCACCGTCTTTGTCGCGCTGGAACTCCTCAAGCTGCTCCTTGGATTACCAGTGGACATGTTCACGTCGCTCTTGATCCAGCAGCTCATCACCTGGCCGATCACCCTCTTGCGAAAAACGACCCGGACTGCCGAACGGGACGCGGCGACCGCCGCCTCACGCCTCACGCCCAGCGGCCGACCGCCAACCGATGACCATGATCAAAGTCGTTACCGAAGCCAGAAGTCCCGCGCGGAACCGGCCGTCCTGGTAAGTCAACTCAAGGACATGGCTCCCCGCCGGGACGAGAACGGCCTGAAAGGCGAGATTGGCCAAGTGGATTTCGGTGGCGGCGCCGTCCACCCGAGCGCGCCACGGACGGAAGTGGCTTTGGCTCAGCACGACCAGACCCGCTGCATCGGCTTGAAGCTCGATGCGAATTCGATGTGGGCCAAATTGAGCTGAGAGAATCCGCACGCTTCCGGCCCGCGCCCCTTCACAGCGTTCACGGCTCGTCAGCGGCAGGAGCACTTCCCGCCGTGGATTGAAGCCTGGGGTCACGAGCCGTCGCAGCGTGGCAGCAGGGGACGCGAAAGCCGGTTCCTGGCCCGCGGTCACCAGCGGCATGCAGTTCGTCCGAGTCAGCCACTGCGAAGGCGCTTGCGGCGCGGAGACGCACGACACCGCCAGGAAGTCGAGCAAGCCCTCGAAGGCGAGCCGGTTGGTCGGATGAAACACTTCGGCAAGCCGCGTGTCGTTCGTCCGGAAGTAGAGCAAGCCGGAGATGGCGTCGGCCTCGCGTAGCGAGAACGAGTACAGACCGTCGGCTTTCGGGATGCCGTCGAGGAGGTTGCAGTTGGCGAACAAGCCTGTTCGTTTCGCCAGGAAGTCCGCTTCGAAGCCCGGCTCGAAGGTTCGGTTGAAGCGCTGGTGTGCCCAATAGGAAACCAGCGCCCGGGACCCGCCAGGACGAGGCGGGGGCTGAAGCGAAGGAGTCAGGGGATCGAAGACCGCTTGCCGCGCGGTGGGCGCAAGGTTCGGGGCGTGCGACAGCGCGTCCGCGGCCAAGGCGAACAGGACGGCCACAGCCGCGAGCGGGAGCAGCCGGCCACCGGCAGACTTGGCGAGGATCAGCAGCAGCCCGACCGTTGCCCAGAGGAACACGCCCCGCATGAGTCCGTTGGTGGCCGTGACTGGCCAGGATTCCTCGGGGGCTGGGTATTGCCGCGCGTAGGCCACGAGAAGCGCGATGATCGCGGTGAGGACACCCGCGACGAGCAGTAACTTTCTGGTGCCCGATCGTTCAACCGCACGCACCGGCATCAGGGCGGAGACGCCGCAGGCGGCGAGCAACGGCAAGGCAAAGACCGTCAACACGACGAACTTGATCGGAAAGCGGATGAAGCCGAGCTGGGGGATGGCGCGTTTCAGCGCGGCATACGCCACGCCCGCGTCGCCCAGGGCCAGCACGAGTCCCAGCAGCGCCAGCAAAGCCACCCCGCGGATCCGCCACTCCTTGCTCGCCATCAGCGCGAAGAGCGCCAGCGCCAGCGTGGCTGCCCCTAAGTAATACGACGAGGTCCAGTACTGGCCCGATTGAAAGAAGACCCCTTGCACGCTGGCCTGGCAGTGGAACAGAGGGACGAGCAGGTTGGCCCAGCCCGTGATCGGCATGGGCCACACCGACTCGTAGAAGTGCGTGTCGCGCTGCGAGTCTGCCAGGAGCTCGAGGAAGGGGAGGAGTTGCGCCGCAGCGAGGAGCGCCACCGCGATGACGCAGATCAGCATCCGCTTGATCAGCACAAGCGCTGAGGCACGGTGGCGTGCCAAGTCGAGAACCATCAGCACGCCGACGATCCCCCATGTGAGCAGGATCACCTCCGGGGCGCCGGTCAACATCTGCATCGCGCCCACGACGATCGCGCCAGCGAGGCAACGTCCGCCGCGTTGCCAGCCTTGCGGAACCAGCAAGACCACCCACGGCATCCAGCCCAGGGCAGCGATGTTGTTCGGCCACATCAAGCTGTGCTGCAGCAGGCCGCTGAGCGCGAAGGCGAAACCTCCCACCCCCGCCGCAAGGCGGTGTCGGGTCCAGCTCCAGGTCAGGCAATACATCCCCAGGCCGGCCCAGAACAGGTGCAGCAGACCGAACACGCTCAAGGCCCACGGCAGCGGGAGCAGCAGGTAGAACAGCGAGCCCGGATAGAGCACCATCGTGTTCCACTGTGCCAGGAAAGGCAGGCCGCATTGGCTGAGCGGATTCCACAACGGCATCTCTCCGCGCCAGAAGGTTTCCCGGTGATAGGCGGCGAGCGGATAGCCGAAGTGGCCGAAATCACGAAACACGAACGAAGCTGTTCCCCACACCACCTCGGCGAAGGCCGCGAGCAGAATGAGTCCCAAGAGTGCGGCGAATCGAGCTGGCGTGAGCCAGCTAATCCAGCGTCCGGCTTTCGGGTTCCCTACGTCCGACTCGATCTCGGTCATCGCGGATGGTTGCGCGTCCCGCTGGGGTGGCGCTGCGCGAAAGTCTAGCGAGAAATATCGCTCTTACCACCGGAATGTGTGACCTCCTCCGCAACCGCTGGCTTTCGGTTGAACTGAAGCCTGAGGTCGCCTAGTTTCGAAGTTGAGATCTGGCATGACTCTGGCTGGTTCGTCTTCCCGCCAGTGTCGTTCCTGTATGTCCACAAATCGTCAGCCGCTCGTCGCCGGACGCATCCCTGAACTCGATGGGTTGAGGGGAATCGCGATCCTGATCGTCGTGGTTTGGCACTATGGCATCTGCCAACTGCTGCAGTTTCCCGTCATGGGGACTTTGCTGAAGACGCCGCTGGGCCTGGGCTGGAGTGGGGTCGATCTCTTCTTCGTCTTGTCCGGATTCCTGATTGGCGGGATTCTTATTGACCACCGGGGGTCGCCGTCCTTTTTCAAGACATTCTACATCCGGCGGTCATGCCGGATTCTCCCGATCTACTTTCTCATGGTCGGGATTCTTGCGGTGGTCGTGTTCCTGGGGATGGATACAGCCCCGCGACTGAAATGGCTGTTCGCGAAGCCGCACCCGCTGCTGTCCTACGCCACGTTCACCCAAACAGCACCGATGGTCGGGACGGCTGAATTCGGACCGCATTGGTTGGCGGTGAGCTGGTCGCTCGCGATTGAGGAGCATTTCTATCTGGTGCTGCCCTTGCTCATCTGCTTTTGCCGCCCCCAGTCTCTGCCCTACCTTCTGGGAGGCCTGATTCTGCTGGCCCCGGTGCTGCGAGTGTTCTTCAACTTGATCTTGTCGGAATACAGCCATGCCGCGTTCTTGCTGATGCCCTGCCGGGCGGATTCGCTGGCGCTCGGAGCTCTGGCGGCGTGGGCGGTGAGGAAGCCTGCCTTTGCCGGGAGCCTCCGCGCCAATGCCAAAGGGTTGCATTGGATCCTCAGCGTGTTCGCGGCCGGCGTGGTCGTTCTCGGGATCACCGGAAGGAAGTTCTCGTCTCCGATCATGAGTCTCTTCGGTTATAGCTGGCTGGCGGGATTCTATTGCCTGCTCTTGCTCATCAGCCTTCATCACCCCGTTGGCTGGATCGCGCGGATTTGCCGTCTTCGAGCACTCCAGTGGGTTGGGGTGATTTCGTACGGCATCTATCTGTTTCACCAAGCCGTGAGTGGCCTGTGTCATGCCGCCTTGCGGGGCGCGGATCCCGCAATGACCGACCTCTCCGGCGTAGCGATCACCGGTTTGGCACTCCTGATCACGTTCACCCTGGCCCGGCTTTCTTTCGGGCTCTTTGAGAAGCCGATTCTCAACTTCGGCCATCGTTTCAAATACGACACGGTGGCCTCCGCAGAACCTGAGAGGCAGGCCGCAACTCCGCCAGCCATCCCTTCACTGGCGGCCGATGGACCTGCCTAGCCGTTCTGCGATCATCGAGGATTGGCCGCACCGCGGCTCGTGTATTGACAGAGTCATGCCATGGGTTAGCATCCCCACCACTGAAGAGCGTGGCGCGTTCGTCTATCGGTTAGGACGCGGCCCTCTCAAGGCCGAAAGACGGGTTCGATTCCCGTACGCGCTACCAATCAGCTATGCGCCCGTTCCAGATCATCTTCAATCCCACCAGCGCTGCCGAGTTGGCGCGGATGCCGAAAGATCTTCAGTTGCACATCCTGGGCGAGTTCCGCGGCCTGCCTCAGGAGGTCCTGAAGACGGACCTGGAACGGTTTGGCCGGCTCGAGCGGGGCGGGAAGATCCTCCATCGCTTACGGCTGGGGGATTACCGCATCTATTTCCAGCGTCACGAACTGGGCGTGGTGGTCCACCGCATTCTAAGCCGCAACACGCTGAAGGACTTCCTGTTCCGCTCCAGCCTTCCGCTGAAGGAGGACGAGGCGCTGCAGGAGAACCCGAAGTTCTGGGAGCTGATCGAGGCGGCCAAGTCCGCCTCCGCGAAGTCCTAGGCGACCACGGATGGGCCCAGAGGCGGGTGACGGCTTCCCTGCACCCAGTGCTGCAAGGTTTCGAAGTTCGCAGCGGGGCGCCGCTGATTACACTGGGTCTTCCCCGAGCTCCACGTTCCAGTAGGCGATGTCGAGGAAATGCTTCCAGCTCTCGTCGTAGTGGAGGCCGAGGTTGACCTGGACAAACGGGCGCCACTTGGGCCGCTTGGGTTTGCGAATGAGGCGCAGGCCGGCCTCCTGCGGGGTGCGATTCGCCTTGAGCGTGTTGCACGCCACGCACGAGCAGACAATGTTTTCCCAACTGGTCGGCCCCCCGCGGTCGCGGGGGATGACGTGGTCGAGGTTCAGGTCCTTGCGGTCGAACACGCGGCCGCAATACTGGCAGGTGTTCCGGTCGCGCTCGAAGATGTTGTGCCGGGTGAACTTGACTTCCTTCTTCGGCAACCGATCGAACATCAGCAGCAGGATGACCCGCGGGACGCGGATGCGAAACGAGACCGTGCGGATGCTCTCCGGATGGGGTTCCTGCTGCGAGAAGTCGTGCCACTCCCGGAAACCGTAGGTTTGGAACGCGCCATCGGCCGTCGCCAACACCGCCTGGGCGTGGCCCTCGAACAAGAGCGTGATGGCACGCCGCGCCGTGCACAGGTTGACCGCCTGCCAGAGACGATTCAACACCAGCACCTGTTGATTCAGGAACGAGCTCATGAACCCGTCGAATGTTCGCGCAGGCTAGCAAGGTCGCCCGGGAGTGTCAACGGCACCGCCGACACGGCACCGCCGACACGGCACCGCCGACACGGCACCGCCGACACGTGCACCGCTGACACGGCCCGCCGACACCGACGGGGAAGTGGAACAGCCGCCCCACCCGTCAGGGTCTGGTCACCGCCTCAGGGGCAGGGGACTGCGCGGCACACTGTCGGCGGCGCCAGGGCATGTGTTCAGCCTCCGACAGCGGCGTTGCCAATCGGCGGCCACCCCCGGTAGGATCACCGGCGTGAAAGCCTGGCTGACCCGAATCGCGGCCGCCGTGCTGGCGGCAGGCCTCGCGGTGTTGGCCGACGGGACGGACGATGATTACGTCCGCATCTACAATCAAATCCAACAGGCGGACCTGTTCGCGCAGAGCGGTCGAGCCAACCAGGCGCGCCAACGCTATCAAGAGGCGCGTGAGGCGCTGCAATCGTTGCAGAAACGCGAGCCCACCTGGAACCCGCGCGTGGTGGAGTTCCGGCTGCGCTACGTTGCCGAGAAGCTCGCCGCCCTGCCGGCCGCCCAAGCCCCGGCACCGACGGATGCCGGCGGCCAACCGACGCCGGCAGCAGGGACTTCCAAACCGCACACAGAACTCACCGCCCTGCAGGAGAGGGTGCGCCAACTCGAGGCCGACAAGATCCTGCTGACGGCGCGGCTGCGCGAGGCGTTGGCCGCCCAACCCGCCGCGGTGGATCCGCGCGAACTCGCCAAGGCCGAGGAGAAGATCAAGGCGCAGCAGAAGGAAATTGAGCTTCTGCGTGTGGATTTGCAGCGGGCGGAGGCGGAGTCACCCAAGCGGGGGGACCCGGAGGCGCTGGAGTCGAGTCAGAGGGCGTTGGCGCAAGCCCGTCAGGAATCGGCGACGCAGAGCGAGAAGCTGGCGACCCTGACGCGAGAGAAGGAAGGACTGCAAACCCTGTTACGATCCTTCACGAAACCGGAGGACGCCCAGGCGCTCCGCGAGGAGAATGCCCAGCTCAAGGCGCAGATCGAGGAAGTCAAGTCCCTCCGAGCCACGGCGGTGGCGCCGGAGGAACTGCAACAGCGCCTGACAGCCCTTCAGACAGCGCTGGGCGAGGAGCAATCCCGCGCCGAGTTGTTGCGGGCCGAGAAGCGGGTGCTGGAGAGACGGATCAGCGAACTGAGCGCTCAGCACGAAGCGGAACTGACCGCAAAGACCCAGGCACTCCGGGAAGCCTTGGCGACCGCCCACCAGGAGAAGGCAGTGCGGCTGGAGACGAATCAGGCCCTCCGGACCGCGCTGGCCGAAGCCCGCAGCGGCGCGCCGGCGGCGGCGGAGCACGAGCGGGATGAGTTGCGCCGGAAGTTCGACGCCGTTTCGCGCGAACTCTTGAATCGTCGGATGCAGGACCGCACGGCGGAGTTCGAACGCCTGACGAGTGAGTTGGCCTCGCTCAAGACCCGGCTGGACACGCTGGAGGCCCGCAAGGCGCCCTATTCCCCAGACGAACTGGCCCTGTTCAGAGCGCCCACTTCCGCGGCGCCCCGCCCCAGTGGCAAGCGCGGCAAGAGTTCGAAGGGTGAGCCCCCGGCGGCTTCGAGCTTGTGGACGGCTTCCACAGGCCGCGCGCGAGCGAAGCCCCGCGCCGAGCGCGCGGACGAGGCGCCGCCGACCGAGCCGCGCACCGCCGCGCCCGATGTGTCGGCGTTGGCCAACCTGGCGGGTGGACAACTCGAGCAGCACCAACTCGATCAGGCGGAGGCAACCCTGAAGCAGGCGTTGGCGACGTCGCCGCGCGACGCGACTGGCCTCAGCCTGCTGGGGCGACTGCGGTACCAGCAGGAGCGGATTGATGAGGCGCTGGAGGCGTTGAGCCAGTCGGCCCAACTCGACCCCCAGAACGCAGAAACCTACAACTACCTGGGCCTGACACTGAGCCGGAAGGGACTCCGGGACCCGGCCGAATCCGCCCTGCGTCGGGCCGTGCAACTTTCGCCCGCCTACGCCAGCGCGCACCATAACCTCGCAGTGGTCTATGCCACGCAGCAGCCGCCGTCGATCGAGCTGGCCCGGCATCATTACCAGAAAGCGCGCGCGGCCGGTGAGCCTGCCGATGCCCAGCTCGAGAAATTGTTGGCGGGGAGGGGCGCGGCGAGCCCGACGCCGTGAGCACTTAGATGGACAACGGCCGCATTCCCTGCGACCCGAATAAATCCGGGAGGGTCTGGCCCCGATGTTGAAACAAAGTGTGCAGGAGATCGTGATCCCGACGCGCGGGCGCGGCTTCTACGAGTTCACCGACCAGGTGGCCGAGCGCGTGAGCCAGAGCGGGCTGAGGATCGGCCTGGCCACACTTCATCTCCAGCACACCTCGGCCTCGCTGCTGATCCAGGAGAATGCAGACCCGGAGGTGCGCCGCGACCTGGAACGGTTCTTCGCGCGGCTGGCGCCGGACGGTGACGCGCTGTTCCGGCACACGATCGAGGGTGATGACGACATGCCCGCCCACGTCCGCACCGCCTTGACGGCGGTGAACCTCAGCATTCCCATCGCGGGTGGCGCGCTGGCCCTGGGCACGTGGCAGGGGATTTATCTCTGGGAACACCGCCGGCAAGCGCACTCGCGGCAAGTGGTGTTGCACCTCCTCGGGGAATAGACTCGCCACCGCTGGCGGTGACTGACAGGGTTGCGGACAACGGGATGAGGGTGACGGGTACGATGAACCGAACGAGCTGGAACAGAATCGCCGCTGCACTGTTGGCCAGCGGAATCCTGTTGGCCGCGCCGGCGCCGCCTGACGGCGCGACGAACCGCTTTGGATTCTCCGGCCGGGAAATCTTCCCGATCGATCAACAGATCGCACATCTGCGGGCGGCGGACCTGGACGGCGACGGCCAGCAGGACCTCGTCGTCGCCAACAACTCGCGCTCCAAGATCAGCCTGCTCTACAACCAGACCGGCCGGACGAATCCGCCGGCGTCGACGCCGATTCAGAAGCGTGAACTGAATGATCTCCCGCCGGACGCCCGGCTCCGGCTCGACTCGATCGCGTCCGAGAAACGCATCTCCAGCCTGGTCGTCACCGATCTCAACAGCGACGGCCGGCCCGACATCGCCTACTACGGTGAACCGCGCGAGCTGGTGGCGCAATACAATGAAGGCGCCGGCAAGTGGAGCGCGCCCAAACGCTGGCCGCTCGACAACGGACTGTTGGATCCCAATGCCTTGACGGCCGGCGACCTGAACGGCGATGGACGAAACGATCTCCTCCTGCTCGCCGAGGGCCAACTTCATCTGCTGCGGCAGACCGCGGATGGCTTGCTCGCCGGCCCGGAGCGAATCCCGTATTCGGCCACGGTCAAATCTGCTGAAGTGATCGATCTCAATGGCGACGGCCGCCAGGACCTGCTGCTGGCCAACCCGGACAGCCCCAACCCGCTGCGCTTCCGGCTGCAGAACGAGGCGGGACAACTCGGCCCGGAAATCCCCTTCGCGTTGCCGCCCATCCGATCGTTCGTATTGGCGGACCTCGATGGAGATGGTCAGCCCGAGCTCGTCACCATCGCGATGAAATCCGGGCGCGCCCAACTGGCGCGGTTCGTTCGCAAGCCGGCGGAGCCGATCGAGATGGGTTTGGCCGATGGCCAGTTCCAGTTGCTGCCGCTGGGCAAGACCAGCAAGGCAGCCCGCGGCATCGTCTGGGCGGACGTCAACGGCGACCAACTCGCGGACCTGCTGGTGGCCGAACCCGACAGCGGCCAGCTCAACATGCACCTGCAACAGAGCGACGGTTCGCTCGCGGCTCCCAAAGTATTCCCGACTTTCACCGGCGTCAGTGAGATCGCCGCGGCGGATTGGGATGGCGATCAGCGGACCGAGATCTTCTTTTTGAGCGCAGACGAACGGCAAGTCGGCGTCACGTTCCTGGAACCGGGCGGGCGGATGCCGTTCCCGCAGACGCTCTCGCTCGAGGGTCGGCCGCTGGCGCTGGCGGTCGGCCGCCTGGAGCCGGACGCCCCGCCGTCGCTGGCGGTGATTGTCGAGCGTGGGGACCGCCGTGAGCTGCGGATCGTGAAGGCGGACGGTTCGGCGCGCAGCCAGAAGCTCAGCGAGAACTTCAAATCCATACCCAGCAAACTGATGATCCACGACCTGGATCAAGACGGCCGGAACGACCTGGTCGTCCTGATCCCCAACGAGCGCCTCAAGCTCTTGATCCAGGCGATCGACGCGCCGTTCACCGAACTCGACGTGGCGCCGCCGGGCGGAAGCGCGGATGAACCCTGGACCGGGACGGCGGATGTGGACGGCGACGGCAGAGCCGAGCTGCTCCTGGCGCAGAAAAACTTCGTGCGGGCGGTTGTTTGGCCCACCCCACCGCGCGACCCAGCGACCAACCGCACGCCGGCCTTCGTGGTCAAGGACCAGATCAACGGCGTATCCAGCAGTTCGCGCATCGTGGGGGCCGCGGCGTTGGCGGCGGGGACGAACCGCGTGGCGCCGATCGTCTTGCTGGACGCGGAGCGCAAGGCGCTGACGGTGTGCGCGCGGGATGGCTCCGGCGTTTGGGAGGTGGTTCGGAGCCTGACCCTGCCGGTGAGCGAGTTCTCCGGAGTGCAAGCGCTCGCGTTAGGCGGGTCCCGCCTGAACGCCTTGGCGCTGCTGAGCTCGACCGCCGTCGCCTGGAAGGCCTTTGAGGGCCAGGTCTGGGAGTGGTCACCGCTGCACGAGTATGAAACCCCGATCAAAGACGGTCATCTGAATGACGTGGTGGTCGGCGACCTGGATGGGGATCGCACGGCCGACCTCGTGTTCTTGGAGACGGCGAAGAATTACCTGGACTTGGTCACCTTTGAGCCGCCCAACCGCCTGGCACCGGCCCTCCGCTGGCAGGTGTTCGAGGAACGCACCTTTCTCAACCGCCGGACCGCCGCGCCGGAGCCGCGCGAGGCGCTCATCGCCGACCTGACCGGCGACGGTAAGAACGACCTCGCCGTGTTGGTGCACGACCGGATTCTCGTCTATCCACAGGAGTGACCAGCCCGGTCGCCACTGTATCAAGTTCTTCACGGAATTCCGGGAGGCGCCTGAGAAACCAGCGGAAGACCCAGTGCTCGGCAATCCCGGAGGGATTCAACCTGAATAGCCGTGGGTGCAGCCCACGGGACCCGGCGAGACAGAATCCTGCCGGCCCTGGCGGGGCCGAACGGCTTCCGCTCCATTTCGTGCGACCCCTTCAGGCTCGAGGACCTGCACCCAGCGGTTCTCGGGGTTCCACCCGGAGCTATTCGCGTTGTGCCCCTCCGGGGCATGGCGGACGGTTTTCCTGGAATTCCGTGAAGAGCTCTACTTCTTGAGTTGTGGCGGGGTGGGTGAGAAGACCTGATAGCTGTAGCCGTCGGCGGTGAGACGGCCGCTGTACACCGTGAAATGAAAATATTTCGCGATCTTGTCAAACGGTGGTAGCAGCGAGAAGTCCACCCAGTCCTTGAGGCGCTTGCCTTCCTCCGACTTGAGTTGGCCGCCCAGCGGCGTCATGGCGATGATCTGTTCCAGCATCGCGCTGTCGTTCTTCAAGGCTTCCAGCGTCACGCGCAAGGACTCGCCATCGTTCTGGTAACCGAACAAACCCGTATTCAGGCCGCCGACCCTCTGGGCGGCATCGGCCAGGCCGGGCGTGTCGCGTAACGCCTTGCCCGGGTTCTCCGCGCTTCGAAGGTAGGTCTCCAGCGTGGCGGCGTCCGTGGACATGGCCACATAGCCGCCGCTGGCGGCGAAGCTGAAGGTCCGCTCGGGCCCCTTCGCTTCCGAGCCGTCGAGGTTCGGCGCCGCCCCCAGGTCCATCGAGTAGATCTTGCGGCCCTGGAACTCCCGCTCCTTCACGTTGGAAAGCGGCGGAGGGAACAACGCGGTGGCGGCTTTGACCGCGGCGACCAGTTTGTCGGCATTGGGCGAGCCGAGGAGGAATAGGGACGGGGCGGAGCTCAAGTCGCTGAAGGTGTTGCCGCGCGGCGGGAAGTCGTAGTTGATCAAGTCATCGCCCAGATTGCCCAGCAGCTCGGCTTTGAGGTTGTAGTTCGGATCCTTGTCCTTGCCGGCCGTCTGGAACATCAGCTCCATCACGCTGCCCGCCTGCGGGAAAACGTCGGTGACCATCTTCTCCAAGGCGGCCCAGGCCTTGGGCAGATCGAGGCGCCAGCGCCGGAAGGTAACCGCATTGGCCGGAACAAAGGCAGTCGGGCCAGCCTCCTTGGGCTCGATGTTTAGCACCTTGAAAAGACCCGCGCGCGCGTCGGCGGGCACGCCGAGGTTCAGCTCCACCAGCGCGCCACCCGGCAGCGCCTGGACGTTGAAGGACAGGCTCCGCAGGCTGGTCAGGCCGCTGGCGGCGAGCACCTTTGACCACTCGGGCATGGCGATGGGAGAATTGCCGGCTGACGCCTGGCTGTCCTTTCCCTTGGCTTCAGCGGCCAGCACATCGATGAGCGGCTTGAAGTTGAGCCAGCCATAGGCGAGCGCTTCCCGGAAGTGTGCCTGGTGTTCCTTCTGGAACGTCGCGTCGTCCTGCAACGGCGGGACCGGACCGCCCGACTGCCGGATGAGCACCTTCTCGATGACCTTCGGGTTGTTGCCTACGATCAGCAGCGAGTCGAGCTGGCCGAAGGTGATTTCGATGGGCTTGGCTTCCGCCTTCGCCTCCGGCTGGTCTTCCTTCTTTTCATCGGTGGCCTCTTCGTCCTCCTCCTCGTCCTCGGAGGACCCGAACACCTGCTGCAACACCTGTGGCAGATCGTTCGTCGTCAGGCTCAGCGTGGTGAACTCGCTGTCGCGGATCTTCTCGGTCTTGGACTTCTTGCCGGCATCAACGAGTTTCTTGCGCAACTCGGCCAAGCGGAGGCCCAGTTCACCCTTCTTGTCTTTGGCGTCCACGAGCAGCAGCCAGGCCGGAAGCGGCTCGGCCTTGCCCTGCCAGCCGTTCTGAACGACCGCGAGTGTCCACTGGCCCTGGGCCAGGCCGGAATAATCGGCGAACTTGATGCCCAACTCGCGTTCAAGGGGCTTGACCAACTCGTCGTTGAGCTTGTTCTCAAGCTTGTCCCGGAACGGTTTCAGGGCCGGGTCGCTCCAGAGCTGCCACGCGGGCTCGTTGGTCTGGACGGCGCTGGCTTTGGCGGCGTCCGGCAAGGTGAACACGGCGAGCGTGTCGGCGGGGAGCAGTTGCTCCGGCGGGAGGATGGCCGCGCTGAGGTTCAGGCTGAGGCCCATGGCCCCGGTGAGAAAGAGGAGATTCCGTTTCATCGCAATGTCAATCGTCGGCGGAGTGTAGGTCTGAGCGACACGGCTGGCGAGAAGTTATTCGGGAGCTTAACGGTTGGTTTCCGGGGTGGCCAAGGAATGCCCGCCCTTCGCGGGCACACCCTTCAGCCGGCGGGGCGGCTCCAGATAGCGATAAGGATTGGCCGGGTTGTCGTTGTCGTAGGCGTAGGCATCGCGGTGATTGAGGAAGTACCTGAGCGTTTCGGCCGGGATGGCGAAGCCCAAGCCTTCACCAAACGTGATCTTCATGTTCGTCACGCCGATGACCTCGCCGCGCAGGTTGAACAGCGGGCCGCCGCTGTTGCCGGGATTGATCTGCGCCGTCGTCTGCAAATAGAGATCCCCCTGCATCGGGCGCGTCTTCGTGCTGACGATCCCCTCGGTGACCGTACGCTCGAGGCCGAGCGGACTGCCGATCGCAAACACGCGGTCCCCCACCGTCAGCGACTCCGAATCGCCCACCGGCACGCTCATGAACTTGGGCGCGCCTTCGTCCTCGATCTTCAGCAGGGCGAGGTCGGCGAACTTGCTCAACGCCACGATCCGCACCCGTTTGTAGTTCTTACGTTCCAGTTGCGGTCCGTTCTGGCGATAGACCTCCACCGAGATCTGGGTTTCGTTCTCGATGACGTGGAAGTTGGTGACCAGGAAACCGTCCTCGTTGAGGATGAAACCCGACCCCAGCCCCGCCGGCGTGCGCACCTGGACGACCGCCTCCGCCAACCGGCTGGCCAACTCGCGGACTGGTCGTTCCGTGGCGGCCATGCCCGTGCGGTAAAAACCGGTCACCGCTGCCGACGCGGGTTGCTCGACGGGTGCGGGGGCGGACTTCTTCGGCTTGCGGGACGCGGGCGTGGCCTCATCCCGAGTGATCTTCGCGATCTGACTCCGTGGCACGGCCAGCACGGTGTAGCCGACATCAAGGAAAACCTGGTCCGGCTTCTCGGCGAGAACCCGGCCCGAGAGAATCGCGTCGTCTTTCAAGTGCAGCACGTCGGCGGCGGGGAGGGATAGACCGCTGAACAACAGGGTCAGCAGAAGCGATGCTTTCCAGCGCATGACGGCGAGCCTACCCGCGGAGACGGCTCATGACAAGCGGCGGGGCAGGTCTTGGGCTCAGAACTGACGGTCGAAATGCGAGGTGAAACACGCCGGTTGCCAGTAACTCGCGCTGCGCCGGTCGCGCCGGAGACGGAGCAGGTCCTTGCCCGCGATCCGAAGCATCACGCCCAGCGGCGTCACGACCAGGATGAAAGCCAAAGTGAGCAACAGGCGCCCCATCACCTGCCCGAGGTAGAAGCCGGCTGTCATGGCCACCCGGTAAACCGGACGCACCGACTGCGGACGAAGCGCCGCCCCAACGGCCAGCAGCAGCACCGCGCCAGCCACGGATAGGAAGCCCTCGAGCGAAAGCGCTCCGCGCCGCCACAGCACCATCGCCACGATCGCCAGCACGGCGAGCGCGGCCCAGGCGAACTTGCGCCATTCGCGCGGATCTTCTTTGAGTTTGGGTTTCATCGGTCAGTCCGGCACCGGTTCGAAGGTCGGGGCGGGCCGGCGGGCGGGTTGAGCCGTCCGGTCGAGGAGGAAGTAGTCCAGCACGAGGAAGTCCATTTCCGTGTTCACAAAGCAGCGATACGCATCATCCGGTGTGCATACGATGGGTTCACCGCGGACGTTGAAGGAGGTGTTGATCAGGACGGGACATCCCGTGACGGCTTCGAACTTCTCGAGCAAGCGGTAGAGGCGCGGATTCTGGGACCGGGCCAACGTCTGGATGCGGGCCGATCCGTCCAGGTGCGTGACCGCCGGAATCCGCGAACGCACTTGCTGAAGCCGGTCCCAGCCGCGGACCGATGGATCGACCGGCAAGCGCTGATTCGGGTGCACCGGCGCGACCAACAGCATGTACGGGGAATCGGTTTCCAACTCGAAGTAATCGGCCGCCCGTTCGGCGCGCACGACCGGCGCGAACGGCCGGAACGATTCCCGGAACTTGACCTTCCGGTTCATCAGGGACTGCATCCGCGACGAGCGCGGATCCCCGAGGATCGACCGGCTGCCCAAGGCGCGCGGGCCGAACTCGAGGCGGCCCTGGAACCAGCCCACCACCTTCTCCTGCGTCAGCAACTCGGTCACGCGATCCAGCAGCGCCTCCTCTTCGTATCGCTGGTAAACCGCCTGATGCGTGCGCAAGACGGCTTCGATCTCCGCCTCCGAGAACGCCGGCCCCAGGAGCGCCCCCTGCATTTCATCGCTTGGCGCGGGTCGGCGGGGCGACCCTTGGGGTTTGCCGCAGGCGTGCCACACGACCAGCGCAGCCCCTAGCGCACCCCCGGCATCGCCGGCCGCCGGTTGAATCCAGATCCGATCGAAGCCGGCCTCGCGCAGAATCCGGCCGTTCGCGACGCAGTTGAGGGCCACGCCTCCGGCGAGGCACAGGTGAGGCTCCCCCGTGATTTCCCGCGCATGACGCGCCAGGCGAAGCATGACTTCCTCAGTCACGACCTGGATCGAGCGGGCGACATCGGCGTGGCGCTGTTCCAGAGCGGACTCAGGTTGGCGGGGCGGACCTTCGAACAACCGGTGGAACCGATCGTTCGTCATCGTCGTTCCGTGCAGGAAGTTGAAGTAGTCGAGGTTGAGCCAGAAAGAGCCGTCCAGCTTCAAGTCGAGCAGGTGATCGTAGATGGTCGACGCATATCGAGGCTCACCGTAAGGCGCCAGACCCATCAGTTTGTATTCGCCCGAGTTGACCCGAAACCCGCAGTAAGCGGTGAAGGCGGAGTAGAGCAGGCCAAGCGAATGGGGAAAGTGCAACTCCTTGAAAACCTCCAGGGTGTCGCCCCGTCCCGCGCCGAGGGTGGTGGTGGCGTATTCGCCCACGCCATCCACCGTCAGAATCGCCGCCCGCTCGAAGGGCGAAGGATAGAACGCGCTCGCGGCGTGGGCCTGGTGATGCTGCGTGAACAAGACCGGACACGCCGGACGCAGACCGGGAAGC
>Ga0315274_10006946_pt1 | contig 16458 bp, 22 predicted proteins | sample YL17G02_20_MG_FD_203700 | JGI IMG/M metagenome (GOLD analysis project Ga0315274, IMG submission 203700) | Sediment microbial communities from Yellowstone Lake, YNP, Wyoming, USA - YL17G02_20 | ecosystem: Environmental > Aquatic > Freshwater > Lake > Sediment | place: USA: Wyoming | collected...
TTTTTCTTCCAAACAAGCTTTAAAAATACTACCATCAAGTAAAAAGTTAGAAGCCGTTGCTCCCTGATGAGTATCTACATAGCCTCTTCCTCCATGATCCGCTGCCAAGTGGAAAACAATATCCGTATCTTTAACTGCCAACCTAGCATGATCCAAATCACGTAAATCCATTTCATAAAAATCTACCAAATTTTGTCCAACATATTTAGTAAAATAATGCTGATTCCTATTAGTTAAATTAACTATCTTAATCTTTTTAACTCCCAACTCAACTAATTTATCCACTAAATGAGAACCAATAAAGGCCGCTCCCAAAACTGCTACCTTTTTATTTTTCCAAAATTCTTTATTTATGATAAGCATAGTCGAATCCATCATGGTTTTTTAAATACTCCAATTAATCCTTTTCTTCCTACAGGTTCCCACTTTTTACAAAATTTATCTATTTCTGCCCTAAATGGTATTTGCTCATCAAGTCTTATCCCATTAGAAGTATAATTTCTAGCCATCAGTACCCCTCCACTTTTTAAAGATGATAACCACCTACCAACCATTCCTGGTTTCATTATATCGGTATGGATAATATCAAAATAATTTTCATAGGTTGGTAATTTAAGTACATCACCACAAACAAGAGTTATATTTTCTGCTCCATATTTTTTGAATTGTTGCCTCATTTTAACCTTATAATCATCAATATCTTTTGCCCAACCAGTACTGACCTGAAATGTTCCAACATCCATAGTTATTACTGATGCCTTTGGGTTAGATAAAGCTAAACATAAAGCACTCTTCCCCCAACCAGTTCCCAAATCTAAAATCTGAGATCCTTCTGACAATTTAGAAGCAAAATGATGATAGAGTTCAATATCATCATTTAAGATATATATTTCTAAATCAGATAATTTATTTATAATTTCTTCAAATTTCATTTAACCCACCTTTTAAAAACCTATCTGCTAAAATCATTAACTCTTTTACTCTTGCCTTACTAGTAAATCTTTCTCTTCCAATCTCATAACCACGACTAGCAATTTGTTCTCGTTTATCATCATTTTTTAGGTAATACTCTATCTTAGCAATCGCCTCATCTGGAGTGCTAAAATATTCTGCTCCATCTCTTAAAAAGAGTTCCATTCCTGGTACATATCTTTGCAGTAAAAATCCTCCCACGGTTAAAACCTTACCTACCCGATTACTCCAGTATCCCCAACAATGATCATTAACATTAAAGCCTAAGATTATCTTACTCTCTGCCACCTTTAAAACAAAATCATTCCCCCACACCGCAGGATAAGTTCTAAATCCTTCCTTCTGCCAAGCCTCCCAGTTAAATGCCCAGATATTAACAGGAAATTTTTTATTAATAATTTTTAACCATTCCAGTCTATCTCCAGCCTGAAAATAGCTACCAAAAAAAGATACATCATAAATTTTATTAGGGACTGTTATCTTATCAAACTCTTTACTAGAAACATCAAAGGGGAAATAATAAGGTTTAACCGCATATTTTTTCATCTTTTCCAGATCTCCACCTTCATTGGTTAAATGTAGATCTGCTGTCTGAGCCATCTGGATATGCCACATAGGAACATTTGGCCAGCCAAAAAAGTCCCAAGACCAATACCAGCATTTTGCTCCAGACTCCTGCTTCATTTTTCTAATATAACTGCCGTCAATAAAATGCGGCCATTTACAAAAGATTGCTAAGTCTGCCTTTAAATCTTCCAAGCATTTCCAGTCTGGATTCTTATGTCCTTCACAATGGGCTTTCCAGATATCTCTAGGAATGCGGTGGACAGTATGACCCAAAGCCTCAATCTCATCACAAAGATGAGTTTCGTCTGCTTTCTCTCCCACGTAGCCTGTAGTAAAACTGCCAATAAAATTTATAATCATGGCATCTTCCCCCATTTTTTCTTAAATAATTCTATGTCTTGATTATGATATTTACCAAAATCCCAGTATTGCTGAATCCCTGGATAGTACCTAGTTATTGGTCCTACGTGGGTTGCCTGAGATCTTATATCAGACTTAACTCTCATCTTCATCTGTTCTAGTCTTAACTTCATGTCACGATCCCAATATACCCTCATACTTTCATCAAAATCTCCTATCTCTAAAAAGGTTTTCTTCTTCATCACAAAACAACTACAACCGCAATCAGAAAAAGAATAATCAGTCAGGAATTCACTATCCATTGTCTCCGACTGTTTTGCCGTAATAGTAGTATTATAGTGATTCATAAAAGGCACAAAAATCTCACACTTATTTTCACTTAACGCTTTCTCCGCCCAGTAAAACCAGTCCTGGTGGACAAAAACATCATTAGATAAAACTCCTATATATTCACTATCTGCCATCTTAAAACCTTGGTTATAACATTTGGTAATTTCCAAATTCTCTTTTAAGGGAATATAAACATCATCCTTAACACATAACTTTTGCACATCATTAGATAAATTAGCCATATTGTGGAAAACAATTAGTTTAACATCATCTGGTGCGGTAAAAAAACGTAGATTATCTATACTTGCTTTAGTAATATTAAGAAGCACTCTGTCCCAAACAATCACTGGCATAATCATGGTTAATTTAGTCATTTATGCTGGAAAAGGTGTACTCTTCCCTTCTTTAATTCTTTTCTCGGTGAAACAAGGTGGATAATGAATGGCTCCACAAATTGAACATTGAGGAATTTCTCCCCCTATTCCATAATAAAAATTGTGTTTTTCTCCACAAACTTCACATTTTTTACCAATTTCATATTCCTCTTTCTTATTTATATTCACTATTTAAAACCCTCGCTTCCTCTGTCTGTTTTTCTAACATTTTTTTAGGTTCTAGTTCTGCTACTGCATCCAGGCTAGACTGAAATACATGATGAATAACTACCTTGTGGGTAGAATCAATCCTAAAACCACATTTGGCTATCTGTTTAAAGAAAGCTGCATGTCCATACATTAAGAAAAATCTTTCATCCCAACCGCCTATTTTGTCGAACACGTCTTTTTTAATCATCACCATGTTCTGGTCCATCGTTCCCCTGACAAAACATTCTTCTGGAGTAGACTTATAAGTCCATTGTCTAAACTCCCTTGACCTTGGAAACTGATCAGGGATAACCGCATCAGTCAAATCATGTTCCAAATAATATTTCATGTTTGGCAACCAATTTTCAGTCAGAATCACATCATTTTCTATGAAAACCAAATACTTACCTTCCGCCAGTTTTGCTCCCTGATTCATGGATGGATAAAACCCCCTGTCTGGCTTATTAACCACAATTTTTTCCTGCAACTGACTGGTAAACTTTTCATCCAAACCAAAATGCAAGTTCATGTCAAACTTAGGTTCATTATCAATAAGAATTAACTCATAGTCTTTAGGGTCAGTATACTGGTAAATTGCCCAGATACAAACTTCAGTAAACCGCCTTAAGTGGCGGGTAATATCATAAAGATTTAAAATAATTGATACTTCTCTCATTTTATCCTTAAAGGTTTCCCAAACTCTTCCTCTACAAAAAAAGCATTACAAACATCAACACATAAAAAGTCATAACCTTTCTCTTTAGCAATCTGTTTTAAATATCCCACACTAGCTGGATTACAAGCATTTGGTCTATCCAGTTTATAACTCACCTTACTCAAGTCATGTTCTGATTCATCACACTCAATACAAATCAAGTTTGGTCTATGCTTTACCAAATTCTGCCAAACCTCAACGTCATAACTATCAATATCAAGACTTAAAAAATCAAAATTATAAGGCACAGGAAGATAGGTTAAGATTTCATCTAGGTTCTTTCTGGTAACTTCCTTACATACTGGATATACATAATCATTCCCCTTAAACCTCTCCACAATTTTAAGATAACCGCTATAAAGTTCTCCGTCCCTTAAAGTCTCCTCTACCTTTTCAATCATGACTGCCTTCCATCCCTTCCAAGTAACCAAGTTCCAGGTGTTGGATAAACTATAACCATCAGAAGCTCCCACGTCCACACACCACTTATTCCTAGGCTTACAAACCTCAAAAATAGCCTCAATTAAACCATCTTCTCCATGCTCAGACTGGATAGATTTAGCCCAACCAGAAAGGTTAATAAACTCCTTATTCCAAGTATCTTTTGGTTTCATATATTTCATATTTTCTTCCTACTACTTTTAAATTTCCAGTAATCAAAAATGACCCAAACTATTATTCCCACAAGAAAAAGAATACTTATAACCAAACCAAAAATGTCAGATAAAGTAATTACAAAAATTGGTTTCATTTTTACATATCATGATAAATTAATATTTTCCCACACCTTTTACACTTTTTAGTTATTTTTAAAGCCCTTTTTAGCTTCCTTCCCTTAGTAGGAATTTCCTCATACTCATGTCCTTTAAGCCAACAAATAAAAAATCTTAAATTAATTTTCATTTACTCCTCCAAAATTTCTTCTTTGTCTTTTAGCTCTTCTGCAAGTTAAACATCTTATCGGATCTGAAAAACCTTTCTCAGTAAAAAACTCTTGCTCTCTGACAGTAAAAATAAATTCCTGCTTACAATCTTTACAAGTTAATTTTTTATCTTCCAACATTATCCTTCACCTCCTTAAACTACTATCCTTGCTAAGGATGTCCTTAATCTATAATCATGCATTGTTTCAAAATGTTTACACATAGGAGTAAATGCTGCCTCTCCTACTGCCTGGATCACTCCAGGACTGGACTCACAAAAATCATGGAAAAGTATCTCTCCTCCTGGTTTCATATGGGGATACCAATTCTTAATATCTGCTTTAACTGGTCCGTAAAAATGATTACCATCAATTAATAAAAGAGTAATTTTACCTTTATCCCAAGTTTTAGCTACTTCCTGACTGTCTCCATGAATAAATACTACATCTTCATCTAATTTTTTAAATAACTCTTGTCTTTCTGGTTTATCAACAATATCTACTCCATAAAATTTTACCCCAGGAACAGAGGTTAAGTAAGCCACGGCTAAAGATTTTCCACAATCTACTCCTATCTCAAGATAAATATCTCCTGGTTTTAGTTTTTGTATATGGGGTACAAAAACTGCCTGATCATGTTCAGAGAATGCTCCACTGTTTACCCAGTCTCTGGCAATAATATGATCTAAGTCTGCATAATCTTTAAATTGAATAGGTCTTTGCATATTTATGGTGAGTGAAATCGAACCATTGTTATTATAACACTATTATACTTATTTTTCAATAACCTTACAAATTTTACATCTCTTTTTATTTAATTTCCCCATATTTCTCTTTCCATGATGGATTATAAATTAATTTTTGTTTATTAATAATATCTTTACTAAACCAAACCATCGGTGCAGATTGTCTTTCAAATCCCCATTTGAAAATAAAATAATCCCAGTTCTTTTGCCAATAAACATGGTTTTCTGAACTTCCTGTCCCACTCGTTCCAGAAAAATGATAAACAATACAATCTGTATTTTGGTAAGGTTGTACTCCAGTTAAATGAATTTTTGCCTGTAAATCCGAATCGCTATTCGATCCCCATTCTCCATATAGAATATCGTAACCTTCTATTAAATTCCATAATTCCCTTTTAATTAAAAATGGTAGATTAAAACCAGTTATGTACCCAATACCTTTATAATTACTAGCAAATTCCAACCATTTCTGTTTATCAAAATCTCCTCCTGCTCCACCACAGAAATAAACCCCAAAAGTTGGTGCACCCTGTCTTGGTTCAATTAATTTAGGAGATAAACACATAACTGATGGCGGTAAACCATCTATTAATTTTTCTAACCATTGAGGACTATAAACCATATCATCATTGCTTACAAAAACCCATTCTGTATTAGTAACTGATACGCCTACATTTACAGCCATTCCCTGATTCTGTTCCCATAAATGTATCCTTTTAATCTGTTTACTTGGCACATAACTTATTGGTTCTGGTTCTCCACCATTAGACACCAAAATTATCGGTACATCTGGAACACTTTCTTCTAAAGACAATAAACAATCCTGTCTAGCTCTCTCAATATTCCTCATCCTGTCAGGATTATCAGTATGGTTTAAAGTTGGAATTATAATTGTTAAATCAATCATCTAACTCCTTAAGAACTAAAGTAAACTTTCTTTTACAAGAAGAACATTCCCAAGTTGGTATCTCATAAATATTATTTTTACCTTTTATTGGAGCTATCAATTGTTCACAATATGGACATTCGGGTAAAACCTCACAATGATAAATATGAAATGGATGTATCCAATTCTTTTTCTTTAATTTCATAAACCCTTCCCCCACTTCTCTAAAAACAAATCTATATCCTGAAAGTCTACCACTCTTTCTTTAATTACCGAATCCTCCCAGTTCCACCATTTAATCTTTAATAGCTTTTCTATCTGTTCTGGGGTAAAACGATAATGTGAAATTCTTCCTGGATTACCTACCATAACCGCATAAGGCGGTACATCTTTGGTCACTACTGCCCTTGCTCCTATTACTACCCCATCTCCTATCTTTACCCCATCCATAATCCATGCCTCAGATCCTATCCAAACATCATTACCAATAATTATTTCTCCCCTGCTATAACTTTCTAAAACAGGTACTCCTGGAAAAGCGTGGGTGAAAGGATAAACAGCAACAAGTTTTTTATTTCCTACCCAAGCATGATTTATTGCTCCGCAAAAGGTTACTTTATCAGCAATAGAAGAAAAATTACCAACCCTAACTTGAGGATTAAAATACTCATTAGTTCCTGTGGCTATGTAAGAATATTTTCCTAAATTTACTGGCATTTATTTCCTTATAATGGCAACCAAGTTTTTGGATCGTATCTTTCAGGATTATCAAAAGAAAGAACATAATCTTTAATTTCTGGTCGATGACCTTGTAATTCTGGTGGAAATTCAGATGGATAACCCCAACCAGACTGACCAGGGATATCCTTCCCAAATGGATGGAATGCCCTCAAACGAGAACAAATACCAACCTTATATCCATTTGTTTGCAATCGACTACAAATCGTTCTTTCTTCATGATTTCTTCCAGTTCTAATCACATGTTCCCAACCGCCAGCCTTCCTTACCGCTTCAGTTCTCATAATTCTTAAGACCGCCCCGCACATATTTCTTTCTTTTACATCTTCTGGATCATTAGGGTCAATCCCCGCTGCTCCAATAAAAACATGAGGACAAAGAGAAATTGCTCCATAATCAGGTCGAGCATCCATAAATTTTACTAACTGAGTCAACCAATCTGGGTCTAAATCAGGAGCATAAATATCATTATCAGTCGTAATAAAATATTCACTTTCTGCCAAAGACATCGCCATGTTCCAAATCGCATGAATCCCAACATTGTAAGAACTATGAATAGATAAAAACAATTTATTCTGCTTATTGGCTTCCTCCAAAACTTCCTTATTACCGCCATTATCAATCACAAATAAACGGTAAGGATGTTTGGTTCTTTCAATCAAATAATTAATAGTTTTCTCAGTATAAAACTGACGTAAATAACAACAGATAAAAATATCTACTGGTTTATTTAATTGCATCTTTACTCCTTTTTATTCCCCAAAACCTGATATATTTATCAAAGTGAGCGTAAAACAACTCATACTTTTCAAAAATATTATCCAGATCCAAAACCCTTCTGACATCTTTCTTAGTTAATTCATAATACCAATTAGACCATTCATTCTCCAACTGACTAGTTAAACTATCCAAGGGGGCACTTTTCTTGGTCCCATGTTCTCCTGTGGCATGAGAGGCAGAAAAAAACATTAATCCTCCTGGTTTTAAAAGTTCCACCATTCTCTTTAAAGTTCTCTCCCAATACATGTCATGTTCCAACTCACTGGTAGAAAGTATAGTATCAAAACTTTCTACTTCTGCCTGATACTCATGGGCAATACTTACCATATCCACATTCCTATATGGTCTAACATCTATTCCGATATACTGGCAGTTAGTAAACCAACCTCTATTTGTCCCATTAATATCAGCACTACCAATATCCAACACTTTTACCCCACTAAAATGGTTAGGGAATTTTAACCTTAATTCATCTTTCCAAACATTTTCATGCATTAATCCTGCCATTTAAACCCTTAATCCTCTCTGCCCCTTATGATTAGCAATATAAAGATATAAATCTAACGGTTTAGAATGTAATTTTCTAGTTAATTTGTAGTACAAAAAAAAATCGTCACCCATAGGATTTCCTATCTCCCTAACTACTCTATTCCCCACATCATTAGTTATAGTGTACATTGCCACCAATTCAGGAAATTCTTTCTGAGCATCAGCAGAAAAGTCCCACGGGTTAGTTCTTTCAGGATAAAGTCTACCATCTACAAATCCATTTTCTGGAGTAATACATTCTTTCTTAAAAACAAATGTTCCTTTAACAATATTTCCTCCTCCAAAAAACTCATGTCCTACTTCTTTTACGGCTGGCTTAAAAGCACCTCTTAATCTCACCTCATAATTTGGATGACAATGGATAGAACCAAAATTAAATATCTTAAAATCAGGAAACTTTTTATACATATCATCTACACATTCAAGGTAAAAGCTCATATACTGATCATCAGAATCAAGTAAACAAATAATCTCTCCTGTTGCCACTTTAAAAGCAGCGTTTAAAGCATAAAGACGTTCTAAGTGTTCTTGGTGAAAAACTTTAAGCCAAGGATATTCTGGAGGTTTCCAATCCATTCTGGAGCCATCATCTATAAGAATCATTTCAAAATCCTTAAATGTTTGGTTTGCTACACTCCCAATACATCTTTCCAGTTGATCAATTCTGTCCTGACTATGATTGTAGTAAGGAGTTAAGATACTAAATCTTGGCATACTTATTTTATTTCTAACAATTCCTTGTTAATCTCCTGCATCTTGGTTAACAAGGGTAAACTAAATTTATGGGTAAAAGCTTCTATATCTTTGGGTAAACATTTTCCGTCCACGCCACGTTTCCCACCCTTCCAAACATCCCAACCATTTTTACTTCCCCATTTGTGTGTTTCCAATGCGTATCTAACTTTACCGTAATCTGCTCCACAATTTCTGGCTAAGTCCCATAACTCATTCCCACAGATAACCTTCAGGTAAAAAAAACTATTCATCGCATACTTAATCATTTCCGCTGTGGTTGTAGAACACATAATAATTCTATTTTTTGGTAAGTTTAATTTACCATTAAATAGATTCTTCACTTTCTCCCTTATTAAAAGATCCCTAGCTCCTACTACCAAAAATTCTGGATGCTTTGCATCTTCTAAAGCTGTTGCCTCAGTCAAAAACTCAGGCACGTGAGCAAGTTTAAGTTTATATTTTTCAGTTAAATAATCTATTGTTCCAGGTAAAATAGTAGACCTAATAATAACAATCTTTTCCTTAGCATATTTTTTAATCTTCTCACACCATTTTTCAATTGCTGTAATGTCCTGCTTACCATCAAAAGTTGGAGTTGGCAGACAAAGGATAAAAAAATCAGCCTTCCAAATCTCATCATAATTTATATGTCCACTAAATTGATAGTCTCTATCCACCCCCCAATTAATACCTAAAGCATATCCTGTTGCTTTACCACAAACTCCCCAACCAATTATAGCTACATTTTCATCACAAGATGCTTGTGCCATTTACTTCTCCTTGGTTTCAGCAAAAAACAAAGGTTCAAGTTCATTCTTAAAAACATACTGGGGATTTCTATATTTTCTCAGTCTTCTCTGCATCCCCAACACCATATTATTCTCTATCTCATACTTAATCCTCATGGCTATATCGTGGTAAAAACCATGCTCATTGCTATAAGTAGTAGTAATATCTCCATCCAACCCATCAAAACCGATATTGCTGGAAAATTGCTTATAAATCGCATGTTTCCCATAAATATCCCTGAGTGGAGCAAAATCATGGTTTAGTACCATCAAATTACCACACAGAGCTGCTTCCTGAGCAATTAAAGAATAAGTTTCACTTTTGGACGGCAGCATAAATACATTACTAAGCTCAAAGAAATCATGAACTACCTTATTAGGTACATTCACATGCCAATGGGGATGGTATTCTGAGGTAAAGGTTAAATCAAAATCATTTAATCCCCAATCTACGGCAATCTTTTTCAAGTCTTCCCGATAAGTAACTTTATCTCCGCCAGTAGAGTGAAAATCACAGATTACTACTCTAACGGTATAATCAAGTTTTTTAAGTTCTGCCATCGTCTTAATCACTACTTCTACCTGTTTACCCCGATCTAACCTAATAGGATAAACGGCAATCGCATCAGCCGACAGCATATTCTTTTCCATTACCAACTTAATCATTAACTCATCCCATTTAGCAAAACTGGGTAAATTCGTTGGGTGATGAACTACCTTTACTTCATCCTCCTCATAACCAAAGTTTCTAGCTACCCTGGGAATGGAATAAGCATTAGGAAAGATGACAAAAGAATTCGGGAATTTACTTTTCACAACATTAAAATATTCCTCTCCTTGACCAAGTTCTTTCCCTAAAGTATATGGCGAAGTAGCAGAATGAACCCAATGCAGCCACCTGATTTTCTTAATATGTTCATCTTCTGCAATCAACTTCCTGCAAGCCACGTTAATCTTAAAACTCTCTGGCTGATAAATCAGGTCATGGGTCAAAACTATATCTACATCTTTTAGATTTTCTTTTAACTCTCTTTTTAAAATTTCAACATCCTGGTTAAAAGAAACATCCAGATTTTCCTTAATATAATTACTACAGGGAACAGGAGTAATATATCTTAGTTCCACATCAGGATGGGCAAAAACATTCTCTGTCCTGAACCCCTTTTTCACAATCACTACTGGTTTATACCCAGCACCAACCAACATCCTTACTTGAGTGGCTACCACTCCACATAAGGAATACGTTTCATCATAAGAAGTAAAGCTTGTTAAAGCAGCTATTTTTTTCATAGAAGTTTCCTTTCTTAATTAATTTATTTATTATAATAATGATAACATAATAATGTCATTTATCAAGTCCTAATTAAGCCTAAACAAGTATTACCAGAAACCGTCATCGCCAATACTGGTTTATTAAGCCAAAGGCTTTCTTTTTCTCCTGGTTCAAGTTTATATCCTCCTTGACCAGTAGTAGAAATCCAACAAGCTATTGGTCCTTGATTTTTTAAAGTCAGTTTCATCCCGCCAAACTCCCCATCATATAATTTTACTGGTATGGTAGAAATTAGCACTTCTCCAATCTCCAGTTCAACCAAAGACTCCCGCACAAACTCTGCCATATACCGTTTAAAATCACACAAAAAATCAAAGTAAACCTTTCTTAAATCGGTCCTCTGCTTCATCTCTATTTTAGGCGATTCCCCAATTCCTGGCAGATCATCATATAATCCTCCCATTCTATTCTCCTCCTGTCCATAATTTCCCTTCAATGGTTATTGGCAGAACTGGAATTAAAAAACATCTGCAATTAACGTGAGCTGGCGGAGCTTCCACTCCATTAGGGAATTCTTGACCAATTTCAATATCTCCTACCGCCTCATTATCCAAACAAACTCCACAAGTAAGTTCATCCTGCTGGACTACCCAATGATGTTTCTTAATCCCATTCTTTTTAAAAGTCTCCATTTCTACTAAAGACATTGCATAAGCTGTTTCTGTCTCTGTAATTAAGTCTGCTCTTTCCGAGGCAATCGCTTCTGCTTTTTCCCTTAAAAACTTTACTACCTCTTTGGCTGGTAATTTCTGATCTAAACCATCCTGAATAATTCTGGCGACTGCTTTCATTCCTGTCTTATCCACCGTTTCTACTAAAAAATCTATCCTTTCCCTTAAAGCATCTTTTAAAAGTTGATCTTTTAAATTAAATACTCCTACAGGTACCATTTTGTCTAAACCAGATTCTCCTCCTTTATTGCCCGCCCATAACAAAAATGAATACATCCTTTCTTTCCCGCCATCCATTGCCTCATCGAGTACCAACCATAATGCACCAAGCAATAATAATAAATTTTTATTAATCGCTTTCTCAAGACTATTGTAAATTTTTTTAAGTTTATCCATTTCCGCCACGTAAAGAATCTGCTTTTTTAAAGCATTTTTTAAATCGAGGTTAAACTTTTGTGCAGATCTTGATTTTAAAGCAGAAGATAAAGCAACATTTATCCTTATGCCATCAGAGTAGAAAAACTTCGTCAACGATTGCTTAACTTGCAACAGCTGGCTGGACGAAAGAGTTTTCAGTTTTTCTGGTTGTAACAAGTTGATTGATGTCTTCATACAATTTTAATAGAGGAGAAATAAATTTATTTTGGCTACTGATAAAGCCTAAAAACACCTTTTCTATTGCCTCCTTCGTCTTTGCTTGTTTTAATTGACTTCTTATTGATTGCTGTGTCCTTGAATCAATAATATCTGTCTTAAAAAATCTTGGTTCTTTATTTAACTTCCAATCATTAATCGATGCCTTCCGCCATCTTCTTAACTCTTTAATTGTCTCAGCGTCGTCTACTTTCTGTGCTGGCGACACATTTGGTGTTCCTACCGCTCCTGCTCCAGTATTATCTGCCGCAGCCTGAGCAGCTGGCTTATAAGGCATAATCGGCATCTGTCCTTCCCTAAATTGTTTCATCAAACTACTCACAAATATCGGTCCAATTGGAGTTTGAATAAATGGCTCATCAGCTCCAATTGGCTTTAGATTATCACCAATCCGCCATTCATCAATAGAAATCATTCCTGTGGTAATTGCATCTTTAGCTACTTTCATTTCCTCTACTTTATTGGTTGGATTAAGATTAGTCCAGTTAAATTCCAAATCTTCCCAAACAAAATCTTCCTGAATAATTTCATCCATCATTTCTTTAACCCATAAAGCTAAGGGGAACATTCCTCTTTCTTTACCAACCTCATAAGCGGTTTCCGAAGTAGAACGATTAGTCTCAAAAGTAAAACCAATATCAGACGGAGCTACTTGGAATACGGCACATGTGTTCTGCAACAGCCACTTCTCAAATCTTTCAAAAGACATATCATCAGCTGTCCTGGTTGGAGTATACTTCATTCCTCCTGGCAAGAATTTAAGTTTATGCTGAAATCTTGGGTCTCCAGAAAGCATCGCATCCCAAGCATCCTGCCATTCTTTCACTTGATCCCTACTGGAAGCAATGTCTTTTGGCAACTCTACAAATCCATCAGGAACATTACCATCGGTCATTACCGCCAAATTATATGCCTGCAACTTTAAAGCTGTAGTTATAGTAACAATTAAATTTTCTACTGGTGAAATACCAAAAGGACTATAAGTTCTTGGATTCATCATCATATAAATTAATTCATCTTTAGTCAACTTATTAATTTCCTGACCATTAACTTTCTGTAAATAAGCAGGTTCGGGTGGATCTGGAAGTGTTCCATCTTGTTCCAAGTAAATTTCAATTGTTGATCCATCAATAGGTAAATAGCCAATGATATCTCCTCCCCGATTTCTTTTCTTATAAATCGCTACTGCATCAATAACCATTAAATCTTCCAAAATTTGTTTTAGCCAATCACTAAAAGAAGATTCTCTTTTCCCTGTCGGATGCTTAAAAAACTTCATCATCTCTTGACTGCGTTCAATGTTTTTCTTATCCTCAATCGTTTTTTTAGTTAATTCTTTGGGGACAACATTCCAAGCAAGTTGAGTAATCTGGGATTTTCTAAATTCAATGCAAGCTCTGGCAATAGGATAAAAAGTAGCAAAATCACGAAGAACGCCAAAATCAACACCAAGGGGATAAATTTTTCTTTTAGAACCTTCTGGATAATTACCTAAGTAACTCGGATTAAGTCGTACAATATCAATCGCTCTTACCTTATTCAATTCTATATCAACTCTTTTTTTTACTTCATCCTCAATAGAAGAATTATCAGATTTCCTTAAAAAAAGATTTTTTAAGTTTAACTTAGGCAGTGTAAATTTAATAGCCATTTAGAATATCCTTTCTCCTCTTAAATGAACCCATTTAGCCCATCCTAGAAGAGATTTTGGTCCTAACCCTTTATTATCATTATTATCTGGTTTTTTTAAATAGTCAAGTAGTGCCTCGCTTGTTCCGCCCTTTAAAACTGCTATCCGATTGTAATTGGCAGCATGGAAAAAGTGATCAGAGCCTCTGGGAATCCACCTTGCTTCTGGTTGTCCAGTTCTTTTATTAACATCGGGAACTCTTTGCGGTGAACCCATTTGGTCGTAGAAGTCAGGAATATACTGGGCATTTTTGGGCAATTCAATTAACCTTTTTTGGATATCACTTACAAGATAATCCAAAGAAATCGTTCTGTCAATAGCTACCTCAAAACGATTGTCATCATATATATAATAATTCTGGATATCAAATTTCTTGTTTGGGTAATAAGCAGCATAAACACGATTAGGAAATTTTATCATCATTTCCCGAACCTTTTTTGTTTCTGGTTTAGAATCAATCACCATCATTTTCACATCAAAACGATTCATTAATTCCTCTAAGCTGTCTGCTGGTCCTAAAAATTCACTAACTGTCCCAACATAAAGATAACGCAACCTCTCTCCAAGTTTCTGGCTAATTACTACATGAATTCTTGTTCCCACATCAGCTCCACCATAACAAATTCTTCCTTGACTCGGCATATCATAATTACCTTGACAATCATTCATTTCACCGATTAAAACCGATTGCCCTGCTGCTTCATAAGGCAAACCCAAAACCTGGTTATAAAATTGTTGCATAGCGGAAAATCCCTGATTTTTGGATTTTTCATACATCTCAACTAGTTCCGTTACGGTTCTTCTGGCATTATAAATACCATTAATTTTATAACCATGAACTGCTTTATTTTCAGGATTTAAAGCCACCCACCGACCATCTTTCAACCGATCAATTTCTCGCTTGCAATGCAAGCAAATCGTTATTTTTTTCTCATAATCAATATTGCGGAAAAAATCAATTTCCTGTTCTGTCTGACAAAACTCACAAGTTAACATCCAAACTCGCTGGTCGCTATTCATATAAGCCTCATGAATATTTCTTCCTGGAAAAGTTGGCGTAGAAGCCTCTCGTCTCCATTTCAAGTCAGAATGCAAAAGACGTTTATCAATATAGGGTACATGTTCTTGGATAAAACGATCTCTTTCATCCAAAACAATCATGTCAGCATCCACAGAAATTATCTGCTGCTGATTCTGACTGCCCCTAAAATAAATAAAATTATCCCTTACTTGCTTAAGACCAATCTTTCTAATTTTTCTGTCAACATCCAAATCTCTATCTTTCTTTTCTGCCATCGTTAAAGCTCCTGTAATCCTGGATAAATAATCAGACATATTAAAAACTGGTTCTAACCTAGCTTGGGCGAAATCTCCTAATTGAGCTGAAGTAGGAAAAACGTAAAGAACATTCTTTCCCAACCTGTCACAAACCCAAACCGTTTCAGAAATAAGTCTTTCTGAAATACCCGCTTGAGCTGCTTTCATAAAAATCATATTCGGATGTTGATCACGATAAATATCAATTAAATATTTATGATCTTTGAAGTCCAAAGGAATACCCCTGGAAGTTAACCAGACAGTTTTAACCCATAAAAAGTAATCGTTAAGACCAACTTTATTTATCTTTTCTTTGGTCTTTTCGATTACTTTGGGATAAAGCTCTTCGAGATCTTTCTCGCTTAAGCTCTGCAACAAATTCAAGAATTTGGTGGACATCCATTCCTTCTAATAACTTATCTACTTGTGTTTTTGGTAAATTAACATTTACCTGAGTTAAATTAGGCGATCTCATTGCTTTATTAGTCATCCCGACCAATTCCCTTTGCTGTTCCATACCCGAAATTAACATTTTTCTGGCATCTTCCGCACTATCTGGATCATGGTCAATCAAATAACTATAAGCATGAAGCTGTAAATATTTAGCATATTCTAATTGGGTCTTACGAATAATCTCAGGATTTTTGTCATCAGGGGTCATCAAACTATTCCTGGTGGTTGATAAATTCTTTTTTAGATATTTATTCTTTTCATCCATCCAACCTAAAGTTTTATCCTTGATATTTGGCGGAACAGGAAGTTTTTTATTTGCCCACCAGCCATCAATCTTTAAAAAGTCACTCTTAAAAAAATCCAGTTTTAAAGCATCCCAATTATATTCATAAAGAGGTACTGGTTCATTTTTTGACTTCTCCTGGTTTTGCTTCGGCTGGATTACTTTCTTGGCTACTGCCATTTTTCTCCTTTGATTTTTCTCCTAGTTTCTCCTTAACTTGCTCTTGTAATCTCTTTAAAATCAACTCTTCTCCTTGCTTTCTTTCTACCAATAAACCATTATACACTTTTTGGAAGTAGTTGTCCCATTCATGAGCAATTTTATCCCAAGAAAATTGCTGTACCCAATTATAAGCACGATCAACAATCCCTTGTACTTTATCTTG
>Ga0315274_10006947_pt1 | contig 16456 bp, 14 predicted proteins | sample YL17G02_20_MG_FD_203700 | JGI IMG/M metagenome (GOLD analysis project Ga0315274, IMG submission 203700) | Sediment microbial communities from Yellowstone Lake, YNP, Wyoming, USA - YL17G02_20 | ecosystem: Environmental > Aquatic > Freshwater > Lake > Sediment | place: USA: Wyoming | collected...
ATCTTCACAAATGAGAACAATTCCTTGCATTGACTCTCTGAAGCGTTCATCTGAAATCGCACCTTCTTCAATTATCCTCCCATCTTTCCTTTTAACTTTTCCACCAGCTCTTGTTCTCGACATCGCTCTTCCCGAACCATGACAAACACTGTATAAGGCTTCTATCGCTTTATCTTCCCCGATTAACAGATAACTCGCAGTTCCCATAGAACCGGGAATAATAACTGGTTGACCGATTCTTTCATACACTGTTCCTCTCATCTTATTAGCTGGAAAAGCACGTGTCGCCCCCTTCCTATGTATACACAAATTTTCCCCTTCATAATTCTCAAACTTTGCGATATTATGAGGGACATCATAAATAATAGGCATAGGAATATCACCAAAGTAATGTCTGAAATTCTTTCGTATAAACATTGTCATTATTTGACGATTAACAAAGGCATAATTTGCTGCACAATGCATCGCAGAAACATAATCTCGACCGCTATTTTCTTTCAGCGGCAAAAAACCGAGACTCTTCGATGGGGAAATATCACCCGTTAATGTCCTCGCTAAATTCATATAATCATCACCAATTTGATGACCCAATCCTCTCGAACCACTATGTAACATTATGACAATTTGATTTTTTTCTATCCCAAATTCCTTAGCTATATTGTTATCATAGATTTCTTCAACAAATTGAATCTCACAAAAATGATTCCCACCACCTAAAGTTCCTAATTGGTCGTGACCTCTTTCAATCGCCCTTCTCGAAACAGCATCAGCATTTCCACTCATTGAACCAGATTCCTCTGTTTTGAGTATATCATTATATTCTTCTTCTTCATTTCTGATTCTGGACAATCTCTCATACCTATGAGCAATCTCTCGCAAACCTTTCAATCCTTTTTCTAAAATGATCTTTAAATCATCTTTACTTAAGTTAACATTTCGTTTGCCTTCTCCTAATGGTAAATCACGCCTGATTGATTCTGCTAATGCTTTCGGGTCGATATTTTCTCGAAAAAGTGGCGTAGTAATAACTCGCATCCCACAATTAACATCATAACCAACCGCTGAAGGGACAATATTATCTTTGATTGCGACAATAGACCCTATTGGAACACCGAAGCCTGTGTGAATATCAGGCGTAGCAATAACTTTTCTGACACCCGGAATCCTTGCCGCATTTTTTAACTGTCTAAGAGCTTCATCCTCAACCATTATCCTATTATCCACATAAGCAATAACATCAACAATCATTCCCGATTCTTTTTCAAACAATAATTTATATTTGTCTAACTGTTTCATATTTTAATATTACCCCGATAACTCTTATCATCAAATCTCAAAAGATGTAGTAATATATCCTACAATTTTTTAATCCATAAGTTGTAGTGCGAGATTTATCTCGCACAAGCTTGCAACATAAATGTCGCATTACAGTTTATAACCTTCTGGATATTTTAATCGCCACGAATAAGCAGATTGCACTATAGTCTTCAATTCAAGAAATCTTGGCTTCCATCCTAATTCCCTTTTTATCTTTTCTGAAGATGCAACAAGAATCGATGGGTCACCCACTCTTCTTTTTCCTATCTTAATCGGAATATTTTTACCACTAACGTCTTTAACACAATTGATGACTTCAAAAACACTATAACCATTTCCATTTCCAAGATTATAAATTGTACTTTTTGCTTCTTCTCTCAAAGCCTCCAAACCGAGTATATGAGCCTCAGCAAGGTCTATAATATGAATATAATCTCTAATACAACTTCCATCTTTAGTTGGATAATCATCTCCATAAACCTCAACATAATTACGCTTACCCCGAACAACTTCTAAAATTATTGGTATGAGATGAGTTTCTGGATGGTGGTCTTCACCATAACTCTCAGATGCCCCAGCGGCATTGAAATACCTCAATGAAATATATTTTAATTCATAGGCTTTATCATAATCTTCCAATATATGCTCGAAAAATAATTTTGTTCTTCCATAAGGATTGACCGGATTAGCCTTATTTGATTCAAGAATAGGAATATTTTGTGGTTCCCCATAAGTTGCCGCTGTAGATGAAAATATAATTTTTTTCACATCATTTCTTAGCATTGAATTCAATAACTTCATACTTTTAACAAGATTTATATCATAATAATTTTCTGGAATCTCCATAGATTCACCAACCAGACTTACTGCAGCAAAATGAATAACGGAATCAATAGCATAATTTGTAATCACTTTGTTTAATAGTGTTTCATCTCCAATATCACCCTTTACAAATTTAGCTGATGAATGCACCGCTCTCTTATACCCTTTACTTAAATCATCTAAAACAACAACTTCTTCTCCCCTTTTGACTAATTCTTCTACTGTAATACTTCCTATATAACCTGCTCCTCCAGTAACTAAGATACTCATAAAAATCTCCTTAAATATTGTTTTGTCTCGGTGAAATATCCAATTTCATTTTGAAATAATCAAGAGAATTCACATTAAGAAGGGGCTTTTAGTGGTCATTCCGAACTTGTTTCGGAATCTCAAGTGAGATGCTGAAACAAGTTCAGCATGACAGACTTACCCTGTTTCAGTAAGATTTGATGGGGTGAAAAAAATCAAATAAAAGAGGGAAACTGAATAACTGATATGCTATGAATCGCAGACTATAAAATGTTACAATTAAGGATTACTTCTCGTTTTTGCTTTTAGTCTTTTTTTACTAATTTCAGCTAATGCCTTATCTATCTCATTATTAACAATCGCTTTGGATTTCTTTGTTACATACATCAACTCATCCATAACGACTCTTTTAGCGTTATTAAATATCTCTTTTTCCTTTCCTTTTAATTCTGTAACCAATTCTACTGTATATAAAGACTTCAGAAGAGTTGCAATTTCTATTATATTACCCCTTTTTAAAATGTTCATATCATTTATATATTGCTGTCTTGAAACATCTCGACTTACTTCTTTATAATCGGATAGAAGTTTATATATCTTTTTCACTTCTTTAGGGCTGATAGGTTTGCGAATACCTCTCTTTTTCAATTGCGATTTTGGAATCATTACTTTTGCCGTGCCTGAATGGAAAATAAAGAAATCTTCAATCTTATCATCGATTTGCAATCGCGTTTTCCCTTTTATCTCACAAATCCCTATGGAAGGTTCTACTACTGTTTCCCCTACACTAAATTCGAAAGGATCATCAGAAATCTTTTTTTCTTTCATACTACTCTTTGATATTCTCCTTTTTGTCGACACCTTGAAGCCTTTTCTACTTCTACTGTGTTTAAAATGATTAACTATTAAAGAAAAATCCCAACCTGTCAAGATAATATTAGAATTATCTTTTTGCTTAAATACAAATAGAGAGCTCTGAAAAACTACAAAAACCAGATTGATTCGTCGCCTTCGGCTCCTCACAATGACATTTTAAAGTCTCTGTCATTCTGAGCGAAGCGAAGAATCTCGTATTTTGGTTAGTATTTCAGAGATCTCAAATTGAGATTCCTGAAGAACTAACCAAAACCAAATGTAGCGGTGCGATTTATCGCACGAAATACACAAGTCGGATAAATCCGACCGCTACAACTGAAGTATTTCAGAGATCTCAAATTGAAAACTTTTTAAGGTTAGAGTTACAGAAAGAACTCTAATTATTCCCTGATAAATTTAATTATAATAATTACTACAAAACCCACCGCGAACCGAATCCCCTTGTGTCAATTTGTATATATGGTGTATTAAATTCTTTATCAGACATAATCAATCCTAAACCACCATATTCACCCTGTTGAGACTCAATCAATGTAATAATACTTTTCACCTTCTCTAAATCCGTAATATCAACATTACCATCTCCGTTCAAATCATCCATAACACCATCGTTATTTTCATCAATGATAAACGCAACTGAATCACCATATTGATGACGACTATATTTCGAAATGGTATATCCTGCCTTGCGCTTTTTTTCAAAAGTCACCGGTGATTCAAACCCTTTCAGTATATGCAGATTAGATACAGTTGTTCCTGAATCATTTAATTTCTTAATAATCATTTCAAGTTTATTCACAAGATTCTTCGACAAGGCTATAAAAGTAAAATCACTATTATCCCAGGAAGTTGCAAAAGCACCAAGCTTAAAATGTTTCGAGATATATAATCCTGAATTTTCTTTCGTAACCTTAATAAACCAACTGGGTGGTTGATATTTATCTTTATGATTCGCCACAACGGGTGGGGCATTTTTTTCATCTTCATCCGGATAAAATCCTATTGGATAACCTTCAATTGAACCCACATATCTATCAAAAGGATACTGAACAATCAAATTTATCTCTGCCTGACGAGTTGTCTCTTCATTTTTTTCTTGAGGACTTGAATCACCATAATCAACTTTGAATTGCTTATTTTCTTTATAAGAAACAGTTATTGGATAAGTTCCTGGTATTTTCGGTGTGAAAAATGTTATTTTATCATTATCAGGATTTATCCAGCTTCCGTTCTGTGTATCCCAATTAATAGACTTTGTTATCTGAACCGATGCAGAACTTCTTTTATGAGGTTCATTCGCAGTTGGTGCTTCACCTTCTTTTTGCGAAACACTTATTATATCAAGGGCAAAATCGATTTTAGTATTTGGCGTTGTAATATATGCATAGCCTTTCGGAGGGTATTGAATTCCATTTATTATAATATATACATCTTCACTTGGTTTCGGTTCTTCTTTGACTTCGATTACTTTTGGAACAGGCTGTTCAGTAGTAATTTGAGTTTGCACTTGCTCAGTCGTGATCTGTGTCTGGGCTTGTTCAGTTGTAATCGGAGTTTGCACCGCTTGTGACTCAGGAGATGTAGCAGTAGTTGATTCAGTTAAGGATTCATCAGGTTGTGAAGGAGTTGATTCTTGAGAAAAAAGATTCAATGATATAAAAAATAAAATGGAAAGAAAAATATAAGATATTCTTTTCATAATTATTCTCCTATGTTCTTTCAGAGCCTAATTCTTTAGCACAATTAGTGGCTTCTTCAATCGCATTAATAATATCATAATAAAATTTTCCTCTATCCAATGCAGAGATACCAGCCTCAGTTGTGCCTCCAGGAGATGTTACTTTTTGCCTTAAAACAACGGGATTCTCATTTGTTTCTAAAACCATCTTTGCTGAACCGATCACAGTATTCAACGTGAGTTTTTTAGCCACTTCAGGAGTGAGCCCCAGACGAATTCCCGCTTCTATTAATGCCTCGATAAAATAAAATACATAGGCAGGACCACTACCGCTTAATCCCGTCACCGCATCCATATTCTCTTCGGGGACGATTGATACTACACCAACGCTCTCCATCATTTCTTGAACAAACTTCATATCCTCATAATTTGCAAATTGACCTTCTGCAACTGCCGACGCCCCTAATCGTATTAATGCAGGCGTATTTGGCATCACTCTTATAACAGGTGTGCCTTCTTGCACGTGTTTCTCAATATACGATAATTTTATCCCTGCCGCAATTGTTATGACCAGCTTTTCCTTAATTACATAAGGTGAAATTTCTTGCAACACCTCACCTATATTTTGTGGCTTAACCGCTAAGACTATAATATCACTTTGTTTAATAAGAATCTTATTATCTTCGATTGGTTTAATAGAATATTGTTTTTTTAAATAATTCAATCGCTCCTTTTTTATATCACTCACCAAAATATCACCGGATTTAAATATCTTGCTTGAAATCAAGCCATTGATAAGGGCTTCTGCCATATTGCCCCCACCAATAAAACCAATATTTTCTCTCATATTTAACATCCTCTTTCTATAAGGTTTGGCAAGGTTGCTCTACTACTTGGACTGCGTAAGCCATGCTTACGCCTTATTAAAGCGGTAGCACGGCTACCGCACTCCAAAAGATTGAAATATAGCTGTCCCAATCCTCACCATATTGGCACCTTCTTCAATTGCAACTGTATAATCATTTGTCATTCCCATTGATAAATATTTCATATTAATATTAGGAATATTTTGTTCGATAATTTCATCTCTCAATTCTCGTAATTGTCGAAATACCGGACGAGTATCTTCAGGATTAGCTGCAAACGGCGCCATTGTCATTAAACCCATCACATTAACATTTCTCATTTCTGAAATTATTTTTAATGCCGGGATTAATTCATTCGGTTTAAATCCATATTTAGTTTCTTCGCCAGAGACATTTATCTCTAACAATACATTCATTCTGATATTTTTCTGTTCACATCTTTTATTTATTTCTTCAGCTAATCTTAAGGAATCAACGGAATGAATCATAGAGAAGATATTTATTGCATCCTTGACCTTATTCCGTTGAAGATGACCCACTAAATGCCATTCAAGATTTAATTCTTTCAAATATCGAAATTTATTTTCGGCTTCCTGGATTCTATTTTCACCTATAATCTTATGCCCACATTGATAAACTTCTTTTATCTCTTCAACCGTTCTCGTTTTAGTCACTACTACAAGGACAATATCATCCAAAGTGCGATTTGTTTTTTTTGCAGATTTATTTATGGCTTCTTTAACTGTCCTTAAATTGTTTTCAATAACAGACATTCTAAACATCCTTGTAATATTTATTCAATGGACAAAATTTGCATCTCGGTTGGGGTTTGCAATAATTTTTACCCAACATAACGATTAAGGCATGAAGTTCTTTATAATCTTCAACACCACCTTTCAGATTATCGCTAAAAAATTTTTGTAATTCGCCATAATTTGCATTATCATCGGTCAACTTGTGTCTGAAATTCAATCTCTTTGTATAAGCATCAACAACAAATATCTTTTTATCAAAAGCATAATTCAGGATACTATCAGTAGTTTCTTCACCAACTCCTTTAACTTTTAATAACTGTTCTCTCATCTCAACGGTATCAATCTTTTCCCATTTTTTAAGATTGTAATCAAAGGAATTCACGAAAAATTCAGCAACATACATTAGCCTCTCAGCTTTAATATTAAAATAGCCCGAAGGTTTTATAAATGCGGCTAATTCCCTCTTGTTTAGTTTAACAATTTTCCCCAGATTTAGACAATTATTTTTCTTCAAATTATTAATAGCTTTTTCAACATTTGCCCAATTAGTATTCTGAGTTAATACTGCGCCGATAATAATCTCTTCTCTTGTATCACCGGGCCACCAATATTGTCTCCCAAAATGTCGTAATAATTCTCTATACAAAATATTGATAGTAAGTTTTTTTCTCATTCGATTTCAGAAACTTTAGAGATTAGATAATTTAACTATTGAGAAAACAGATAAATTGCTCGGACTTTTTTTATTCAGGATAATAACTATATAGATAAGTCCCCGGGCTAAAATAACTTTTTAATCCAAATGTCTCATCTTTTCTTTACTATTTTCTTCTTACTGGTTGCCGCAATTAATCTTGCCATTGCTAAATGCTTACGATGGTCTTGAATAATCTCTTCACATAAAATCTTTACCTGTTCAACATTACTACCTGGACCATATCTATGAGAGGCTGTAATAATCGCTTGAATTTCTTCACCCGTAGGTTTCAGTCTCTCCCAAAACTCTTCATCTTCAATAACGGCTCTAATATCATCATTAATGGAATTATCATTCAACAATTTCTTTCGGACCTCTGCAGGGTCAATAATATCTTGGTAATTAATCCTATCCAGATCAGTAGCCTCATCAGTACTTAAGGAAAAGAACTGTTTAGCATCTTCAGGAGCGGCGGATTTTTTAGCTAAAAAGAGGAGTTGTTTTCTATCCACTTCAAGTGCATCAGCAAGTCGTAAAACAATTTCATCACTTGGGACAGAGTCAGTATCTTCAATCTTTTTGAGATATTCAGGTGTAATTTCCGACTTAATAGCGAGTGATTTCCTTGTTTTATATCCCAATTGCATTCTTCTCTCGGAAATAAACTTTCCGAATTCACTCATTTAATCATCTCCTTCCCAAAATGTCAAAAATGATACCTAAATTTTCAACTTTAATTTATAACAAGTCCAAATTTATCAAACATTTAGTTTGTTTTGCAAGAAAAAAATGATAGTTTATAATTCTACAATTTGAGATCTCTGAAGAACTAACCAAAACCAACTATAGCGGTGCGATTTATCGCACGAAATACACACGTCGGATAAATCCGACCGCTACAACTGAAGTATTTCAGAGATTTCAATTTGAGATCTTTGAAAAATTAAGCAAACTACGAGATTCTTCGCTTCGCTTAGAATGACAATATGCAGTTCAGTTCGTAGTCACCACTCCCCATTTTTATGAGAGCCTGCCCTCAACATTTTTAATCGAGGGATAAGTTTAGTGGGAATGAATTCCCATTACTAAAGCAGGAATTACGAACTGGAGTAACTCCACAACGGATAATTGAGTCCCATAGGGACGAAACATTAATAGCCCCCTGCGGAAGCAGGGGGATCATAGTAATCCTAAACATATTAAATATTTGAACTCCGTAGGAGTGACACAAATCAATTAAAGGCAGGGATTGTTCCGCACCTAACGGTGCTTTAATAATAAAACGATTAATTACATTTTTTACCCCCAGCTTCCGCTGGGGGCTATAATTGTGCGACTCCTACGGAGTCCAAAGTTTCTTTCTTACATATATTCGCTCAAAAAGTTATTCTCTATTTGAAATCTCTGAAATACTAACTAAATAGTCACTAAACTACACAAAATTACACGTTGTAAGGAACGGTTTCAAACCGTTCCCTACAATTCCCCTCTTGAGAGAGGTTAGGGGTGTGTAGAACAAATATTTTAGCGGTCTCTAATTAAAAATCAAAAAAAACATTTGTCACATAAGGTATTTTGCAATATAAATATCTCTGGAATTTAATTTTTCACTATAAAAAATCTAAGATTGATTATGTATCCGAAGTCTAAAAAAATATTATCCTCTTATTATTTTTATTGTTATATTTTATTGCAATAACCCTATCCCCCATTCAAGATAAGCCTACTAATTTTAACAACAATAACGATTTTTCTAAATCTAATGATAAAGAAAAAATTGAGATGGCTTACAGTGACCTCGTTACTCTTGAAGAAGCACTAACACTATGCTATGAAGAAACAGGCTGGTATGTATCCCTTGAGAATCTTGATGATACTCTAAATCCGAATGCTGGATTTGATTTTATAGGTGATGGTGGCGGCACAGCGGTTATTGATGACAATACAGGAATGTTTAGACCCGAATTATTCGACTTTACAAATCCAATTCATTTGTGGCTCGGACCTTATGTGGTATACCAACCGAGTAGAATAGCAGGTTCAAATAGTGATTATGACGAGGGTTCACCGTTGGACCCCTGGGATAAAGAATATTTATTTTATTCCCCATTAGGACTCATTGAACCAAAGAGCCGATCAATCAGTCTCAGATATGGGGGAAATATGTTTGATAGATATGCTGTTCTATCTCGTGGACCCGATATGGTGATAAGCAATGATGACCTTGTAATAACCTTTGGAATCCCACCAGAAAGCCTTGTAATCTCTTTTCTTAATCCCAATTTGGGTTATCCAGGTGATGAAATTGAAATAATGGGGTATAATTTTGGTGATGATCAATCCACAAGCAAGGTTTTATTTAATGGAATCGATGCCGGAATTGCAAATTTCTGGTCAAACGACAAAATAAAAATTAATGTCCCAATAGGAGCGACATCTGGTCCTGTAACTGTTACAGTCAATTCCAATACTTCCAATTCGTTATACTTCAACTCGACATTCATATCCACCAATATCTGGTCGCTCTATGAATGATTCTGTCATCAACAACTTTTCAATAATCACGACAAAGTTTATCCCTGGTTTCTAAATATCTTCATTGCGTCTTTGCGTCTCTGCGAGAAATTCTATTCAACGCGAAGTCGCTAAGTCGCAAAGAATAAAAATATTCTAACCGCGAATTACGCTAATTAACACTAATCTTTTTTGAAATAATATTCGTCTAAATCGTGTAATCCGTGGTTTAAAATATCCTTTTACCACAACGAAACTACGAACACTAAGAAAATAATTAGACAGGATGTAGAGGATAAATAAGTTTCCTAATATAATTTATAAGTAATTCTTTATATCCTATCAAAAATATTTTTTATCGTGTTCATCCGTGTTTCTAAATATCCTCATTGCGTCATTGCGTCTTTGCGATAAATAATTCTTATATTAACTAACGCTAAGTCGCCAAGTCGCAAAGAATAAAAATATTCTAACCGCGAATTACGCTAATTAATAGGTCTTGAAAAACCCTTCCCTGATTAAAAATGTCGAGGGCAGGCTCTCGTGAAAACGGGGAATCGTGTCTCATTTCATAGCCAACTTACCGAATTTCGAAGATTTTGTAATCGATTTTGTTTTGATACTTCTTTATCGCATTCTCAAGCATTTCGGAAAACTTCTTACTCTGAATCAGGTTTTTCTTCGTTCGCAGTTTTATTTCATCGTTCAAAAGTTTCTTCAACAGTCCCAATGGCCATAATTAAACCAAAAACCGTGTTTTTCAGGCATAAGGTGTATTTTTCAGTCCAAAAGAATAATCAAGTGCAAATTATACTTGACAACAAAGAACATAATGATTTAATCACATATATGTAAATAACATATAAGTGCATATATTAAAGGGCGGGTAATATGTTTGAAGGCAGCGGAATTGCAAAAAAATACAAAATAAAGAAATGCGAATGCCCCAGCGGAAAGATGACGCGCTTCGTGGAACCGTGTCTGTTATTTTTTTTATTGCAAAAAGATTCTTACGGATACGAGCTAATGGCAAAATTAGACAATTTCGGTTTTCCAAAGGCCAATCCTGACCCTGCGATGGTGTACAGAACACTTCGCTACCTGGAAAAAGAAGGATTTGTGGTATCGAAGTGGGACACCAAGGGGGCAGGGCCGGCGAAAAGAAACTATGGTTTGACGAAAAAAGGAATCGGCCTGCTTCATTGCTGGGCAGAGAGTATCGCAATGCGAAAACAGGTTTTAGAAAAATTCATAAAACAATACAAAAAGCATTTTAAAAACATCGGGTAATAACAATGAACACAAAACGATTATTACGTAAGATAAAAACCGCAATTAAGGGAGCTCGACTTGAAGAAAAGAAACAGGCGTATCTTATTTATCAGTCTGCTGTTAGCCTGCGCCATCGGCGCAAGCGTCTGGTGGTATGCGTCCAACGGTAAAGACAACGGGCCGGCCGCTCCGGCTACCGCCAAGGTGGTGCGAAGAGATTTTTCGTCCACGGTCCTGGCCACGGGGGCGGTCAAGTCCCAGGTCGGCTCCGAGGTCAAGGTGGGGGCGCGGGTCTCTGGGAAGGTCCTGCGACTTTACGCCAATAGCGGAGATGCCGTCAAGAAGGGTCAAGTCATCGCCGAACTGGAAAAGGAGGATTTAGAGGCCAAGGTCAACCAGCGCACTGCCGAACTCGAGATGGCCGAGGCCAAGCTCGCAGCCATCAAGTCTCTTCGGCCAAGGGAAATCGAGAAGGCGGAGACGGATGTGAACCAGTGGCAGGCGACCGTGGATTTGAATCGCATGGATTTCGCCCGCCAGGATGAACTGCTCAAGCAGGACTTTACATCGCGACAGGCTTACGATCAGGCAAAAGAGCAGCTTGCTGTCAGCGAAACCCGTCTGGCATCGGTCCGTAAGGCTCTGGAACTGGCCAAAACAGGTTATAAAGAGGATCTGAGGCAGGCCGCTGCCGCAGTGGCGGGTGCCAAGGCAGCCCTGGCCAACGATAAGGTGCAACTCGCATATGCAACCATCACGGCCCCCATCTCGGGTGTGATCGCATCGGTCTCGACCCAGGAGGGAGAGACCGTGGCCGCAGGACTCAACGCGCCGGTTTTCGTGACCATTGTCGATCTGAAGCGCCTCCAGGTGGACGCTTTTGTCGATGAAGTCGATATCGGAAAAGTCCACGAAGGTCAGAAGGTGGTCTTTACAGTAGATTCCTATCCGGCCAGGGAGTTTGAAGGAAAGATGGCTGCTATCTATCCCAAGGCTGTCATTCAGGAAAATGTGGTCAACTACGACGTGGTGATTGATATCACCTCCTCCTACGATGGTTTGCTCAAGCCCGACATGACGGCCAGTGTGACCATCATGCTCGAGGCCAGGCCCAATGTTCTGGCCGTTCCCGTCGAGGCGGTTAAAAGGGAGCGCGGCAAGACGCTTCTGTATGTTCTCACGGACGGTCGGGCGGAGCCGCGGGAAGTGAAAACAGGCTGGAAAGATGGTTCATGGATAGAAATCGCCGGCGGTGTCGAGGAAGGGGAGACGGTCCTTCTTTCGGCGCCGGCTCAAGCCGAGAAAAAGAACGGAGGAAAATAAATGATTGAAGTAAGTGACCTTGAAAAGACTTACAACAGCGGAGCCGTTGCCACGCAGGTGCTCAAAGGGGTTTCGTTTAGCATCCAGGCGGGCGAGTATGTGGCCATCATGGGCACGTCGGGGACGGGTAAATCGACCCTCATGAACATCATCGGATGCCTCGACAAACTCACGAGCGGGCGTTACAGCCTGAACGGCACGGAAGTGGGGGAACTTGATGATAATGCCCTCTCTCACCTTCGAAATCACGAAATCGGGTTCGTCTTTCAGCAATTTCACCTGCTTTCCCGGGCAAGCGCGCTGAAAAATGTGATGCTTCCCCTGATCTACTCGGATGAGTACCCCGAGGACGCCAAGGAGAGGGCGACAAGGATGCTCGAATCCGTGGGGCTTTCCGACCGAGTCAACTACCGTCCGAGTGAGCTCTCCGGAGGGCAGCAGCAACGGGTGGCCATCGCGCGTGCCCTCGTCACCAACCCCTCGATCATTCTGGCCGACGAGCCCACCGGAAACTTGGACCGGAGAAGCGGGATCGAGGTGCTTGCCATCTTCCGGCAGCTCAATCGGGAAGGGCGCACCATCATCATGGTCACACACGATGAAGCAGTGGCGGAGCACGCCAACCGCATTATCCAGCTCAAGGAGGGGCGGGTTGCGAGTGACATTATCGTCCCGGAGCCAAGAGACCCTGAAAAGGAGCTCGAGGCGTTGAAGGAGGAAGCACTATGAGAATCATGCGTATTGTCAATGAAGGCATGAAGGCGCTGGGGGCCAACAAGCTGCGAACCTTCTTCATGATGGCCGGCACAATCGTCGGCATTGCAGCGCTCACGGTCATCATGGCTATGGGGAAGGGTACGGAAAAAAAAGTCATGCAACAGGTCAATAATTTTGGCATCCGGGCCATCATGGTGACTGCGGGCGGCGGCAAGGGGATGTCGCCGCCGCAAGAGGGAATAACAACATTGCGTCTCGAAGACCTTGAGGCAATAAGGAATCAGGTTTCGGGAATCGAGGTGATCTCGCCCGGTGTGATGAAGCGTGGCGCCTCCATCAAGGCCGGGGTCTCGCAGACACAGGCCACCGTTTTTGCTGTAGAGCCGGAATGGTATGATGCCTGGGATTGGTCTGTCCAAAGCGGCGACCCCATCAGCGCGGAAGATGTAAGCACCATGGGCCGCACCTGCAATCTTGGGACCTCCCTCAGCCGGACCCTTTTCGGCGATGCAAATCCCATAGGTGAATACGTTCAGATCGAAAACACGCGCTTTCTTGTCAAAGGCGTGCTTGAGAGCAAGGGAACCAGCCCCATGGGAACCGATTTTGACAACCGGGTGCTTATTCCCCTCACCACCGGGATGCGGCGCTTCCTCAACCAGGATTACATCAGCTATATCCGTGTCAAAGTAAAGGACCCGAAGGACCTGACCGAGATCGGCGGGAAAATTCGAGGCATCCTTCACGAGCGCCATCACATTACGCCGCCGCAGGAGGAAGATTTTGCCATCGTGACGGCGGCGGACGTCGCCCAAACGGCTCGCGCCATCTCCGGAACACTTACCATTCTGCTCATTGCCCTTGCGGCTTTGAGTCTCATCGTGGGAGGCATCGTCCTCATGAATATCCTGCTCATCTCGGTGAGCGAGCGAGTGAAGGAAATCGGTTTGCGCAGGGCTCTCGGGGCAACACAATCGGATATCTTCCAACAGTTTCTGGCCGAGTCTCTGGCCATCACTCTGCTGGGGATGATCCTCGGGTGTGCGCTGGGCTGGGGCGGAAGCATGCTCGTGGGCATGTTGATCAAGGCGCCGGTCGTGATTTCCTGGGAGCCCTTCACGCTAGCTGTGGTCTTTTCACTTATGGTGGGCCTCGTCTTCGGTATCCAGCCCGCCCGCCGGGCAGCCAGGCTCAAGCCGGTTGAAGCACTCCGATGAAGCTCAGCAAAAACGTCTTTCTCTCCGTCGAGATTCTCGCCGCCAACAAGCTGCGCACCTTCCTGAGTGTGATCGGCATGGTCGTGGGAATCGCTTCGGTGATCCTGATGGTCGCTGCGGGGCAGGGAGCGCAAAAACAGATTCTGGACCGGGTCCGGAACATGGGTACTAATCTCATCGTGGTCAACGCCGGGCAGACACAGATCATCGCGGGGCGGCAACGCCAGATGAGCACCGTGACGACTCTCGTCCCGGCGGATGCGGAGTCCATTGCCAAGGGATGCCCTTCCGTGGCTTCGGTTGCGCCGTTTGTTAGTAAAAAGCTCACTGTCCGCTGGGAAGAGGAGACCGCCAACACCAATATCGTGGGCATGGCCGCTTCGGGTTTTACCATTCGCAATTTTGAGCCGGACAGGGGCGGTTTCTTCACAGATGAGGAAAGTCGCGCACTCAAACGTGTGGCCGTCGTCGGGCCAACCGTGGTGAAAAATCTCTTTGGTGAAACGAGCCCCATCGGACTCACCATCCGGCTCGGACGCGTGCCCTTCGAAGTTATCGGGGTGACTCTCCCCAAGGGGATTGACCAGAACGGGGCCGACCAGGACGATATCATTATAGTTCCCATCGGTACGGCCATGCGCCGGTTGCTGAACGTGACCTACGTTCAGTCCATTTACGTTCAAGCAAAGGACACCCAGTTGATGGGCAAAGCTGAGTCGGAAATCCGGGACCTGCTTCGAGCTAGCCATCGCCTGCGGGAGAGACCGGATGATTTCACCATCCAGAACCAGGAGATCCTACTTGCCACCGAGCGGGAAACGTCGCAATCCATGACCTTCCTTATCGGCAGCGTGGCAGGCATCTCACTTCTAGTAGGTGGTGTCGGTATTTTGGCAGTGATGCTCATATCGATTCGCGAGCGCCGCGGCGAGATCGGCCTCAGGCGGGCACTGGGGGCAAGGCGTCCTGACATTCGTCTTCAGTTTCTCATCGAATCGATCCTGCTTGCCGGGAGCGGTGGAGCTATAGGAGTCATTATCGGAGTCGGCAGTGCCTATGGCCTGTCAGCTCTAGGCTACTGGGAGACGCTCATCTCGTGGCCATCGACAGCAGTGGCCTTGGTATTCTCCGCGGTCCTTGGGGTCTTCTTCGGAATATATCCTGCGTCCCGAGCAGCATCCCTGGAACCAATCGAGGCTTTGCGCGCTGAGTGATTTCAACAGCTCATGCAGTTTTTGCTTTCTTTTATCAGAAGGAACGATTTTGTGTGGTTCGGGATTTACCGCATACTCGCGGCAGTTGCTCGAGCTTTGGCAAATCGCCCAAGCCTGATTCTTGCCGATGAACCGACAGCCGCTCTTGACAGTGTTCACGACCGGCAGGTAATGGAATTGTTTAGCAAAGTTGCTCACGAGCAAAATGCAGGCGTTATTGTGGTTACACACGACCATCGGGCATTGGACGTTTTTGACAGAACATTGGAAATGGAAGATGGACAATTACGAAAAAGTCACAATTAAAGATAAACTAATGTTAAAGGTAACGTTATTTTTTTGTGTAATGACAATGGCAGGATGCGCCGTCGGACCAGATTATCATCCCCATGAAGCAAAAGTGCCTTTGGCTTGGACCGGCACAACAACCCCGATAGAAAGATACATCAGCTTATTCAGAGCTTGTTCACTGGTGGACGGCGTTTAATGACCCTAATCTTACCTCTTTGGTTCACAGAGCGGTTCAATCGAACCTGGATTTAAAGCAGGCAGAAGCTCGAATTCGACAAGCCAGAGCAGCAAGAGATATCGCCGCCGGAGGATTGTGGCCGACGGCCGATGCAACCACATCTTCCATCTGCTCTCCCAAGACTTTGTGATTCAGAAGGATTCACATCTGCCATTTCTATCAGAGTTGTTTCTTTCAAGGCAATATTTACTTTTAGTTTTTCACTTTTCATTTTTTCTTGTCTTTAGGTGGACCTGTCTGTGTGCGACGCACAGGCAGATATTTCTTCACAGCCTTATCAAAATCGGAGATGTATTTTTTGTCCTGCTCTTTTCTGTATTTATCGAATTCCTGTTGTGCCTTGGCGGTGGCCTGCTCGGCACTTACCTTGCCGGCGTCCTTGAGAAGTCCCCTTTCACTGATTTTCAGGA
>Ga0315274_10006951_pt1 | contig 16452 bp, 4 predicted proteins | sample YL17G02_20_MG_FD_203700 | JGI IMG/M metagenome (GOLD analysis project Ga0315274, IMG submission 203700) | Sediment microbial communities from Yellowstone Lake, YNP, Wyoming, USA - YL17G02_20 | ecosystem: Environmental > Aquatic > Freshwater > Lake > Sediment | place: USA: Wyoming | collected...
AAAGTTTTAAATACAACCTTCGTTTATATTAAAGTCTGCGAAAAAACGACCTTTTTTCCAGAATGCGTCACCGTTGTATTGGGGAGGGCTTGGCCCTCCCGTCTATTTTTTTAGGCCCTCCGGCTCAGCATTAACGATAGCCATTTATCCAAAAATCAGGTGGAAGAGCTTTGCCCAGATGCTCTCTCCATGCTCCGCATAGGGCTTGTCGCATAGCCAAGCAGCGAGACCTTTTAGCCTAATACTGGCCTTGCAGTTTGGTGCATATAGGACAACGGGTGTCTTATATGCTATGCTCGCCGGAACGTGCTCGTCGAAAGGTATCTCCGCTATAACCGGATAATCTGTTACCCTCTCTATATGGTGCTTGTTGAGCTCGTACTTATTGCCAGTAATCTTATTCAGAGCGATTCCAAGTATGTGTTTGTTTCTCTGCTCCAGCACGCTTATGGTCTTTATAGCATCAGTGACAGCAGGAAGCTCGGGATTTGTCACGACTATAAAGCTGTCGCAGGCATCCATGACCACAAGGGCCTCTTTGCTCAGGCCAGGGGCGGAGTCAACAATCACATAATCATAGTTCTTCTCCAGATACTTTATCGTCTCGCCCAAAGCAGACGCGTCTATGCTCGCGTCCACGGCCAAAGACGATGGTATGACATTCAGGCCGGAAGAGTGAACATAGATAACCTGGTCTATCTGCAGCTTGTTCTGGAGGACGTCATGCAGAGAGACCGGCTCACGCACGAAGCCGAGATGCAGGCCCAGGTTAGAGGTTAGGACGTTGGCGTCAAGCACTATCGTGTTGACGTTGAAGAACTTGGTCAGAGCCACTCCCAGATTAGCGGTCACAGTAGTCTTGCCCACGCCGCCTTTTCCAGAGACTATGCCGATGCTGTTCTTGCGCATGCTACTTTCTCCTGAACACGATTCCTTTTATTTCTGATAAAGTATCAGACACGTCTTCTTTATATTCATATCTCCTTCTCGTTCTTATGACTCTTATGACCATTATTATCAGAACAGACACGGCCAGTAAGACCAGATAGCCATTGTCATACAAGAGCCTGAGCCCGGCGAACAGCCCGCCCAGTGCGTTTATCTCCTGTATCCTGAACACAAGCTCTTTGGTGATTGTCGTGTTTTCATACGTTATGTATAGACCGGCGTAGTAGTTGCCCGGTTGCGTATCCTCCGGGGCATAAATGTTCATGAATACATTCGTCTGGCTGTATGGCGGAATCACCAGGTTTATGGACGCTGGCGTTGTATTCCACCCCCTCGGGAACCAGGGGGTTATGGTGACGTTCACGTTCTGTGTATAGATGTTGCCTATGTCAAAAGTCAGGTAGTTATCGTGCCCGCCAGCTACCAAGATGTTCTGGTAGACATTGGAAATCTGTATCTTGTCAACGCCCCTCTCGTACATTATGTTGACCTGCTCGATAGGCCAATAGACATAAGGCTCATACTGGTCGATGACGTTATTGACCGTATAGTCTATGCTCCTCTTCTCCTCGGGCCTGACATTATCCAGCGTGAACATGACGACCGGGTCAGCCTGGACTATCGCGTTCGGCGCCGTAGCAAAGCTCACCTGGTCGACATTGTCAGCGATTATCTTCGGAATCTTCTCGTATATGTCTATCTTCTTATGCGGGCTGGCATCGTTCCAGACGAGTATCTTGACCGTGCTCTTGTTGTTGACAAAGTCCAGATCGACTCTTCGGTACATCTGCGGCGCCATGTAGTTCTCAGGATAGCTCTTGACCCTGACTATGAAATAGCTGTAGCCACCTATTCCCTTGTCCTGGATGGTCGCCTTGACGAGATAGTCTCCGGAGTCGGCGTTCTCTGGCACGTTGAGCGTGAAAGATATCGTCTTGAGCGCATACGGGTCTATGGTTATGTCCTTCTGGAACACAGTCATCCAGTTGGTGGGTATGCCGGTAAAGTTGACGCTTATGTTCTGGACCTTGTTCTCCGGGTTCTTGACCCCCAAATCGACTATAATCAGGCTTCCTGGGGCGACCTCTTGTAGCACCGGATACTTCTGGAACTGGACGAAAATAGCTTTGGGTATCGATGGTGGTAACGCTCCGCCACCTCCACCTCCAGTGCTTGGCGGAGTGACCGGTCTTACGTTCACAGTTATGTTTTTGCTTAAATTTGTCGAAGTTGTGTAGATATAAGGCATATTGGTGAAGTTTCGAGCGCTGTAATTGGCACTCACATTTACTGTGTATGTACCAGCCACTAAAGGCCCGCACCAAATGCCTTGGTGAGCAGGCGGTAGGCCCGGATCAAGCATTCCGCTGTGGTTCGTTGCGCCGCTGCACACAAGGAAATCGGAAGGGGTGTAAACATTTATTCCTATTGAAAGATCGTCTATAGTATGGCAGTTCCCTTCGTTACTGTAAAATACTTGAAGTTCGAATGACGAATCATCATAAGCTGGGCTTGAAACAGTCACAATGTCGCTTAGGTTTAATGCCTGGCTATTATTGCAGATGGTTGTTTGAGCTATAGTACTATAATTGTAGTTAGTGGCAGCGTTCACACTACACACCAACAGCAAGAATATGATTAATCGCTTCATCATTATCACGATAGCTAACGCTACGATGACTATAAATCATACCTGATTAAAAAAGATTTGGTTTTATCTATGCTTTTTTGGTCTGAATTGCTGGAACAATATTACAATGACCAGTACAGCTATTACTATCCCGAATACCGTCTCGTTCGAGAGTCCGAGGCTCCAACCGCCGCCCCCTTCAGTCTCACCCTCTGGCGGAAGAAGCGTTTCTGAATAATTCTCCGAAACCATAGCAATGTTGTAGGTAAACGGCCTGGCTTGGCTGACCTGTGACGTCCCCATCTCTCCGTACCAATTAGCATTCGCCATTATTGTCAGTGCATATTGGGTCCCGAGCTTCGCGTCCTCGGGCATTTTCACCATTACCTCGACCCTCTTCGCGGGTATGAAACCAGACACGTTCGTTGATTTCAGGTAGTATGTTGGCTCTTTGTAGCAGAAATTGTCTGTAGGAACTGGGTCTGGCTTCACCTCGACTATGGACATATTGCAGACGTACAGCTGCTCATCGATCACCGTGCTGATCCCGCTTATGTTATACCTATTGTGCTGCAAGGGCGGCAGGATGACCTCAAGATTGTCCGGATTATCCGAGACGTAAAGGGTTATGTGTGAAATCCTGTTCCCATAGGCGTTAAAGATGTAAAAGGTGAGGGTGACGTTTTTCCCCGGAGAGGAGATGTAGGTCTTGATTGGCTGCATGGTGCCCAGGCTGTACGCTGGGCCCTCGGCGCACATGGCCACTGAACTGAACGATAATATCATCAAAAAGCAGACAATCACATTCAGCTTGTTCATTCGCTCACAATTATAGCTGTGCTTTTTATAATATATAAATATAATACTAAAAAAATGGGGTTATAAGTGGTTTTAACAACCGCTTATAGTCGTCTGGACTGCGCACACCTTTACGGCATTGCCATATGTTCCTGGTGCTTGCGTAAGCGGGACGCTTATCCAGTTATAGATACTAGTGGCTCTAGCGGTTCCGAGCCTCGCAGTTTCATTGAAAATTTGTATCACAGCGTTGGTATAGTTGCACGGAGCCGTAGTTGCAAAGCAGGTCGCATTCCAAGCTCGCCCGCTGGTTGAGTTGCTCACGTTGTACTTCATATTTTCTACGGGGAAGTTGTCAGCGCTCTTCACAAAGGTCGATCCGTTCATGTAAACATTGACATCGACGTTGGTTGTCGAGTCAACCGTCACGGTCATCGGGAATCCGCCGGTTGCGTTCGCAGCCGTGTTTCCTATTCCCGGATCCATCGCAGAGAAGTATATCGGAACGCCGCTCAGTGTTATCGACACGAAACCATTTATTACGACCTGGGCCGTCGTAGAGCCGTTCGAGTTCGTAGCCGCATACGCTGTCGGCATTTTAGCCATGCCGAAGAAGAGTGCTGCTGCTATAACTCCTATGATGATAAAGCCTATCGTGATTCTTCCACTGTTCATCTAACTACCTCCGATTATCTAACTTCCATTAGACATACCGTATTTATAAACTTTTTGGTCGCTATGCGCTTTGGTTGGCCTGCACTATTATCGTGTTCGAATAGAGGCCTGGGACCATGTACTCGGGCACGGTCAGCCACCAGTAGCAGCTGACGTTCCAACCGGGGCCTGTCGGAGAGACGGCTATGTTGTTCTGCAGGAGCTTGAAATCGGTCGAGAGAGTTTTGTTGCCCTGGCCGTTGCTGTTGTTGCCAAAGGTCTGGTTCTGGACCAGTATATAGGTGCTTCCAGGGCCGGTCATATTCGTCTCGTTCGACTTGATGCCTATATTGACGTTGACGTTAGTGATATTGTCCACCCGTATCACCATCGGGAAGCCCATGCCCGCGCTAGCGTTCCCCGTGGTCCCTGGATCCATCTGGGTGTAGTTCACAGGCACCTGGAACAGGGTTATGGAGACGGTGACGTTGGTCATCACATAGAAAGACCTGGTGAAATTTGTAGTATTCGTGAAGAAGTAATTGGCTGTAGCGTTCAGGCTGACGTTATAGGGGTTGCCTGACAACGGGTCGCTGCCTGTCAGGGTGTAGTTCCCTGTCCAGTTGCCTGCCAGCGCCTCCCAATACGCCTGGTTGACGTCCCTCGTTGTAGAATCTTCGGCTATTATGGTCGAGTTGACATGTGCTCTGTAACTGCTGTTTAGCTCCAGCGCGCTCTCGGGCCCGAGCGATTTCAGGGTGGAATTTATCTTCACCATGTCCCCGAGCGAATAGCTGGCGCTCGGATAGTTGCTCTGGTTTTGGAACGTCAGGTTGAGGCCGCCATAGACATAGACTATCCTGGTGCTATTTATCTCGTAACTGACGTTGGCCGCTCCCCACCAGCTATAGTTACCGGCGTACATCGTGCTGTTCGGGTCCCAGACGAATATGGCTTGTCCAGAGGCGTTTGTGATGTTATATCCTATGGTCAGGTTCGTCTGCCCGCCGATAGCCGGGTCGGTTAGGTTGACCTTGAAGGTTATGTTCACCGTGTTCTGAGCGTTGGTATTGACTACAAGAGTGACATAGTCTGCTGTCCCTGCATTGACTGCGTCTCTATCAACCATCGTGCCGTTTGCGGGCGATACTGGGGTCACGGTGATGTAAGCCTGGGCCGGCTGGGTTATATTCACCTGGAAATCGCCCGAGTCGTTAGAGGGCACCTGGCTATAACTAGAACTGAAGTTGGCGTCTAGCCAGTACTGCGTGCCTATAGTGCCCGTGGCGTTGACCGTCCAAGAGAGAGCGCAGGTCTGGCCCTGGGTTAGAGAGCCGCAGGAGAGAGGATTACTAGATATTTCATACATTCTCAAATTATTATCATTATACATTCCAATAAAGACTTCATTGTTTCCATCATTGTTAGCATCTCCTATTACAACAGAATAAACGGTATCTTCAGACACATGGCTTATAGCTGTCTCTACCCATCCGCCTGATTTGTTCTCATACATCCTAACTGAATCAGTAGCTTGGAAATACCACATCCCGATAACTACCTCATTCTTCCCATCATTGTTAGCGTCCCCTACAGCAACAGACCAAACCGCACTAGGCGGATCGCTTATATTCGTCTCCATCCATTCGCCAGACTTGTTCTCATACATTCTGACTTCATTACTGCCATATTCCATCCCAATAACCACATCATTCTTCCCATCATTGTTCGCATCATTTATCGCAATAGAATAAACGAGGTCTTGTGGATCGCTTATATTCGTCTCCATCCATTCGCCAGACTTGTTCTCATACATCCTCAACATGTTGGTGCCGCTATACAGTCCAATAACCACCTCATTCTTCCCGTCATTGTTAGCGTCCCCTACAGCAACAGACCAAACCGCACTAGGCTCATCGCTTATATTCGTCTCCATCCATCCGCCAGACTTGTTCTCATACATTCTCGTTTCATTTTTGGTAGACAGATGCAACCCGATAACCACCTCATTCTGGCCATCATTGTTAGCGTCCCCAATCGCAACAGAATGAACAGCTTCTGGCTCATCGCTTATATTCGTCTCCACCCAGGTTCCCGTCTTGTTCTGGTACATCCTCAATTGATTAACCGTGGGAGCAGAGAACATCCCAATAACCACCTCGTTCTGCCCATCATTGTTAGCGTCCCCTATCGCGACGGAGTAAACAGTGTTAGACGCACCGCTAATATTCGTCTCCACCCAAGTGCCAGTCTTGTTCTCATACATCCTCAAATCATTGTTGGTCGTCCATAACCCAATAACTGTCTCCTTCTTTCCATCATTATTGGCATCCCCGATAGCAATAGACACAACGTCCCTAGGCTCATCGCTTATATTCGTCTCCACAAAGTCCTGGTAAGGCTGGCTGGCGTACTTGACATAGAAAGGAATAGTGCCATTAACCATGCTGATGTTCGTGTCTGGGTTCAATCCTGCGCTATTATTATATCTCAAAACGCCAATGACATTCCCGCAGTCTCCGCCAACACAGGTGACGTTCATAGTGACATTGAATGTATCGTATTGGTATAAGTTCTGGCTGTTATTGGAGGCGGGCGACTGGTAACTGATGTTTAATCGACCGTAACTCCTCAGGTCAAGGAAATGGCTTGCCTGGCCGTATGTGTAGTTCTGGTTGCCGGACCAGTTAGCTAAAATATAGTAGTTATCAGCTTGATAAGGCGACAGAATGGTGTAGTTCATTAAAGGCGAATTCTGCATATCCCAGAGAGTCATATTTGATGTCATCCAAGCTACGTTGTCTATCTTGCCCATATCCGCCCCATAAGAGTCAAAAACGTCTTTCACATAGCACCAAGTGAAGTTGTGCGTTCCCGCAGGGACTACTTTAGCGACCGAGCCACTGGTCCAGGCGCCGTTGGAAGAGGAGCAGATTCTAGCATCAGCCGTGCCCTCTTCATCTGAGCAGGTACACCCAGTCCCGCCACACGCCTTGTCCATACAGTAACAGAGATAGTCGTAGTCTGTCTCTGAGCTAACAGTCCAGTCGAATGAAATAAAACCGTCCGTTGGATAATTTTTCGTCACATTTATCCAGCTCATCTGGTCATCATCTATATCACCGCTAGCCGCAGAATATGTGCCGTTTAGAGGCTCGGTCGAGTTCTGGTGCCATACCGCGTCGCCGCCGGTTGACCAGTCAGCTGGCGGGAAACTGCCCTCGAATCCTTCGTATCCGATTGAGCTTTTCATATTGCCCAAATTTGTGTATAACGTTATTGGGGTGCTGTAACTTAGTGAGAAATTAGCCGCGAAGTTTGCCATAGAGTTGTTGTATAAAATCTTATCGCCGTTCGTGCCGTTGATGTAGAGCGTTATAGGCAGCCAGCTCTTGTTCACCTGGTAATAGTGTATCCAGTCGCTGTTGTTCAGGTTGCCATAGCTGTCGTTAGCAAACCATTGCATGTAATAGAAGCCGGCAGCGAGAGTAGCATTATTGTAATAGTACACATCACCATTATGGGTGGTAACAGTATAGTTCCACAATGAACCAGAAAAGTTGTGCTCGATCCAGACGTAGCTGATTCCAGTACTATCGTTCACGGTGGCGTTGAACTGGTAGCCTTGCGTCGAGCTGTAGTTGGTCATATTGCTGACATTGAACGACCAGCCGGCTATGTTAGGGGCTGTGGTATCCGCCTGGGTGATGTTTATCTGGAAATCGCCCGAGTCGTTAGAGGGCACCTGGCTATAACTAGAACTAAAGTTGCTATCCAGCCAGTACTGCGTGCCTGGAGTTCCTGTTGCGTTTACCGTCCAAGAGAGAGTGCAGGTCTGGCCGGAATAGAGGGAACCGCAGGAGAGTGGATTAGACAATAGCTCATACATCCTGATCTCATTGATAGTATTCTCCAAAATTCCAATAACTATATCATTCTGCCCGTCCCTGTTCGCGTCTCCTATCGCGACAGAACCAACAATCATGCCAAGATTGCTTATGTTAGTCTCCACCCAGCCACCGGACTTATTTTCATACGCCCTAAGTTCATTAGTACTCTCATAAAGACCAACCACTACCTCATTTTCCCCATCATTATTAACATCTCCAACCGCGATGGACTGAGTTCCTTCACTCACTTCATTAGAGATATTACTGGTCACCCACGTACCGCTCTTATTCTCCACCAAAATTACGTAATACGGGCTACCATAATAATTGCCGCTAACGACATCATTCTTCCCATCATTATTCGCATCCCCAATCGCAACGGCATTGACCCCGCCCCCTATGTCGCTTATATTCGTCTCAATCCAGCCCTCACTAATGTTCTGGTACATCCTAATCCCAGTATCAAAATACCCCCCGATAACCACCTCATTCTTCCCGTCATTGTTCGCGTCCCCTATAGCAACAGACCAAACAGCAGTAGGTTCATCGCTGATATTCATCTCGACCCACGTCCCGCTCGTGTTGGTATACATCCTCACCTCATTGGTGGTAGATTCCATCCCAACAACCACCTCATTCTTCCCGTCGTTGTTGGCATCTCCTACCGCGACAGATTGAACATCGCTGAAGTCGCTGCTTATATTCGTCTCAATCCAGCCACCGGACTTGTTCTCATACATCCTCACTGCATGAGGGGCAGCATCCATCCCGACAACTATGTCATTGTTCCCGTCATTATTTGCGTCTCCAACAGCAACAGACCAAACATAAGTGTTGCCAGGATCGCTAATATTAGTCTCAACCCATTGGCCAGATTTATTCTCATACATCCTGACTGGGTAAGGCCAATCCTGCATTCCCATAATTACCTCCTTACTACCATCATTATTAGCATCCCCTACCGCAACAGACTGAACCTCATAAGGCTCATCGCTTATATTCATCTCCGCAAAAGTGTTAACTGGTCCGCTCGCAGTTTGTGCATACAGCGGCGTAGCCCCGCCAACACTGCTGACGGTAGCATCGGGATTAATTCCAGCGCTATTATTGTATCTGAGAACTCCAGTCACATCACCGCAAACTCCGCCAACGCAAGTGACGTTCATAGTTACGTTGAAAGTGCCGTACTGGCTCACGTTCTGGCTGCTCCCGTTCGCCGGGCTCTGATAGCTGACGTTGAGCCAGCCGTAAACAGTTGGGGGCGCGGTTATGTTTATTTGGAAGTTGCTCGAGTCGTTCGCTGCAACGCGTGCGTCATCTGATGTGAAATTGCCGTCCAACCAATACTGCGTGCCTATAGTTCCTGTGGCGTTGACCGTCCAGTTCAACTGGCACGTCCGGCCGGCCAACAAATAACCACAGGGGACTGGGTTATACGCTAGGCCGTACATCACCGCCTCATTATAATAATATGAAGCAGACATCCCAATAACTTCTTCATTCTTCCCATCATTATTTGCGTCTCCAACTGCAAGACACTCCATGGTGTTAGGTACATCGCTTATATTCGTCTCGACCCAGCCGCCTGATTTGTTCTCAAACATCCTATTTATATGACCACTAGTGTAACTTCCCACAACAATATCTTTTTTGCCATCATTGTTTAAATCCTCAAAGGCAAGATAATAGACGCTCAGATAACCCGAAATGTTAATTAGCTTAGTTTCCACCCAACTTCCAGACTTATTCTCAAGCAGTCTTACATCATAACAATCTGTTCCAACAACCACGTCATTTTTCCCATCGCCATTCACATCTGCAATCATAACAGAATAAGGAGTGCACGAATCACTAAGAGTCAGGTTGGTCTCCGCCCACTTACCTGTCTTGTTCTCATACAACCGTAAAGGAGCATCACTCGAATAATCTAAGGTAACGACTATTTCCTTACTACCATCATTATTAGCATCTCCAATAGCTATAGAATTGACCGTATCATCCTCATCGCTTATGTTTGTTTCAATCCAGGTCCCAGATTTATTTTCATATATTCTCAATTCATTAACAAAATCTCCGAACCCGACAACCGTCTCGTTTTTTCCATCATTATTAGCGTCGCCGATGGCCACAGACTTAACCCACCCACCGGCATCGCTTATATTCGTCTCGACCCATCCGCCAGACATATTCTCATACATCCTAGTCTCATTAGCAGAATTCGTCGCACCAACAACCACCTCATTTTTCCCATCATTGTTTGCATCTCCTATCGCGACACCGCGGGCCTCATCACCGTCTAAGCCGGGGCCGCTTATATTCGTCTCCGTCCAGGTGCCACTAGTATTCTTGTACATCTTAGTATTGGGTTCGCCGTACGCTAATCCAACAACCACCTCCTTCAGGCCATCATTATCCGCATCGCCTATAACAACAGATTCAACTGTATAAACCTCATTACCTATACCCGTCCCAACAAAGAGGTTGGCTTGGCCAATGACGGTTTGCGTATAGAACGGCGTGGCCCCGGTAAATACGCTGACCTCTCTGTCTGGATTAAGATTAGTGCTGCTGTTGTATCTCAGAATACCTGCAACATTCCCGCACGTCACCCCACCTACGCATGTGACGTTCATAGTGACGTTGAAAGTGTCATGCTGCAAAACGTTCTGGGAGCTAGATGCGGCCGGACTCTGATAGCTGACGTTCAGCCAGCCGTAATACTGAGTGATATTCACCTGGAAATCGCCGGAGTCGTTAGAGAGCACTTGGCTATAATTCGAGGTGAAATTAGCATCCAGCCAGTACTGCGTGCCTGGCATTCCTGTGGCATTAATCGTCCAGTTCAGCTGACAGGTCTGGCCCTGGGTGAGAGAACCGCAGGATTTGGGGTTCAAAAGAATATCATACATTATGACACCAGAATTATGTGCAAGGACTAGGTTATTCTTTCCGTCGTTGTTCACATCCCCGATGGTGACAAAATTAGAAAAGTAAGGAGTGCTCATGCTTGTTATCATCCAACCTCCACTAACATTCTTATACACAAAAGACTTCTGAGATGGACCCCACTGCATTGCAACCACTTCATTCAGTCCATCGTTGTTGACATCCCCAATCGCGACAGATTGAACAGTATCGGGCACATCGCCTATAATAGTCTCCACCCATGTGCCTGACTTGTTTTCATACATCCTAGTTTCATTTCCGTTTTCATTATCCATCCCAATAACCACATCGTTCTTTCCGTCATTGTTCGCGTCTCCTATTGCGATGGAGTTAACCCCAGTGCCCAGACTGCTTATATTGGTCTCCACCCAGCCACCGCTCTTGTTCTCATACATCCTCACCTCATTAATGCTGGAACCCATTCCGATAACTGTTTCATTCAAACCGTCATTGTTCGCATCCCCAATGACAACGGAATTAACAAAAGAAGCCGGCAAATCGCTAATATTCGTCTCCACCCATCCGCCAGACATGTTCTCATACATCCTTAAATCATTAGTGACAGAACTTATTGTAATAACCACCTCTTTATAGCCATCGTTGTTGACATCCCCAATCGCGACAGATTGAACAGTATCGGGCACATCGCTAATATTCGTCTCGACCCATTTGCCCGTTTTATTCTCATACATCCTGACTTCATTAGTGGTAGAATACGACCCGATAACAACTTCGTTCTTCCCATCGTTATTCGCATCTCCCACCGCAACAGAAAGGACTCCACTAGGCATATCACTAATATTCGTCTCCACCCACCCGCCGGTCATGTTCTTATACATTCTCACTTCGTTAATGCTATTAGTACTGATTCCAATAACTGCTTCATTCAATCCGTCGTTGTCGGCATCCCCTACCGCGACAGAATTAACATTATCAAGCGAAGTTTTTATATTTTTATTGATTATCTGAGCCATGGCGTAGAACGGTGTAGTCCCGACATCGCTGCTAACGTTCTTGTCCGGATTGAGTCCCGCGCTATTATTGTACCTCAAAACGCCCGTGACAGAGCCGCAAGAGCCGCCGACACAGGTCACGTTCATAGTTACATTGAACGCGCCGTATTGCGTGATGTTCTGGCTGCTCCCGTTAGCCGGGCTCTGATAGCTGACATTGAGCCAGCCGTACTGGACCGGCTGGGTTATATTCACCTGGAAATTGCCAGAGTCGTTCGCTGAAACGTTTGCTTCGTCTGAAGTGAAATTAGAATCTAGCCAGTACTGAGTGCCTGGCGTTCCTGTTGCATTGACCGCCCAAGAGACCGTGCAGGTCTGACTAGAATAGAGAGTACCACAGTAGAGAGAATTGGATGATAGCCCATACATCCTCACCTTATTAGTGACGGACTCCGTCCCAATAACCACCTCTTTTAGTCCATCATTGTTCGCGTCTCCTATCGCGATGGCCTGAACAGTGTTGTCTAACGTGCTTATGTTAGTCTCGGCCCAAGCCCCGCTTACGTTCTTGTACATTCTAATTTCATAACCAGTGCTATACATGCCGATAACTACTTCCTTACTGCCGTCATTGTCAGCGTCCCCGACTGCGATAGACTTAACCCATTCAGGCACATCGCTTATATTGGTCTCAAACCAGCCACCAGACGCGTTCTCATACATCCTAAGCCTGTAAGAGTTTTGCTCCATGCCAATAACCACCTCATTCTTCCCATCGTTGTTAGCATCTCCTATCGCGACAGAATAGACGTAATCTGGAGGATCGCTTATATTCGTCTCCACCCACTTTCCAGTCGTGTTCTTGTACATCCTCACGTTGTTAGCGTCTGTATCCTCCCCGCAAACTATCTCATTCTGCCCATCGTTATTAGCATCTCCTATAGCAACAGAATAAATCTCATCCCATGTGCCCGGCAAATCAGTTATGTTCGTCTCCACCCATTTGCCTGACTTGTTCTCATACATCCTCAAATTCCAATCAGTCCCATAATATATCCCGATAACCACATCATTCTCCCCATCGTTGTTCGCATCCCCAATTGCTACAGAATTAATTTTGTTGTTCACATCGGTTATGTTGGTCTCCACCCACTTTCCACTCACGTTCTCATACATCCTCAATTGGTTTGTAATACCGCCTCCGTACATCCCGATAACCGTTTCGTTCAGTCCGTCGTTGTTCGCGTCCCCTATCGCGACTGAAAGAACTCCCGTTGGCTCATCGCTAATATTCGTCTCCACCCATTTGCCTGACTTGTTCTCATACATCCTGACCTCATTGGTTGCATAATCGTCAATCCCTATAACCACATCATTCTTCCCGTCATTGTTTACATCTCCCACCGCAACAGAACCAACCCCTTCGGGTTCATCGCTTATATTCGTCTCAGCGAACGTGGTCGGGCTGCCAATTAGAGCATAGAAGGGAATCGATCCGTTGAGCGCGCTTACGGCAGTGTCGGGATTCGAGCCGGTGCTGTTGTACCTGAGAATGCCATAAACATTACCGCAATAACCCCCAACGCACGTGACGTTCATGGAGACGTTGAACGTGCCGTATTGAGTAACGTTCTGGGAGCTAGAGGCGGCCGGCGTCTGGTAATTGATGTTCAGCCGGCCGTAACTATCCAGATCGAGAGTGTGGTTCGCCTGGCTATACGTATAGTTCTGATTCCCAGTCCAGTTTGCCTGGATTAGGTAGCCGGTCCTAGCTTGGTAGGGCGATAGATCGGTGTAGTTGGTCAGCGGACTGGCATGGTTGTCCCAGAGCGCCATGGTGCCAGTCAGATTGGTGTACAGCGTTATATTGAAAGAATAGCTGGCAGAGAAATTAGCCGTGAAATTGGCGACAGAGTTATTGTATTTATACGCATCATACTGATATCTGTTTATGTAGAGAGTGATAGGTATCCAGCTCTTGTTCACCTGGTAATAGTGGACATAGTCGCTGTTGTTCAGGTTATGATTGGCAGAAGTGTCGTTCGCGTACCATTTGACCTGATAGAAGCCCGCGGCGAGAGTAGCATTATTGTAATAGTACACATCGCCATTATGGGTGGTAACAGTATAGTTCCACAATGAACCAGAAAAATTGTGCTCGATCCAGACGTAGCTGATGCCGGTGCTATCGTTCACGGTGGCGTTGAACTGGTAGCCCTGCGTGCTAGAGTAATTGGTCATGTTCGTTACGTTAAATGTCCAGCCCGCTATGTTGGGCGCTGTGCTGTCCGCCTGGGTGATGTTTATCTGGAAGTTGCCCGAGTCGTTAGAGAGCACAGAGCTATAGTTCGAGGTGAAATTGCTATCCAGCCAGTACTGCGTGCCTGGCGTTCCAGTCGCGTTCACAGTCCACGATAGTTGGCAAGTTTGACCTTGGGTGAGAGAACTGCAGGAGATTGGATTTGAGACGCTGCTGGCTTTAAAGACAGTCAACGAATTGCCAGTATAGCTTGCAACATAAGCATAATCACCAGATACAGCAACAGAACGCGGGCCAGACAGGCTAGTTGTATTGCTATAGTAGTATATCTGTACCGGAGCCTTAGGATTGGCGACGTTAAATACAGTCGTCGAATTGCCATTATTACTTGCAACATAAGCATAATCACCAGATACAGCAACAGACCACGAGCCAGACAGGCTAGTTGTGTTGCTATAGTAATATATCTGTACCGGAGCATTGGCATTGGTGACATTAAAGACGGTCAACGAATTGCCATTATTACTTGCAACATAAGCATAATCACCGGACACAGCAACAGAATTCGGGGAAAGCAGGCTAGTACCGTTGGTATAGTAGTATATCTGTACCGGAGCATTGGCGTTGGTGACATTAAAGACGGTCAACGAATTGCCAGTATAGCTTGCAACATAAGCATAATTACCGGACACAGCAACAGACTCTGCCCCATTCAGGCTAGTGGCGTTGCTATAGTAGTATATCTGTACCGGAGCCTTGGGGTCGGTGACGTTAAATACAGTCAGCGAATTGCCAACATAGCTTGCAACATAAGCATAATTACCGGACACAGCAATAGAACGCGACCTATTTAAGCTAGTGGTGTTTTGATAATAGTATATCTGTACTGGAACCTTGGGATCTGTAACGTTAAATACAGTCGTCGAATTACCTGTCTGACTTACAACATAAGCATAATCACCAGATACAGCAACAGAATACGCCCCATTCAGGCTAGTACCGTTGGTATAGTAGTATATCTGTACCGGAGCCTTGGGGTCGGTGACGTTAAACACAGTCAACGAATCGCCAGTATAGCCTGCAACATAAGCATAATTACCGGACACAGCAACAGACTGTGGCTTATTCAGGCTAGTGCCGTTAGTATAATAGTATACCTGACTGATAGAAACCCCCCCCGAACTTCCAGAAACGTAGAACGGCGTAGCCCCCGCGCCAGTGCTAACGCTAGTGTCCGGATTCAAGCCTGCGCTATTATTATACCTCAGAACGCCCATGACAGAGCCGCAAGAGCCGCCGACGCAGGTGACGTTCATAGAGACGTTGAACGTATCATATTGGTAAACGTTCTGTGAGCTCCCGTTCGCCGGGCTCTGATAGCTAACGTTCAGCCAGCCGTAGTTAGCCAGAGTCAGGGTGTGGTTCGCCTGGGTGTAGGTGTAGTTCTGGTCACTGAAGTTGGCTATAATCAGATAGGTTCTGGCTTGGAATTGCTGTAAAGGGGTTATGTACGTATGTGGAGAAGGGCCGCCGTTAGCCCCCCAAGAACCGGTAAGGTTATTCCAAATATTAATACTATAACTGTAGCTTGAAGAGAGATTAGCGGTGAAATTGGCGCTGCTGTCGTTGAATAACGTCGTGTCCCCATTTGTCCCGTTGATATATAGGCTGATAGGTATCCAGCTCTTGTTCACCTGGAAAGTCTGGTTCGAGCTGTTGAAATAATTGAGCAAAGTATCGTTTGCCCACCAGGTGTAAGTATAAGTTCCGGCAGCCAACACTCCTGCGTTATAGTACCAGGAGTTTCCGCCTGGGCTTGTTGCAGTATAATTGGCGAAAGCGCCTGTGAAGTTGGCTCTAAGCCAGACCTTGCTGACCTGCGAAGAGTTGAAGGCGGTGGCGTTGAACTGATAGCCTTGCGTGCTGGAATAGTTCAGCAGCGAGGAGACGTTGCTCGTGAAGTTGCCGAACATTATGCGAGAATCGTTCAATGTCATGACGACGCTTACGTTGCCGGTAGTGTAGTTCCCGTCGCCGCTGAAGTTCATCATCACAGTATACGCTTTGGCAGCGTATTGATTCGTGTTAAACGCTTGTGGCGAGGTGATAGAAGCCCCATCCAGGTAGAAATTTACTGATGAGTTGATATAACCAGGCGTGGTAGTGTTCCCGATATTGACGACGGTGTTGTTTAAGTACGACCTGTCCCCCGCGGTGCCATTGAGCGTAACTGAAAGCACGGGGGCGCTCTTGTTCACCTGGTAATAGTGGACATAGTCGCTGTTGTTCAGGTTATGATTGGCAGAAGTGTCGTTCGCGTACCATTTGACCTGATAGAAGCCCGCGGCGAGAGTAGCATTATTGTAATAGTAC
>Ga0315274_10006952_pt1 | contig 16451 bp, 18 predicted proteins | sample YL17G02_20_MG_FD_203700 | JGI IMG/M metagenome (GOLD analysis project Ga0315274, IMG submission 203700) | Sediment microbial communities from Yellowstone Lake, YNP, Wyoming, USA - YL17G02_20 | ecosystem: Environmental > Aquatic > Freshwater > Lake > Sediment | place: USA: Wyoming | collected...
AACCTTCACCCCGATTGCCCCATAAATCGTGTAAGCATTCTCTTGGGCATAATCGATATTGGCACGAATCGTCTGTAGGGGCAGATTCCCTTTTCTCAACCACTCCGTTCTCGCCATTTCCGAACCGTTCAACCTTCCGGAAACTCTTACTTTTATGCCTTTAACGTCGGAGTTTTGTGATACTTTCTCGACGGTTTGTTTTAAAACCCTGCGAAAGGGCATTCTTCTTTCCAGTTGTTCGGCAACGTTTCTGGCCACAATCGTAGCCTGAGTCTCCGATTTCCTGATTTCCTCGACGTCGATTTTTATATCTATCCCCTTTACTTTTCCTTTAAATATTCTCTTGATGACTTCTTTTTTCAGGTCTTGAATACCTGTTCCGCCTCTTCCGATAATTATTCCTGGCCTTGCCGCTTTAATTAAAATCTGAATCGAATTGACGGTTCTTTTGATAATAACATCGTCTATTGCCGCCGCCTTCAATTGTTTTTTTACAAATTCTCTGATGCGATAATCTTTTTCCAGGTTTTCGCGATATTTTCTCACGCTAAACCATTGCGACTTCCAATCGCTTAGGTTTTTTATTCTAAAAATTTTCGGATGAACTTTATGCGACATAAAATAATTTAGAAAGATTTTCTGCGAAATATTTTTTTGGTCAAGCCCTTGAATTTCGAAACCTTCTTCAATTCTTTCGGTGCTTTTGTTTTGACTTTTTCGGGAATAATTTTAGATTCTTCCTTTACTTCCTTAATCTCTTTCTTAATCTCTTTTTGTTCTGTTTCTTTTTTGGCTTCTTCTTTTTTGACTTCTTTAATTTTTTTAGGTTTTAAACCTTCTCTGATTCCAAGAACAAGATTGATGCTACAAGTTCTTTTCAAAACTTGAAAAGCCCTGCCGCGGGAAACCGGACGCCACCTTTTAAACGGAACTCCTTCGTCGATTCTTATCTCTTTAATAAATAAGCCTTCTTTGTCGATTTTAAAATTGTTTTCCGCATTAGAAACCGCGGAATTCAAAAGCTTCAAAAGACAATCCGAAGTTCTTTGCGGCATAAATTTCAATTGCGTTCTCGCCTCCCGTATATCCATACCCTTGATCAAATTGGAAACCAGTCTTACTTTTCTCGGTGCAATATGCAAGTAATTCAATTTTGCTTTTATTTCCATAGGCTTTATTTACTGGGCTTGGCAGATGCCGCTGCTGGCGCTTCCTGGGTTTTTTGTTCAATTTCTTTCTGTATTTTTCCTCCGTGTCTTACGAATTTACGCGTAGGAGCAAACTCTCCTAATTTATGGCCGACCATCTCTTCGGTTGCGAAAACCGGGATATGAATTTTCCCATTATGCACGCCGAAAGTAAAACCAACCATTTCCGGAGTAATAACACAAGCTCTGGACCAGGTTTTAATCACAACCCTTTCTCCGGATTTCATTTTCTTGACTTTCGCCATTAGCCTTTCGTCGATAAATGGACCTTTTTTGAGGGATCTTGCCATATTTAGTGTTTATTTTTTCTTCTTTGAAGAATTAATTTATTCGAATGTTTTTTACTCTTTCTCGTTCTGACGCCAAATGCCTGCTTGCCCCATGGAGTCTTGGGTCCTCTTCTTAAACCGATCGGTGCCTTTCCCTCGCCACCGCCGTGCGGATGGTCAACCGGATTCATGGCCGATCCCCTAACTCTCGGCCTTACCCCCCTCCATCTCATTCTTCCTGCTTTGCCCAGATTCTCGAATTTATGCTCGGGGTTGCTTAATGCACCAATCGAAGCCAGGCAATTCTCCAAAACCATTCTTACTTCTCCCGAGGGCAAAGCAAGATGAACGTATCCTCCATCAACAGCCATTACTTGAGCGGAATTACCGGCTGATCTGGCGATTTTTCCTCCTTGTCCGGGATTAATTTCTATATTGTAAACAAAAGCTCCCACGGGAATATTCTTCAACGGCATTCGATTTCCGGACTTCAATACAACTTTTTCGCCGGTAAGTATCTCTTCTCCTGTTTTTAAATCCTGCGGCGCCAAAACATATCTTTTTTCTCCGTCTTTATAATTAATCAACGCAATAAAAGAAGATCTATTCGGATCGTATTCGATAGATTTTACTGTTCCCGGAATATTCGATTTATCTTGTTTAAAATCAATCATTCTGTATTTTTTCTTGTGTCCTCCGCCTTGATGTCTAACTGTAATTCTTCCCCATCTTGCTCTACCGGCGTTCGACTTCTTGACGCCCAAAAGCTTCTTTAAGGGCTTCGCGCCTTTCGTAAGTTGAGAATCATCCGCTTTTATTCTTGCCCTTTGCCCGGGCGTAGTGGGATTGAATATTTTCATAAAATTAATGAGGTAAAATTTCTATTTTATATCCTTTTTCCAAAGTAACGATTGCTTTTTTGTACCCCGGCTTATGACCGGAAACATTTCTTACTTTTCTGCTTTTAGATTTTTCGTTAATTATCCTTACGTCTCTTACTGCGACACCGTATAAATTGGCGACCGCGTTTTTTATCTGGATTTTATTGGTTGCCTTAAAAACCTTAAAAACATATTTATTTTGATCCGATAAAAAAGTGGCTTTCTCGCTGATGTGCGGTTCGCGTAAAATTTTATAAATATCCTTGAGATCTTTTTTTTTGGAAATCGGTTTTATTGGTTCGGTTTTCTGCGTTTCTTTGATTGCTTGCTTTGGCCTGGTCTCTTTTCGGGGTTTGACTTCTTTTTTCCCGGGCTTTCCCGCTTTTTTAGAGCCACTAACTATTGATTTAATTTTATTAAAAAATGACATATTTTTTATTTAACGTCGGTATTTTGCGCCTTGGCTTTTACGGAATACGTTTTTTCGATTACTTTTATCGATTCTTTGTCCATTAATAAATATTTAAAAGAAAGCAAATCCAAAACATTCAAACTATCGGCTGCGAGCGGCTTTACATAATTAATGTTATGGATTGCTTTAAGGATTTTTTCGTCTTTTTTGGGAGTAATTATTAAAACGCTGTGTTTTTTTTCGTTTTTTATGAGCTTATTCAGTAAATCAACCATTTTTTTCGTCTTAACTTCGACCTTCAATTCGTCGACAACAATCAATTCTTTGTCTTGAATCTTGGAAGAAAGAACCATAAAAAGGGCTTTTCTTCTGGCTTTTTTGTTGATTTTTCTCTCGAAAACTTTATCGGTATTCGGACCGAACGTAACTCCTCCGCCAACCCATAATGGCGAACGAATCGAACCGTGCCTGGCCCTGCCGGTTCCTTTTTGGCGCCACGGCTTTTTTCCGCCTCCGCGCACCTCGCTTCTGTCTTTGGTTTTCGCCAAATGCGTTCTGCGGTTTGCCAACTGAATATTTACCGCCTGGTAAATCAAATCGTTGTTGATTTTCACGTCGAAAATTTCTTTCGGCAATCTGGTTGTGCCGATTTCTTGTCCTTCTTGATTGTAAACAGGTAATGTTGGCATATTTTTTAAATCGATTTTATTTCCAATAATCGTCCTTTTGGCCCGGGAATTGCTCCTTTTATCGCCAATAGATTATTGCCGGTGTCCACTGCCGCAACTTTTAAATTTTTTATTGTCACTCTTTCCATACCGGTGTGTCCGGGCATTCTTTTTCCTTTATTAACCCTTTCCGGAAAAGAACTTCCGATTGAGCCTGGCCTTCTTAAAACATGACGGTGGCCGTGCGATGCCGGACCACCTTTAAAATGATGTCTTTTTACCACTCCCTGAAAACCTCTTCCTTTCGACGTTCCGGAAACAACAATCTTGTCTCCCTCGGAAAAAACCGAAACATCGATTCTGTCTCCGTTTTTAAATTCCGTGGAATCTTTTTCTCCGAGTTTGAATTCTCTAATCCATTTAAATGGCTTGTTCTTCTGCGGTTTTTTTGTTTTCTTTTCTTTAAGGTTTTCGAACCCGATTTGAATCGATTTATATCCGTCTTTTTCCTGGGTTTTTACTTGAGTAACAAAACACGGACCAGCTTCAATTGCGGTTATCGGAATTACATTTCCTTCTTTGTCGAAAATCTGGCTCATGCCCAATTTTTTTCCCAATATGAACTTCATATAATGCGAGCTTGTTCCGCCGTAGTCCCGCAGTTTCGGGACAAAGGCGGATTAATTTAAAACCAGGCCCAAGCCTGGTTTTAAAAACAGACTTAATTTCTCGATTTCAAAATGAAATTTTAAAAATTATTTGCATAGCTGCATTTAAGTTAAATGCAATAACTAGCCCAGAATTAAATTTTAATTTCAATATCCACTCCGGCCGGTAAATTCAAATTCATCAAGGCGTCAATAATCTTCGGAGAAGGATTGGAAATATCAATTAGGCGCTTATGCGTCCTCATTTCGAATTGCTCTCTGGCGTCTTTGTGAACAAAACTTGACCTGTTAACGGTATATTTCTGTGTTTGCGTCGGCAAAGGCACCGGTCCGATAACTTCCGCGCCGTAACGTTCGGCTGTCTCGATAATCTGACGCGCCGATTGGTCAACAATCTTGTGGTCAAACGCCCTAATTTTTATCCGTAAACGTTGTTTCGCTTCCGGAGCCTGACCTTTCGTAATGTTTTGCTCGACTTCTTTTTCTTTCTTTTTGGTTGCCATAAATTGATAAAAAACTTTCACCAACACTACAATTTCTGAGTTTACAATTCCTTATTTTAACTTTTTTACTTGATGATTTTTGTAACCACTCCCGCTCCCACGGTTTTGCCTCCTTCACGGATAGCGAATCTTTGTTTTTCTTCCAGCGCAATCGGGTTAATCAATTTTACCGTCACCTTCACCGTGTCTCCAGGCATTACCATTTCCGTTCCTTCGGGCAATGCTACGACATCACCGGTTACGTCCGTGGTTCGAATATAGAATTGCGGCTTGTATCCCTTGAAAAATGGGGTGTGTCTACCGCCTTCTTCCTTGCTTAAAACATAAACTTCTCCTTCAAAATCGGTATGCGGTGTTACGCTTCCGGGTTTGGCAATAACCTGACCTCTTTCCACGTCTTCTTTCTTTAAACCTCTTAAAAGTATCCCGGCATTGTCTCCGGCCATCCCTTCGTCCAGGGATTTATTGAACATTTCAATTCCTGTAATCACTGTTTTTTGGGTTGGTTTGATTCCGACAACTTCTACTTCATCGTTTATTTTAATTTTACCTCTTTCAATCTTTCCTGTAACCACTGTTCCGCGTCCTTCAATCGAGAAAATGTCTTCAATTGGCATTAAGAATGGTTTATCGGTTTCTCTTTTCGGTTCGGGAATGTATTCATCTAATGTTTTAATCAATTCAAAAACGCATTTTGCTTCTTCCGAGTCTGGAGAATTCGCTTCTAATGCCTTTAATGCAGAACCCCTAATTATCGGTGTTTTGTCTCCGGGAAATTCGTATTTGGTCAAAAGCTCCCTAACCTCGGCTTCCACCAAGTCAATCAATTCCGGATCGTCAACCTGGTCCACTTTGTTCAGAAAAACAACGATTGCCGGTACGCCTACCTGGCGAGCCAAAAGAATATGTTCTCTGGTTTGCGGCATTGGGCCGTCGGCTGCGGAAACAACCAAAATTGCTCCGTCCATTTGTGCGGCACCGGTAATCATATTTTTAATGTAATCAGCATGACCGGGCGCATCGATATGAGCATAGTGTCTTTTCTCGGTCTCATACTCGACATGCGCCAAGGCAATAGTAATACCTCGCTCTCTTTCTTCCGGAGCGCTGTCAATTTCGTTAACGCCTTTTTTCGATGCGATAAAACCCTTTGCCGCCAACTGTTTCAAAATCGCAGCGGTCAAAGTAGTTTTTCCGTGGTCAACATGACCGATTGTCCCAACGTTTACGTGGGGCTTTGTTCTTTCGAATTTTCCTGCCATAATTTTTAATTTTAGTAACAAGAAGCAATAAACAGGTAACAGGAATGCTGTTACTTGATTACCGTTGCTTGAGTACCATTAGTTATTTATTTTCAGACGATTAATTATTAGTTTAAATAATAAATAATCTTTAGTCAAGGCTTTAAGCTCGATTTTATTTCCTTTTGCCTTCGATTATCTCTTGGGTAATATTTGCAGGAACTTCGGCATAGCGGTCGAATTCCATAGTAAAACTTCCTCTGCCTTCGGTCATCGAGCGCAGCTTGGTGGCATAGCCGAACATTTCGGAAAGCGGAGTCTTCGCATCAACGACTTTCATCGTGCCCCTCTCGTCCATTTTTTCGATTTTTGCTCTTTTACTGCTTAAGTCACCAGTAACGTCTCCGAGGAATTGCTCGGGAACCACTACCTCTACTTTCATAATCGGCTCCAATAACACGAGCTTAGCTCTTTTAGAGGCTTCCTGAAAAGCAAAGGAGCCGGCAATCTTGAAAGCTGCTTCCGAAGAATCAACTTCATGATAAGAACCGTCATAAAGCGTGGCCTTCATATCGACAACCGGATAACCGGCCATCACTCCTCTGGCCATTGCTTCCTTAATTCCTTTTTGCACTGCCGGAATATATTCACCGGGGATAGTCCCACCCTTAATCGCATTAACAAACTCGAATCCTGTGCCTCTTTCCAACGGTTCAACTTTAAGCCAAACATGACCATACTGACCGCGACCACCGCTTTGGCGGATGTATTTCCCCTCTGCCTCGGCTGTGCCTAAAATTGTTTCCTTATACGCAACCTGTGGTACGCCGATGTTGGCGCTTACGCCGAATTCCCGAAACATCCTGTCAACGATAATTTCCAAATGTAATTCGCCCATTCCGGAAATTATGGTTTGTCCTGTTTCTTCATCGCTCCTGATTCTAAAAGTCGGGTCTTCGTCAGAAAGCCGCTTCAAAGCCAAGCTCAGTTTTTCCTGATCTGCTTTGCTTTTCGGCTCAATGGAAATATAAATAACCGGCTCGGGAAAAGTGATTCTTTCCAAAATAATCGGATTTTCCGGGTCGCACAACGTATCGCCGGTAGTTGTATCTTTCAGGCCGACTGCCGCGCCGATTTCTCCGGCATAAATTTCTTTAACATCTTCCCGGTTATTCGCATGCATTCTTAAAATTCTGCCGATTCTTTCTTTTTGCCCGCTGATTGAATTCAAAACATAAGAACCCGCCTCCAGTTTTCCAGAATAAACCCGAAAGTAAGTTAAACTTCCGACATACGGGTCACTGGCAACTTTAAAGGCCAAGGCGGAAAATGGCACATCGTCCGACGCTTCCCGAGTAATGGTTTTTTCCGTTTTCGGCTCCACTCCTTCCACTGGCGGCAAATCAATCGGAGAAGGTAAATAATAAATAATTGCATCAATTAAAAGCTGAATTGCTGTATTACGCAGAGCTGCTCCGCAGAAAATCGGCACCAATTTGTAATTTATCGTTGCCTGGCGTAGAGTTTTTCTCAGCTCCTCAATATCAATTTCTTTTCCTCCAAGATACTTGTGCATCAGTTCGTCGTTCTGTTCGACGATTTTTTCAACCAGCACATGCCTATATTTCTCCGCGTCAGCCTTCAATTCTTCCGGGATTTCTTTTTCCAGCACCTGCTCTCCGTTTTTGCCCTCAAAATAATAAGCCTTCTTGGTTAATAAGTCGACAACTCCTTTATGCTCGTTTTCCAATCCAATCGGAAGATGCATCCTTACTGCATTAGGAGTTAATCTTTCCAAAATCGAGGCAAAGCTTCTTTCGAAACTTGCCCCAAGCCTGTCCATTTTATTTACGAAACCGATTCTCGGAACATTGAATTTGTCCGCCTGATGCCAGACGGTTTCCGATTGCGGCTCAACTCCCGCAACTCCGTCAAAAATAACCGCTGCTCCATCCAATACGCGCAAAGACCTTTGCACTTCGGCGGTAAAATCAATATGACCCGGCGTATCGATAATATTTATCCTATATTCCTTTTTAACGTCTTTTTGTAGATATTCTCCAGGAGTCCAAAAACAAGTAGTGGCAGCGGAAGTGATAGTGATTCCTCGTTCTCTTTCCTGTTCCATCCAATCCATCACTGCCGCACCCTCATGAACTTCGCCGATTTTATGGGAAATTCCAGTATAAAAAAGCACCCGTTCAGAAACGGTTGTTTTACCAGCATCAATGTGCGCGATAAAACCAATATCTCGATTTTTTCCAATTGGATATTCTCGTAGCATATGATTTACCAGGCAAAATGCGCAAATGCACGATTAGCTTCAGCTACTTTGTGTGTATCTTCTTTTTTCTTTACCGCGTCGCCGGTGTTATTGAAAGCATCGGTCAGTTCCTTGGCCAGCTTTTCCGCCATTCTTGCTCCTTTTTTCTTTCTCGAAACATCGATAATCCAGCGTATTGCCAATGCTTCTCTTCTTTTGCCCTTCACTTCATAAGGAACCTGATAATTGGCTCCACCGACTCTTCTCGACTTTACCTCCAGTAGGGGTGATGTATTTCTTATCGCCTCTTCTAGAACTTCCAATAAATTTTCTTTTTTGAGATTTTTACCCACGATTTCCAGCGCGGAATAAAAAACACTTTGAGCAACCGATTTCTTGCCCCCTTCCATTAATTTGTTTATAAATTTGGAAACCAAAACGCTTCCGTATTTCGGATCCGGACTCGGTTCTCTTTTGAATGTTTTTTTTCTTCTCATTGATTCAAATTAGGCTTCTTTTTTAGCTTCGCCACTGTCTTTTTTGGCGCCGTATTTCGACCGCTGCTGTTTTCTCCCCTCCACTCCGCCAGTGTCCAAAACTCCGCGCACAATATGATACCTTACGCCGGGCAAATCTTTTACTCTTCCGCCGCGAATCACTACTATCGAGTGCTCCTGAAGATTATGTCCTTCGCCGGGAATATAGGCGGTTACTTCCATACCGTTCGTTAATCTTACTCTGGCAACTTTTCTCAAAGCCGAGTTCGGTTTCTTGGGCGTAGTAGTATAAACCTTGACACAAACGCCCCTTTTAAAAGGTGAAAAGGATTTTATCGGACGGTTTTGAGGAATATTAAAACCCCGCCTCAAAGCCGGCGCTTTCGGTTTAATCTTGCTTTTGCTTCTCGGTCTTTTCATTAATTGATGAATTGTGGGCATATCTCTCTTTAAAATTTAAAAGTTATCAATAAATTCTCCCAACGCAGTTGAGTTTATTTTTAAAAGATAACAATTATTTAAGATTTAGTCAAACTAGATTTATTTTTGAGGAGTCGGGCCAGGCGGAATTGAACCGCCGCTATACCCACCCCAAGGGTACGGACTACCGTTATCCTATGGCCCGTATTTACTTTTTCTTTGCCAGGGCCTTAATGCATTTGGCACAGGCCTTAACCCTTTTATTGTTTGCCAATTTTACCCATTGCAAATTTGGGTGTTTCCTTTTTTTCGTGGTAGGATTATACCTGCTTCTTAGTTTTTTCCTGACTGTCACAACAACCGATTTTTTGTTACATATATCACAAATTCTGCTCATGTTGTTTCAATTAATTAATGAATTAGTTTTAAAATTATCATATATTTATTGTTTTAGCAAATAAATGGACCCAATTCTCATTTTAATTCAAATTGCTGTTCTTCTGATGTCGGTGGTGATTCACGAAGTTTCCCACGGAATGATGGCGAATTATTTGGGCGACCCCACGGCAAAGTATGCGGGAAGATTGAGCTTAAATCCGCTGAAGCACTTGGATTTGTGGGGCTCGTTTTTAATTCCTCTCTTTCTCATAATCTTCAATTCTCCCTTTCTTTTCGGCTATGCGAAACCTGTTCCCTATAATCCGCACAATCTGAAAAATAAAAAATGGGGACCGGCAATGGTTGCCGCAGCCGGCCCGTTTTCGAATTTAATCATTGTTTTGATTTTCGGATTAACGCTCAGGTTTTTACCAATCGGAAGCTCGGTTTATCTTAATAATCTGACCAATATCTTCGTATATATAGTGATTCTGAATCTAGTGCTGGCCGTATTCAATGCGATGCCCATTCCGCCGCTCGATGGTTCGAAAATAATTTCCGCTGTTCTCCCCTACCGATACCAGGCAGTAATCGCGGGAATGGAAAAATACGGAATGATTCTGGTCTTGTTTTTTGTGTTTTTCCTCTTCCAATTCATTACTCCGGTTATTCTCTGGCTTTTTAAAATTATTGTCGGCTCACGCTTCATTTAATGTTGCAAGATTATCTTTCTTGTGCTAAATTAAAATCTGCTCTTTGAGCAAATTTAATAAGGAGAGAAAAATGAGCGATGGGCTTAGATTCATCGAAGAACTAGAAGGAATGGATTGCGAAACAATGACAATCAAATACAATGAGCGCGGCACTTATAAAGAATTCCCTGGTCCAAAAAAAGAAGTCGTCGCACGCTACAAAGAAATCCTGCGCAATCCCAAAATGATGAAATTCATCGGAATCGATCACCCTCGAAAAACAGCCACGTAGATGGCTGTTTTATTTTTTTACGAAAAAGTTTTCCCCATTGCTGAGAATTTTTATATCTCCGTCTTTTCCGGTTTGAAGAATATTTAGATTTTTCAATCTTTCCAAAACCTCCTGATGTGGGTGGCCATAACTATTATCTTTTCCAACTTCGATTATTGCCAAAATCGCGTTAACCGCCTTCAAAAATGCATCGCTGGTTGATGTTTTGCTGCCATGGTGTGCGATTTTCAAAATATCGGAATTCAGATTAATGCCCGCATTAACCAATTTATTCTCCGCGCTCTTTTCGATATCGCCCGTAAATAGGGCTTCGAAATTTCCATAAACCAATTGCGAAACAATAGAATTATTATTGGTGTCCGACATTTTTTTGCCAGCCAGGTTTTCGAGGGGATACAAAATATTCAGATTTATATCATTTCCCAAATCGATTATCCCGCCTGCTTTGGCGACAAAAATCGGGGTGTTTTTTTCTTTTAGAATATTAGTCCATTCTTTATATTCCTGCGTATCCCTGATAATACCCGTAGTGATGACGGCACCAACATTATATCTTTTTAAAACCTCGATTAACCCGTTAAGATGATCTGCTTCCGGATGAGTCAGAATAACCAAATCAATATATCGGTCGTAAAAAGGCATTACCCTCCCCAGTTTTTCCAAAACCGACATGTCCGGACCGCCGTCAATGAAAATTTGTTGTTTCAATGGCGTTTCGATAAATTCCGCATCGCCCTGCCCCACGTCAAAAAATTCCACTTTCAAAAATTTGTTGTTTTCTTGGGTAAAAACAAAAATCCAAACAATTGTAGCGATTATAAATAAACTAATCAGAAAACCAATTTTTTGCTTCTTTTGAATAACCATATTAATCCAATTAATAAAACGTAATAACCGATTAAAAATAGCCAATGAATATTTTGAATTTCTTTTGCTGCCCAGGGAATTTTGGAAAACCATTCGATTATTTTCAAAACGTACGCAACTCCAAAATACGCTGGCCAAAGCAGAATTTTTCCCAAAAATCCCCAGATTATTGCTCCGCCGATAAAAATCAAACCGATTGCGGTCAAAAACGGAATAAGAGGCACGATTAAAATGTTGGTTAACGGGGAGATAAAAGAAATTCTGCCGAAATTGTAGATTAAAACCGGCAAAACCGCGATTTGTGCGGCCAATGTCGTGGTAATAATTTGAATAATTGCGTCAAGCTCTTCTTTTTTGATTTTTTTCAAAATCAGCTCGTCGAGAATCGGCTTAAGATAAATCAGTCCGAAAACCGCCAAAAAAGACAATTGGAACCCGACATCGTAACGTAAAAGCAAAGGATTGAAAATAAGCATGATTGCTGCGGCAAAAATCATAATCCGCGAAGCACTGCTGATTCTTCCGATTTTCTGTGCGTAAAGTAAAATCGCGCCCATAATTCCCGCGCGTACTGCAGAAGCAGGCGCGCCAACCATCAGAATAAAAAGAAAAATCAAGGCAAGAACAAACCAGAACGCGTGCTTACGCCACAAGCCTATCGCAATCAATACAAACATCATGATTTCGGAAATAATCACGATATTCATTCCCGAAATCGCGACAATATGACTGGTGCCGGTGATATTCAAAGAATTTTTCAAGTCTTCGGAAAATATTTGCTTATTGCCCAAAATTACTCCTTCAAGCAACGAAACTTCGGGAAAGGGCATAATTTTTTCTATTGAATCAGTGGTTTTGTTTTTGAATTTTAGAATTGCTCCAAATATCGGATTGCCTTTATCTCTTTCCGAAATTTCGATTTTTGGCCAATAACTTACTGCGTAAATTCCTTCTTTTGCCAAATAGTTTTTGTAATTGAATTCGTCGAAAACTTTCGGCTCTTCCAATTTCCCTTTGATTTTTAAAACATCGCCATAAAAATATTGCGGATAATTTCCAGTGCTGACCAGAATTTTTCCTGTTTCGGTTTTAATTGTCAATTTCGTGCTCCCACTTTTTATTTCCGGCTCCTTAATAACCATGCCAACAAAAAATCCCTCTTCAAAATCTTGTTGAGGGATTTTTTTTATCAAGCTCGACGAGATAAAAAATACAGCCACTATAAATATTGAGCAGATTATCAAAAAAATATTCGATATTTTCATAATTTAATTCTAACATTTCGACAGGCTCAACGTAAACGCAAAATAAAAATGAGAGGGATACAGAGATCCCTCTCAGGACAGACGAGCTTGTTGCTCATTCCGTCGGATCCATTCCTTCGGTTTGTTGCATCTTGATTTCTTCCGCGTGTCCGTCTTGCCGCGGCTGCTTGCCGCGCCTTGGTCGATCCTTACGACATTTCCTACAGCTTTCATCGTCTTTGTTGTTTCTTTGCCCACAAGAACAGGTCCATTTTTTCATTTGTTCGCCTCCTTAAATATTAATATACTCTTTTTTTTAACAAAGTCAAATCCTTAATTCAACTCTTTCAATATATTTCTCCAGAATCTTTCCGAATTCTTTCAGGGTTTTATCGGGATATGGCTGGGTTTTTTCGAAATTTTTATCCAAAACTTTTTTATTCTGAAATTGCTGTAAGGCAATTTTTTTCGCGCCCTTTAACCATTCCCCGATTTTCTCGATGTCTTCTTTTTCAACCAACTCTGGCACAATCGTAGTCCGAAATTCATAATCGACTCCGCTTTTTTTTATCAGCTCGACACTCTTTTTTATTTTTTCAAAATCAACTTTTACACTGGTCGCTTTTTCGTATTTATCTAAACTGGTTTTGATATCCATTGCTACAAAATCAACCAGTTTTTCTTTGATTAATTTATCCAACAACTCCGGATTTAAACCATTGGTATCCAATTTCACCAAAAATCCCTTTGTTTTTATTTTACGGATAAAATCAATTAAATCCGGCTGAATTGTTGGTTCCCCGCCGGTAATACAAACCCCATCAATCAATCCTTGCTTCGAATCCAAGAATTTAAAAAATTCTTTTTCTGAAATTTGCGGCTGATTTTTTATTTCCTCGGAGTCCACCAATTCGGGATTATGGCAAAAACCGCATCTGAAATTACAGCCGATTAAAAAAACAGTGGCCGCTACCTTACCGGGATAATCGACCAAAGTAAGTTTTTGCAAACCACCGATTTTCATAGACCAATAATTAACTTTTAACAATTAGCTCTTAACTTTGAATTCTTTCCTGTCTTTAAATTCCTGCTGTTTGCCCTTGTTCCATTGCTGAACCGGCCGCAAATACCCGACAATACGCGAATAAACTTCGCAGGGCTGCTCGATTAAACATTTTGGGCAGGTGAAATGCTCTCCGGGAATATATCCGTGATTCGGACAAACGCTGAATGTTGGAGTAATCGTAAAATAAGGAAGATGAAATTTGGAAAATACCTTTTTAATCAGCTTCTTCACGCTTTCAACGTTGGAAATTTTCTCGCCAACAAATCCATGCAAGACGGTGCCTCCGGTATATTTTGTCTGTAAATCATCCTGTAATTTAATCGCATCGAACAAATCATCGGTATAATCAACCGGCAATTGCGTGGAATTCGTATAGTACGGTTCGCCATTGCCCGCAGTAACAATATCCGGATATTGCCTTTTGTCCATCCTTGCCAACCTATAGGAAGTTCCCTCGCCGGGAGACGCTTCAAGATTATACATATTGCCGGTCGACTCTTGGTATTTGACCAGTCTGTCGCGCATAAACTCCAAAACTTCGATAGCGAATTTTCTCCCTTCGGAGCTGGCAATATCTTTTTTAAAAAAATTCAAAAGTGCTTCATTCATGCCGATTAGTCCTATAGTCGAGAAGTGATTACCCCAATACGAGCCGCGCATTCTTTTTACGCCATCAAGATAAAATTTCGCATAAGGATAAAGTCCTTTTTCGCTGAAACTTTCAAGTGTCTTTCTTTTCATTTCCAGAGATTCTTTGGCCAAATCCATCAGGTGGCTTAACCTGCTCAAAAACTCTTCTTTGGTTTTGGAAAAATAGCCGATGCGCGGCATATTGATGGTCACAACTCCGATGGAACCGGTTAAAGGCGAAGCGCCAAATAACCCCCCTCCTCTCTTATAAAGCTCGCGGTTATCTAAACGCAAACGACAACACATCGAGCGCGCATCTTCGGGATTCATTTCGCTGTTGATAAAATTCGCGAAATAGGGAATACCGTATTTCGCGGTCATATCCCACATCGAGTCCAGAACCGGATTATCCCAATTGAAGTCTTTGGTAATATTGTAGGTCGGAATAGGAAAAGTGAAAACCCTGCCCGAAGCATCGCCTTCGGACATCACTTCGGCAAAGACTTTATTGATAATATCCATTTCCGGCTGAAATTCTTTGTAAGTTTCTTTTTGTGCTTTGCCGCCAACGATTGCCGGAACGTCTTTCAGATTCTCCGGAACCACTACATCTAAGGTAATATTCGTGAACGGAGTCTGAAAACCAACGCGCGTCGGAACATTACAATTATATACAAATTCTTGAATTGCCTGTTTAACTTGTTTGTGGTCTAAATTATCGTGTCTGACAAATGGCGCGAGCAGGGTATCAAAATTGGAAAAAGCCTCTGCTCCGGCTGTTTCTCCCTGAAGAGTATAAAAGAAATTAACGATATGGCCCAGCGCAACTCGAAAATGTTTTGCCGGAACCGTCTCCACTTTTCCCGGCACGCCCCTGAATCCTTTTAAAAGCAAATCCGTCAAATCCCATCCGCAGCAATAAGTTGCCAAGACTCCCAAGTCGTGAATATGAAAATCGCCGGAATCAACCGCCTCTCTTATTTCCTGCGGATAAATTTTATTCAGCCAGTATCTTTTGGTGACGAAATTAGAAATATGATTATTCAGCCCTTGCAAAGAATACGCCATATTGCTGTTTTCCCGAACCTCCCAATTCAAATCTTCCAAATATCCATTAACCATATCCAATGCTTCGTCCATGGCAATTTTTGTTTCCCTGATTCTTCTTCTTTGCTCGCGATAAAGAATATATGCCCTGGCTGTATCGGCAAAATCGTTCAAAATCAAAACTTCTTCGACAAGATCCTGAATCTCTTCAACCGTAGGCGCGTGATCCTTTTTATATCTTTTATTTAATAAAACCACCACCCGGTCAGAGAGTTTCTTGGCGATTCTCTCTCCTCCCTTATTGGTGGCGGTAAAGGCTTTAAAAATTGCGTCGGTAATTTTTTCCTGATTAAAATCAACTATTCTTCCGTCTCTCTTTTTTATTTTTATGAATTTATTTTTTATCATACGAAATTACTTAACCAATACTTAATTTTAATCAATTTAAAAAACAAGAGCAAGTGGATAAGACGCGAAGAATTTGTTTTCACTGAGACAACTTCCCCGACAAATCGGGATAAACTCCGGCCGAAAGTTTTAACCGAGAAAACCAAAGTTTTTATTTGAATTAAGGGGCGAAAGTCATTAGTGTCTGTAATACAAATAAAATAAGGGGGGTGTAAGGTCCCCCCTTTATTGGATAAATAAAAACTTTGGTTTTTAAGGATCGCCTCTACTTCATTTCATCCAATATTGCGCTGGTTGTAATTTCATCCTTACCTCTCAATACTTTCAAATTTATTGTTTCGCCCGGACTGTATTGCAAAATCAATTTCGATAAAGGATTTTCTTCGTTTATTTTCGTTCCATTAAATTCTAAAATGATATCGCCCTCCTTCAGTCCTGCTTTTTCCGCAGCACTACCCGAAACAATTGCCGGTTCGTTTTTATTGTCTCCTCTGCTGATTAAAGCGCCGTAATCAACCGACAGCTTGTTACTTTCGGCAATCGCCTTATTCACCAGAACGTAACGCACGCCGAGCATCGGATAAACTATTCTTCCGATTTTTTTAATATCACTGATGTCCTTTTTAATCTTGTTTACGGGAATGGCAAAACCAATACTCTGTGCGTCTTGAACAATAGCAGTATTAATACCGATAACTTCGCCGTAAAGATTCAAAAGCGGCCCTCCGGAATTTCCCGGATTAATCGCCGTATCGGTTTGAATCAATTGTTCAAGTTGCTCTCTCACTCCTCCGCCA
>Ga0315274_10006954_pt1 | contig 16448 bp, 13 predicted proteins | sample YL17G02_20_MG_FD_203700 | JGI IMG/M metagenome (GOLD analysis project Ga0315274, IMG submission 203700) | Sediment microbial communities from Yellowstone Lake, YNP, Wyoming, USA - YL17G02_20 | ecosystem: Environmental > Aquatic > Freshwater > Lake > Sediment | place: USA: Wyoming | collected...
GAATTGGTTTTCACCTTTCCTTACCAACTGCCCTCTTGGATCACATCCTAAAAGTGCCATTAGGGTAATCGATGTATTGACACTTGGTACATTCAAAACTGGGTAACCTATGTTATGATATTTGGCAATTATTGTTTAAGCAATAAGACAAAAAGACCGAGCAATTGCCAGTTTATCAGGGTAAACACGAAGAATCACACAAATTCGTGAAGGGGATAGCCAGACCCTACGCAAGCACTGCCGGCGAACACCCCTTTAAGCTCATTATCAAGCAGATTGGTTAGATTGACAAACCCGCTGCTCATAAAAGCATTGTCACAGTCGGGTTTTTGATTAATACCTATTGAACGCTTCTCTCTTAAAATTTCAATAAAAGTCGTTTTATCAATGCGATAAAAAGATATGGTAATCTGGTTTTGTCTGGATAATCTCGAACGATTGCCCAGATGCGCGTCGGCGAAAGCCAGAACTTGATCAAGCCCCTTTGCCTAAGCCACTTCAATTTTTTATCTGGAATATCAGTTAAATTGGTAAAACAGTTGCTCATAAAGGCAGAGTCAAAATTGCTAAAAACGGGTTTGCCCATTTCTTTGGCCATTGTAGCCAGTTCGGTGCCTTCAAAAGGAGTCACTGCAAAAAAATTAACTGCATGTAGTTTTGAGCGCACGGCAAAATCAATGGTGGCCTGTAATTCTTCACTGGTTTCAGTGGGAAAACCAAGCATAAAAAAGCCAAGAGTTAAGATGTGGTATTTGCCTGCCAACGCAATATTAGCAGCAATCTTTTGAAGATCAACATTTTTGCGAATCATTTTCTGCAGGCGCGGTGAAGCGGTTTCGATCGCAAAACTCATATACACTACTCCGGCCTGTCGCCCCTTGGATAAAAATTCTTCGTCCAGATGGTCTCCACGAATACCATTGGGAAACATGATACGAAGCTTCATGCCGGATTCAATTATTAAATCAAAAATGCGCTTAGCACGGGTAAGATCTAAGTTGAAACAATCGTCAATGATCTCAAATTCCCTCACGTTATATTGATTATAAAGCATTTTTATTTCTTTCAAAACATTTTCAGGGGAACGTTTGCGAAATCCCTTGCCAAACATCTTATGGCAGTAAATGCACTGAAAAGGACATGATCGAGAAGTAAAAATGCCGATATAATTTTTTGTGCCGATGCGGCTCATACGGTCAAATGCCTTATAACTCCCTATATCAATGAGATCCCAGGCAGGAAACGGCAATTCATCTACATCTTCAATATAACGCTCTCGCGGATTGATCCGAAGCACGCCATTTTCGCGCCAGGCAAGGCCATCAATATGATCTACAGGCCTATGGTCATTTAATGCGCAGGATAGTTCGTCAGTAGTCAGTTCCCCCTCTCCGAGGACAGCATAATCAATATTCAGATCAGCCATAACTTGCTCAGTGTATGAGGAAGGATACGGCCCACCAACAACAACAGGGAGATCAGGTTGAATCTGTTTTGCAATCAATGCGATTTGGTGTAACCCCTTTGACTCAAAACTTAAGGCGCTTATGCCAAGCCAACTAGGTTGGTATGCTTTTATTTCACTCTCAATATCTTCATATTGAATATTGGCTGGGGCCATGTGAATAATACGCACGTCAATATTTTTCCGCCGACGAAGGTATGATGCCAGATAAAGCACCCCTAAGGGAGGTGCATAATATTTATTTGCAGTATTATAGTACGGTTTGATTAATAAAACACGCTGCTGTTCAGTCATCACTTACGCCACACAATATGAAAATATTGTTTATAAATAAGTAGAACGAAGAACTGTTAATATGCCTAATTGGTTTCGGTGTTTTTATCGATAATTTTATAAAAAACAAGCAGAATACCCCGCTGTTCTACAGCGGGGAAGAAAGCTGTTTTTGATGCCTCGCAGCTCTGCTGCTGGGTAATTGACTTGACATTTTAACATTATGTTATTAAATTTGGAAACAGTTTTGTGGCATAACTGGCCGAAGACATATTTTTGCGGACGTTCAAGATATGCCTTGTGTCATTTTATTGTTTTACCTTACCAGTTACATGAAGATTCTCTGAAGTTTTAGCTGTAATCAATCACTATATGTTTAAACAAATCACATTAAGCTATCAGATTGCAAAAACTGCATTGTTCAAAAAATATCCGTTTATTCTTTACTTAAAGCCAACGGCTCGCTGCAATTTGAGGTGTAAGTCATGTAGTCGATGGCAGGATGAAAGCAGCAAACAAGAAGAAATGCCTCTTGAAGAAATACAATCTATTTTAAAAAAATTTAGAAAAGCCGGCTTTGCTGTCTTTAGTGCCTGGGGGGGGGAGCCAACCATCCGGAATGATTTGCCCGAGATACTTGCTTCCGCAAAAAAATTAGGCTATCGGACATCAATGTGCACAAACTGCTTCCTGCTTCCTCAAAAAGCAGACTCCATTTTGCCTCATCTTGACGTTCTTTTATGTTCTCTCGATGGATATGGAGAGTCACATGACGAATTCCGGGGCCTTAAGGGACTTTTTGATCGTGTTGTTAAGTCAATTGAGATAGCAACAGCATCATATCCCAAATGTCACATAAAAATGTGGACTAGCATTCACAAAAAAAACATACATCAAGTGGAACAACTCGCGCACCTTGCGCAAAAATTAAAGGTGGGCATCGAGTTTTTCCCCATTTCATTGATTCAAGGATATAATGATGAACTGGTTCCTGACAACACTGACCGGCATAAGGTATTCAGTGATATTATTAAACTAAAACAGCAAGGCTTGCCTATCCGCAACCCATACAGAGCACTCAAAATCATGCAACATGCACAGCCTTTTCAGTGCAATTTTGGACAAATTGCCCTGTTCCTGGACCACAAGGGAAATGTTTATACCTGTGAAGATTCCGCTGGTAACCCCAGGCATTTTTGGTCAGGGCATAAGGACTTTGTACCAGAGAAAATCTTTACATCTGATGAATTTAAAAAAGCCACCGCTTCATTAAAAAAATGCAATATTTGCAGTCTCCCGTGCATGCTTGAACTTTCAGGATCCCTGTTGAGGTGTTTCGCGGAAATGTCTTTCAATCCCAAAAGATGGAGATAACCCGATAGTCTTTGAAGGCATACTATCCTTTTTGAGGTCACGTTTGAAAAGCAACATGCTTTAATTTCAGTTTTTTAAAGAATGCATCAAAACTTCAGCATGGACCAATAAATGACTACAGAAAAACAAAGTACGGTAAGTGTCTGTTTGCGCCTACTGCGTGATACGGCAAAAGATAGACTCGTCCGATTAGAAGCCAATACCATCCTTGGAAATTTCCTGTTGCTCATAGCCTTTCATTTCAGCTTTGCTGACTTTCTCGTTCGCATGGGTGTTACCTTGTATATCAATCTGCTCGGTTATTTTATAAACGATTTTATAGACATTGAAGTTGATCTGGCTTCCAAAGACAAGGATAAATCAAAGGCTCTTTTTATTAAAGAGCATAAGAAAACTGCTCTGGCCTTAATACTCTGTATGAGCGCCGGGCTTGTCACGGCGACGCTGTTTTATAGTCGAAGCGTTTGTTTTGCTGTGATAATGCTTCTTTTCATAGTCACTATTTATACTGATTCTTTTAAAAACAAAGCGTTTTGGGACGTCATTTTTATTGGATTATGGGGGCTTGCGCTCTCGTGGATTGCGATTCCTGATTTCTCATGGCAGGGCATAAAATTAATATTCCTTCTTTTTATTTTTGGCTGCTGCTTTGAAACAGTGCAAACCTTGAAAGATTATGAAGAAGATAAAAAATTCGGACTCACGACAACCGCTATTGTGCTCGGGGTGCCCAAAACCTTTCTCATTCTTCGCATCATGTATATTGCTTCAGCCCTGTATGCATTTTTTATTCTGAATGAGGTTGTCGGGATTCTTATCCTTATCCCTCTTTTTTTCAGCACATCTCAGAGTATGTCATCATATTGGACAAAACTTAAGATTGTGTGTGGCATTGTATGGCTCGTCATTATGACCCGTCTCTATCTCGGATAACGATCGACAATCACAAAATGTCACAACAAAAAGACCATATCAACTATATCGTTGTGCCGGATGGTATTGCGGCGGATAAAAGCGGCAGGCCTGTCCAGATACCGAGCTTTGTCTACCGTCCGGTTCTGGATTATGCCTTGCACATCGCCCGTGATGAAGATACAATTTATCTGGCACCGGCGAATCTGTGCGGGGGGAAGTCAGAACATGAACTGGCGTATGAATATATTATGCAGGCAAAAAAAAGTAATGTTTCTGTGTGCTGCCCACCGGTATCCTTTGCTACATACGTTGACACCTATGGCAACGCACTGCATTTAAAGGAATTTCTGCAAGGGGATGTCATCTCTCGGGCATTTGACCTTGTCTGCGCATATATACATTCATACCGTGCAGCATTCTGCTTCAGAAAAGCGGGATTTTATATACAAAAGGTTCATCGTGTTTATTACCGGGCAACCGGCGAGAACATCGTGCGCAGGTGGTGGTATTATAAATATAAACCGGTTCACTATGCATATGAGTTGATGGCTTTTCTCAGGGATATAGCAAGAACAGTAAAGCCTGTTTCTGGGTAACAATCCAGAGCAGTAGTATCTTTTCGTTTAAAATTTATGCTCAGCGAAGAACGATGAATAATAATGTAAGCCGGATACTGCTGGTCATACTCGGCATCCTTGTCAGTTGTGTGTTTGTGGTAATCGCTGTCTGGCACATGGACTGGCACAAAGTCCTTGTTGCATTATCCCCCCCCGGCATCTATCCCTGGTTTTTCTTTTCCATAGCAAGCTATATTATTGGTCACATCATCCGGGGCCTGCGCACCCGAATGCTTATCAGCCGTGATGCCAGCCTTTCCATAATGACTGCGACCAATATTGTCGTGGTAGGCTATGCAGTGAACAACATCATGCCGGCCCGGATGGGCGAATTTGCCCGGGCTGCCATGCTGAGCGAACGCACCGGGATACCCTTTTTGCAGTCACTGACGGTGGTATTTATTGAGCGCGTCTTTGATGGCCTTGCAATCGTTGTGCTTTTGTCCACAGCAGTGCTGTTTCTGGGAACTGGATTGCCCGTACAACATACCATCGTCATATCCTTTTCCGTCTTTGGCAGTGCCCTGCTGTTCATTCTTCTTGTGGGTGTAGCCCCCCATCGATTCATGGCCGGCATTTCAAAAGCTACTTACGCCGTTAGCCCCCGGTTACATGACACTGCCGTGCGCATAACGACATTTTTTGTAAACGGTGCAGGGTATCTCAGCACCCCTGCTAATATTCTAAAAATAAGTGTGGTAAGCCTTGTAATCTGGCTCTGTGATGCGGGGCTTTTCATATTTCTGCTGCCGGCTTTTGGACTTTCAATTAATCTCTGGCAGGCACTGTTTGTGATGGGAGTAGCAAACCTTGGCATATTTTTCCCTTTCGTATTCGGACATTCAAGTCCGGGGTATATCGGGCCATTTCATTACAAATGCATACAGAGCCTGGTTTTGCTCGGTGCGCCGCGGGCAGCGGCTCAGAACTTTTCCGTGGTAGCACATCTGGCAATTTACATAATCCTGCTTGTATGGGGCGGCTTGGTTCTGCTCTGGTACGGCATTGCGCTTGGCTTGACGGCAAATCTGACAAAACGGGCAAAATCCTACTCTGGTCTTATGGATTGCGCCCCGGCGACCGCGAATATTCTCGGCCTGACATCTCCCGATACGGCAGCAAAACCGACCGCGCCATTTATTTACAAGCTGACAGAAGCAGCAGTCCCGCTCGATGCGTATGAAGGCATTTCTGACCCCCGGGCGGTTGTCACGTATGTGGCTGATTTTATTCAGGGTGAGATAAGAAACCTCTCAAAAAAATTTCAGGTACTGTTTGCCATCGGCATGTTTGGCTTTAATCTCATCATCTCACTGAGATATTTCAGCTCGTTTGCGTCGCTTCCACTGACTACCCGGAGGCTTATTTTCAACTCCTGGGCATATGGCAGGATACCGGTGCAACGCCAGCTTTTTAAACTCATTCGCAGCACCGCATTGCTGGCCTTTTTTGAGCATCCGGCAGTGACTGCTGCCCTGGAAAAGCGAAAGGACAGGCAATGAATTCCCGGCAGCCCGTACAGGCTCTGATTATCGGCTCAGGCGCCGGAGGTGCGATGACCGCACAGGTGCTCGCTTCCTCAGGTATGGAAGTTTTGCTGCTTGAAGAAGGCAGGCTCTGGCCCCTTTCTGAATATGGTAATAACTGCCCTGAGGGCATGAAAAAGATGTACCGCAGGCGCGGCATGACTCCGATTATGGGCACCGTGCCTATTGGATATACCGAAGGCCGCTGCTATGGAGGGGGAACTGAGGTCAACAGCGGATTCTGGCACCGTACCCCGACCGAGATCCTGCTGCGCTGGAAAGCCCAGTATAACCTTGAAGCTGCGTATCCAAAAGATCTCGAGCCGCACTTTGCCTGGCTTGAAGAGCAGTTAAATGTAAGCCTCTACGGTAAAGAATGGCCTGCCAGCACTCGTATTTTTGCCCGGGGTATTGAGGCAATGGACTGGTCATACCAGGAAGTGCCCCGGGTGGTTGAAAACTGCGAAAGTCTCAATTTCTGTCCTAACGGCTGCCCGAGCGGAGCTAAAAAGAGCATGAGCCGTACCCTGCTGCCCCAGGCTGAGCAGTCCGGGGCGCGCGTGCTGACAAACTGCCGGGTTAAAATGCTCATAAAGCAGAAAAAGCGGATTACCGGAGTGCTGGCAAGTCTCCTGCGGGCAGACGGGTCTGAAGAACTTATCCGTATTCCTGCCGAGAATGTTTTTGTGTGTGCCGGGGCCACTGAAACGCCCGCGCTGCTGCGCCGCAGCGGAATACATTTTCATATTGGTGATTCATTCCGCATCCACCCGATGTTAAAAGTTGCCGCCCGGTTCAATGACGAGGTAAATTCTCACCGGAGCGTTCTGCCCCTGTTGCAGGTCAAAGAGTTCTGGCCGGAAATATCACTGGGAGGCGCTTTTTTTGCGCTTGGTCATCTGGCGATGCTGCTGAGTGAAAACTGGCCGGCAACCGGACAGCAGATGGACAACTTTAAAACCATGGCCATCTTCTATGTGGCGGTGCGGGGCACCGGAAAGGGAACCATCCGTTCCTCGTTAACGGGGGAGGATGCCACCTCGATAAAATACGACCTCTCGCGCGAAGACCAGTGGAATCTGAGCAAGGGTCTTGCCCATCTATGCGCACTGCTGCTGGCGGCAGGTGCTGTTGAAGTCTACCCCAGCGTCTATGGGCTGAGTTCCATCAACAATGATATCGATGCCATTCGCTGGCTTGATCAATTGCTGCCGAAATCATGCCTCAGTCTGACAACCATTCACGCATTCAGCTCGTGCCCCATGGGGGAGCGCATTGACCGCTGCGCTGCTGATTCATTTGGCAAGGTTTATCACCATGAAAATCTTTATATCAACGACGGAAGCATGATTCCTGATTCTCCCGGAGTCAACCCGCAAGGCACTATTATGGGTTTTGCCAGAAGAAACGCCATACATTTTGTGGAGGAACAGCGATGAACAAACCCGTCGTACTTGTTACCGGGACTCCCGGGTGGCTTGGGACACGTCTGAGCAGGGTGCTTGCCGAAGGACTTGAGGATGTGGATATCTTTAAAGAAGGGAATCCTGATCGCTTAATCCGATGCCTTGTTCTCCCCGATCAAGACACTGCACCCCTTAAGTCGATTAAGGGACGTCTTGAGTTGATTAAAGGCGATTTAAGACAATCAAATACTCTTAATGAATTTTTTAAGGGTTCAGAGGGTGCAACCCTTTTTCACTGTGCTGGAGTGATCCATCCTAAGAAAGGTGTAAAAGAATTTTATGACGTGAATGTTAAAGGAACACGCAACTTGGTTGAAGCCGCTAAGAAGAACGGTATTAAACGGCTTATTCATGTCTCTTCCAACTCGCCTATGGGCTGTAATCCTTCTCGCCTCCATTTATTTGATGAGTTATCACCCTATCATCCATACATGAATTATGGCAAGAGCAAAAAAATGGCTGAAGATCTCGTGAATGAAGCAGGTCATTTTGGAAAGATTGAAATCGTGATTGTTCGGCCTCCCTGGTTTTATGGGCCTGATCAGCCTCCCCGGCAGACATTGTTTTTTCAGATGATCCGGGACGGCAAAGCCCCCATCGTAGGCGACGGTGGAAACCGGCGTTCGATGGCTTATGTTGATAACATCTGCCAGGGACTTTTGCTGTGTGAAAAAGTTCAGCATGCCAGTGGTAAAACCTACTGGATTGCAGATGAACGACCATACACTATGAACGAAATCGTTGATACAATCGAGGGGCTTCTTGAGAAGGAATTTAAGCAGCAGTGTGCTCACAAACGCATGCGGCTGCCGGGTTTTTCCAGCGATATAGCTCAGATGATCGACTGGAGCCTGCAAGCAATAGGCATCTACAATCAAAAGATCCATGTTCTTTCAGAAATGAACAAGACCATCGCCTGCTCAGTGGAGAAAGCAAAAAAGGAGCTTGGATATGAACCAAAGGTTTCACTCGAAGAAGGAATGCGGCGAAGCTTGAAATGGGTATGGAATAATCTGGGACCGTTATAATGGCTAATTGATAATTGTCAATTGACAATTGCAAATTGATAATTACAAATTCACCGGTAGCACTCTTCCTCAAGAAAAAAATTTTATAATCTTCAAAATTTTCTGCTGCACCGGTTTCTTGTGTGTTGATTTTGTAGTGAGCATCTTTTCCCTGTTTGCAAGATACCACTCGTATGACTCAACAAGCGACTTTTCGTTGCTATGTTTGGGTGCCCACCCCAATTCCCGCTGCGCCTTTGAAATATCAAAAACAAACGGTTTATGATAGGTGAGATAATGCCAGGGAGCAAGCGGTGAGAGCTTCGCTTTATCCATAAGGTATAATCCTAATTTCGTCAATCCAACGGGGAGGCTTTTTACCTTTGAACCTGTTCCTGCATAGCGACACAAGGCCTCAAGATCCTCTCTGAGCGTCCGGTATTCGGCGGCACCGATATTATATAAACCATTATGGTATGAAAAGGCTGCTTTGATTGAAGCATCGATCAAATCATCGACATGAACAAACTGAAAAAGGTTATGACCATCCCCGATTACGTAAATATTCTTCCCTTCGGAAATCCACTCAAACAATATCTGAAAAATACCGAGTCTGCTTTTGCCGCCAATGATTGTCCGCGGCCTGATGCATGAAGCGCTGCCGCCTTTTTCCATATACTGCCACACCTCTTTTTCTCCATCAAGCTTTGACTGGCCGTAAACCTCTATGGGCGCATACCCGGTTGTTTCGGTTATAGGCATAGCGTCCGGGAGTCCGTAAATAGCTGATGAGGACATGTGAATCAGTTTTTTAACATTATGCTTTTCACAGCACTCCACAATGTTTCTCGTGCCAATCACATTTACATTATAAAAGTCCCTGCCTGATTTCGTGAGCGGAACAAGGGCGGCATTATGATGGATGTAATCCACGCTCCCGGTAAGTTCCATCAGATGTTCTTTGTTCAAAACAGTTCCCCGGACATAGGTTACTCCGTCAAGCCGGGAATCAGAATCAAGGATATCAAATGCAATGATATCGTGTTCTCCTGCCTCATAGAGCTTTTCAACAATATGACTCCCCAGAAAACCTGCTGCACCGGTTACAAAATGCTTTGCCATAATTTATACTGTACTGGATAAAAGGTTTATTTTAAAATGTACATTAGACAGATTAAAATATATAATAAACCACAAAACATCTGCAAGACTTTATTACGTAAAAAGGGAGATTAACTGGTTTCTTTTTAAGAGCTATGGGGCTAATAAAAACCCGCAAAATCGAACACCTCAGAATCTGCCTTGAACAGCAGGTTGAAACAGGAGATCCCCTCTGGGATGAGGTGACGCTTGTTCATCAGGCCCTGCCGGAATTATCTATCGACGATATTGATACCTCCGGTACATTTTTGGGGAAACAGCTTGCCTTTCCGCTGGCAATCGCCGGCATGACCGGCGGATGCGATGAGGCCCGGGAAATAAACCGGAAGCTGGCAGGCATTGCTGAAAAAACGGGTATCGCCTTTGGCGTGGGCTCCCAGCGCGCCATGATAGAAGATCCTGCATTGGCTGAAACCTATGCAGTTCGAGATGTTGCACCGAACATTTCTCTGCTGGGAAATATCGGTATTACCGCACTGAAAAAATACCCTTCCGCTCAGATATTGCAGGCACTGCATGTCATAGGTGCTGACGCGGTATGTGTGCATATCAATCCCGCCCAGGAACTTTTTCAGCACGAGGGCGACCGGGATTTTTCAGGGTGTCTTGAAGCCCTTACCCATTTCTGCAAAGCCATTACCCTGCCGGTTATTGCCAAGGAGGTGGGAAACGGCATCAGCCATGAATGTGCCCTTAAACTTAAGGCTGCGGGGGTATCAGCTATTGATGTTGGTGGCCTGGGCGGCACAAGCTGGGTTTTAATTGACAGTATTCGCTCAGGCATTGATTCTGCAGTATTTCGAAACTGGGGTATACCAACTGCTGTTTCAGTTATGGAATGTCAGGTTGGGCTGCCGGTGATAGCAACAGGCGGTATACGCACCGGCCTGCATATGGCAAAGGCAATTGCCCTTGGAGCGGATCTGTGCGGGATTGCGCTGCCGTTTCTGCGGGTTCTGGCAAAGGAAGGAACAGCAGGTGTTGAACAATATGTCAATACCCTGAGAGTTGATTTTACCAGGGCTATGTTTTTAACAGGTTGCGGAACGGTCGGCGATCTTAAAAATGCGCGGTATGTGCTGAGCGCTGACCTGAAGAAACGGTGGGGTTTGGAAATGAAGCACATTGAAACAAAGACGTTCAAATAAAAGTTATCTATATGTTGAAACAATTTATACCTGAAAATATTCCAAGCACACACATTAACAACACATTAAAAGGGACATGATGTATGTCAGACAACAACAGTATCTACCAAAAAGATATTCTTGCTGCGGTTTTTTTCGCTTCTCTTGCAATTCTTCTGTTTGAAATGGCGCAAATCAGGGTATTTTCGTATTCATTGCCGGCAATTTTATCATATATCGGAATAAGCCTTGCGATGCTTGGTTTTGGCATCAGCGCCATGCTGCTTTCGATTATGCCCCAGCTTGCGGGGAAAAAGCCGCGTGTGACGATGGCAATACTGCTGATTCTTTTGTCCTGCTCCATGGTTATATCAAGCATATTGTTTGCAGCTTTTGCCTGGGATTGCGTAGTCAATATGAAGCAGGGCTTTATCCCTCTCATTGTGAAAATTTTGCTGCCGTGTACAATGCCCTATTTCTTCGGCGGTCTTTTTGTCGCAATTGTTTTTTCCTCTGCCAAAGAGCGCATAGGAAGACTCTATTTTTGGAATTTGCTCGGATCAGGCGCAGGTGCGGTCCTGATAACCATCATTCTAAGACCCTTCGGGGCACAACAAGTTGTCTGTGTTTCGGCACTGCTTTCGCTGATTGCCGCCCTGTTTATTTCTTTGCCGTCACATCGTGTGCTAACCGGCGTGACAACAGTACTGCTTATTGTTTTAATGCTCTTTTTCCCCAATAGTAAAAAATTGATGCAGTTTACCCCACGCCCGGATGATGGAACCGGCTATTATCAACTCCTGGCAGCAAAAGAAAAGGGTATGGGAGGGGAAATAACAAATGAATTTTCCGAGTGGAATATTGTCGGGCGCATCGATATTTGGAAACAGACCGGAAATAAGCTGAAAGTCCCCGAAGCAACAGACTATCGATTGATGACTGTTGATTCAGGCGCGGCAACTGTTCTGGTTGCCGACTTGGATCAGGAGAACTGGGGCAGAGAACTTTTTGAGGAAACATGCTATGGATTTGCTTACCACGCAAAGCCAAACCCTGAATCAGTTGTTGTCATCGGGCCGGGGGGGGGTAAGGATGTACAAACGGCCTTGCACTGGGGTGCCCGCAAAATCACGGCGGTAGAAATTAACAGCTCTTCGATGAGTGCGGTAACCGGTCCTTATGCTTCTTTTCTTAAATGGCCGCTGTCTGATAAGGTCATGCTGGTGCATGAAGATGGCCGGAGCTTCATGAAAAACACACAAGATCAGTACGACGTCATACAGTTGACCGGCGTCGATACATTGACGATCAATGCAACAGGGTCATTCAACATGGTGGAAGAATCTCTGTACACCGTTGAAGCGTTTGAAGATTTCATCAAGGCCCTGAAACCCGATGGGGTTTTTGCCGTTGTACGGTTTTTAAACGCTGATCTGCGATATACTACAGTTGCAGCAGAAGCGCTGTTGCGACAGGGAGTAAATGAGCCGCAGTATCATATTGCAGCATTCAGGCAGGGATTGATGGCGGCTATTGTTGTGAGCAAAAGCAGGTTTACCGAGCAACAGCTGAACGCATTGCATCGCATTGGCGAGCGAACCACACCAAACAATGTTTCAATACCCCCGTATGAAGTTTTTGAATTCCGCCTCAATGATCCTGTTTCAATCAAGTATCTGCCGGATAGGGTAGCTAATCCGGAATACACAGCTCTTTTTAATGTCTTGAATGCAGGTTCTGAAAAAAGACAGGACAGGCTGAAGAAAGCCGCTATCGCCTCTGATGATAAACCTTTTGACATAATTATGGGTTTTCTTTACGGCGCAATAAAATTACCGATACAAAGCAATTTTAAACTTTTTAAGCAATTTTGGGGCAGTATAGTTATAATGGCGTTTATTTGCATTATGTTACCCGTCGTGGTTTTTGGGAGAAAAAGTATCGTCAAACCGTCGTTGTGTTGGGTTCTGCCCTATTTTGCCTTGATCGGCCTTTCATTCATGATGCTTGAAATCAATATGATCAACAGGTTTACTATTTTCATTGGCTCACCAGGCGCCTCAATAGCGGTAGTGCTCACATCGATTCTTATAGCATCAGGGGTTGGAAGCTATGTGTCGTCATTTGGGGCATGGGCGCCTCACAATAAAATAGCCTTTGCAACGCTGGTTCTGATAATTGCCGCTTTGGTGTTAAAGTTTTTTACAGCTGTCGTTTTTGAAGCTTGCTATGCGTTTGGCGCCAACCAAGAACTGCGCGGAATTATTGCGGGACTGATGATTGTACCCTTGGGTTTTGGCATGGGCTGGTTTTTCCCCAGCGGTCTTAGGGCCATTGATCTAAGCTTTTCCGAGGCCGGCCACCTTGTCCCGTGGGCTATCTCGATCAACGGTTTTGCATCGGTTGTGGGATCTGTGGTTGCACTGCCGATAACCCTTTGGTTCGGATTTAATAATCTTTTCTGGCTGTCGCTTACGGGCTATATTCTGACCGGACTTCTGACCTTCACTTTTTTTAGAAAAACTTCATCCTCTTAAAATCATGAAACGGACAGGGGATTTTTATCCGGGCATTGCATGGTCTTACATATAAATATGATAATAAGGCAGAAGGTAAGTAGTCGTGAATTTTGAGGTGTTTCTTAATGGTACTCAGGACTGTGTATGTGCGGGAAATTTATACATTGTGTCAGCAATCAATGCAACACCTATGTATTCTAGGGCATTGAAAAAGGGTTGAGCCTCCCCTTTTTTGTTCTTACTCCTTGCAGAGCTTTTCTGCAGTCCTCACAATACTTTCACAATCAAGCCCGCAATTTTTTCGAAGCTGTTTCTGACTGCCATGCTCGATGAATCTATCGGGAATTCCGATAAGCTTTATATCTGCTTTTACATCATGCTCATGACAGGCCTCAAGAACCCCACTTCCAAAACCACCCAAAACCGTGTTTTCCTCAATTACAATTGCCTTTCCCGTTCTTCTGATATGTTCCACAATTGTTGTATCGAGCGGTTTTAGAAATCGTGCATTGATAAGGGTATTGGATATTCCTTTTCTATCCAATAGTTCGGATGCCTGCTGCGCCTCATAAAAAAGATGCCCTATGGAAATTATTGCAAGCTTATTGCCTTCCTTTATCACTTCACACTTCCCCAGTTCCAGTTCACGGGCATTTCCATTTCCAGAAGTAATGCATTGCCCCCTTGGGTACCGAATGGCAACCGGTTTTCCCCATTTCACACTGGTAAAAAGAGCTTGTCTCATCTCCCCAGCATTTTTCGGCGCAATAACTATGAGGTTTGGAATGAGCCTGAGGTAGCTTAAGTCAAAACAGCCGTGATGTGTGGAGCCGTCTTCACCCACCAGTCCTGCGCGATCGATGCAAAATATCACGGGAAGGCTCTGCAGGCACACATCATGTATGATTGCGTCATAGGCTCTCTGCAAAAAGGTTGAATAGATCGCACATACGGGTTTAAACCCTTGCCTCGCCAGTCCGGCGGCAAACACGACCGCATGCTGCTCTGCAATCCCTACATCAAAAAAACGGTCAGGAAACTGTTGCTTGAATCCGTTGAGTCCTGTGCCATCAGACATCGCAGCAGTTATCGCTACTATAGCCTTATCTCTTTCTGCCAGTTCGATGAGTGCGTCACCAAAAACCTTGGTAAAAGATGTTGCTGCAACACACTCCATATCCAGGCCGGTTTCAATATTAAATGGGTTTACACCGTGATATTTTACTTTCTCCTTTTCGGCGATTGAATAACCCTTTCCTTTCGTTGTTCTCACATGAATCAGTGTAGGGCCCTTTTTGTCCCGTGCTTCTTCAAAGGCTTTCAGCAAAGCCTTGATATCATGTCCAGCCACAATCCCTATATAATCAAAGCCGAGTTTTTCAAAAAGAAGATCCGGGGCGCCGATTTTCTTTATGTGGGTTTTTAGCTCAATCAGTTCTTCCCGCAGCCCGTTTCCTTCCTCAAATAATTTTTTTATTGAATCTCTGACGGATTGATACGTCTCGGTCTTTTCAATCCGGTGCGCATACTTTGAAAACGCTCCTACGTTTCGCGCTATTGACATTCTATTATCGTTTAGAACTACAATAATCTTTGAACGCGAATACCCGGCCTGGTTCAATGCCTCAAGTGCATTTCCTCCGGTAAATGCGCCATCTCCGATCACAGCAATCACTTCATGCTGTTCATTCTTCAAATCCCGGCCTTTGGCAAAGCCCATTGCAGCAGAAATGGAAGTAGATGCATGACCTGTCCCATAGACGTCGTGCTCGCTTTCAGTGATTTTGGGGAAACCACTGATTCCTCCATATTGGCGTAACGTGTGGAAACTGTGTTTTCTGCCGGTAATGATTTTGTGTGCGTAACTTTGGTGGCCGACGTCCCAAATTATCTTGTCTCTGGGGCTTTCAAAAAAATAGTGGAGCGCGAGCGTAAGTTCGACAACCCCGAGGGACGAGCCGAGATGTCCACCCGTTTTTGAAACAGTATTGATAAGAAACTCCCTAATCTCATCAGCCAACCGGATCAGCTGTGCCACGGTGAGTTTTTTCAAGTCACCGGGATTTTCGATTCTTTCAAGAAAGTTTGTCTCAATTTTTTGACTATTCATCAGAGAGTATAATTCCATAACCTCGACACCTGAGAGTTCTTTTACATCACCAGGATTCGGCACATTGCCTCCTTTAATTTAGGTTATTATTTAACCCCGGTTTGCTGATAATAAAATATTGCGTATTTATAAGGAGATTATAAGGGAAAATTGATTTATTGTCAAGAAACAGATATAAATTTGATAATATTTAATAATAAATGATAAAATATCATTTTATAAATATTTTAGGCCGTTACGGGTTGTCGCACAAATCGCAAAATTTCAAACACACAGCATAGTGTCATTCCCTCGCAAAAGGGAATTCAGTTTGTGAAATAAAATAGTGTTTGCTTCCAGTACCGTTATAATTGCTGCTGTTGCGCTAAAATTCCTTGCTCCTTTTGTATGCGAAGCATGCTATAAGTCTGGTATCAGTCAGGAACTGCGGGGTATTATTTCGGGGGTAATGCTTGCACCCTTAGGTTTTTCGATGGGGTGGTTTTTCCCGAGCGGATTGCGGGTTATTGATGTAGGCTTTTCTGAGGCACATCTTGTGCCGGGGGCAATCTCAATCAATGGTTTTACATCGGTAGTCGGATCAGTCATTGCATTACCAATAACCATTTGGTTCGGTTTTAGCTATCTTTTTTGGCTGACACTTGCTGGTTATATCATGGCAGGAATTCCAACACTAATTTTCCTTAGGAATAAACACTTCAAAATTTAAGTGGTCCGCAGCATTCTGGCTGATCCATCGCTTTCCTTAAAAGCAGATGGAAAAACTTTCTTTTATTGACATACAATCGCGCCACGCCTATACTTACCTCATCTGAAAGCACGTTCTTATCAATCAACGCAAACGGAATCCCCACAGCCGTACCCCCTATCGAGTGCCGGCCTAACGGC
>Ga0315274_10006956_pt1 | contig 16442 bp, 12 predicted proteins | sample YL17G02_20_MG_FD_203700 | JGI IMG/M metagenome (GOLD analysis project Ga0315274, IMG submission 203700) | Sediment microbial communities from Yellowstone Lake, YNP, Wyoming, USA - YL17G02_20 | ecosystem: Environmental > Aquatic > Freshwater > Lake > Sediment | place: USA: Wyoming | collected...
GTCAACCCTTGGCACGGCACGCATACCGCGGGCACGGTCTGCGGCAACGACTCAGGCGGCGGCTCAGGCACCCGCAATGCTAACTGCGGGATGGCCCCCTACGCCAAGCACTGGTTCGTGGACCTCGGAAATACGAACGCCTCTGCGGTGTATGCCCCGGGCAGCCATGGGGAGATCTGGGGGGCAGCTTATACCGGCAACACCGGTGGCGCCTGCCGGATCTTCTCCCAGTCCTGGGGGGTCTCGGCCTCCTGCTACTTTGGGGTCTACGACGGCGAAGCCCGGAGCTGGGACGCGTTCATGTGGGACCACAAGGACTTCCTGGGCTTTAACTCCGCCGGGAACAATACCAACGCCAACTCCATCGGTCCTCCGGGCACGGCCAAGGATATCGTGACCGTGGGCGCGGTGGGGAATGGAATCCCCGGGGCGATGACCCGGCAGGGCTATTCCAGCCAGGGGCCGTGCCGGGATACCCGGATCAAGCCCACGATCATGGCCCCGGGCGTGCTGACCTCGGCCCAAGGTGGAACCACCAATACCTACTGGTCGATGAGCGGGACCTCGATGGCTTCGCCCTGTGCGGCGGGATTCGGAGCCCTGGTCCGGCAGTACTTCACCGCCGGCTTCTATCCCACCGGAACGGCGAACTCGTCGAACGGGTTCATCCCCTCCGCGGCTTTGATGAAGGCCGTGCTGGTGAACTCCGGAGATTCCTGCGCTTCGATGTACCCCAACAACGCTTACGGTTTCGGGCGCATCAACCTCTGGAACACCCTGCACTTTGCCGGCACGACCAGTAACAACATCTTCTGGGTGGCCGACGAGCGGGATGGCTTGAACACCGGCCAGTACCGCGAATACACCATCCCGGTCCAGGCCGGTTCCGTATTCAAGGTCGCCCTGGTCTGGACGGACTATCCCGGAGGCCATGGGGCCAACCCCACCATCGTCAACGACTTGAACCTTCAGGTCGCGGACCCCGGGCTCATTCAGTACCGGGGGAACCAGATGACGGCGGGTGAGTCCACACCCAATCCTTCGATATGGGACGCCCGCAACGTGGAAGAGATCGTACGTCGGCGCGCTCCTGCGGCCGGGAACTGGGTCATTCGCGTGACCGGGAACAACTGCCCGATGGGCCCGCAGGATTATGCCATCGTCGTGACCGGAAACCTCAACCTCGCTTCCGCGGCCCAGCTCATCGTCTCGGCCGTGAACGTGCCCGGCAGCCCGAAGAACGCCCTCCGGCGCAGCACCACTGAGGACGTTCAGGTGACTTTGAAGAACATCGGGACCGCGACCGCGACCGGTGTGGCGGGGACCCTGCGCAGTACGAGCACCCATGCCACCCTCGTGGACAGCGGGCCCAAGACCTTCGGGGACATCGCGGCCAACGGCGGAACGGCTACGCAGACCTACAGGGTGCGGGCCGGGAACACCATGATGTGCTGGTATCCCATGCCCTTCAACGTGCACCTGACCGCGGGGAGCGTCACCGGGGATGTGGCCATGTCAGTGCCCTCCAACCTGCCGGACTCCGGGAACCAGTACGTCATCTGGGGCCACGGGGACAACGAGGATTACATCTTCTGGATGACCGCTTTGCAGAGGGCGGGGTATCGCGGCTGGCTTTTGGACAATCTCACCCTGCCGGCGTTCACCCGTCCCAATCCCCTGGTCATCTTCTCCCTGCACGCCGGTTTGGATGGCAGCTCGGGGTATGGAAATGCCCTGTGCGACAGCTACGCCCTGGGACTGCAGAACGACAACCGGATCACCGCCTTCCTGACCACGACCTACGACTCGGGAGGCGTCTACCTGCAATCACCGGAGTACGGCTTCGGGTTCATGGACCCCACCGGCCCGCAATGCGGGCAGGCCATCCGCGCCAGGCTGAGCGCGAACTATACGGCGGCCACCATGGACTTAGAGCACGGGGTCACGGGAGTCAGAGGGTCGGCTGCTCCTTTCGCGGGCTTCACCTTCACCTACAGCGGCACGGACACGGGCTTCAACGGGACCCAGGGCTCGGACCTCGACGGCATCTTTAAGACCGGCACCGCCGTGAACCTGATGCGCTTCGCCAGCCAGAGGAACGACACCTGCCTGGTCGGGAACATCAGCGCGAGCCCGAGGTATCGCAGCCTGGTTTCCACCTGGCTCCTGCGGGGCCTGGTGGATGCGGCTGCGCCGAACACCAAGTACGCCTATGCGGACACGGTAATGCGCTGGTTCGGGATCCATCCCTATCCTTCGGGCGTAGAGGCTGGGTCTCCGGACATAGTGCTGCGCACCGACTTCCAGGTGGGTCGACCCAATCCCACCTTGGGGGCGATGACCTTCAACTACCAGTTGGCGTCGGATGCGCGGACCAGCCTCAAGGTCTACAATCTGGCCGGCCAGCTCGTCCGTACCCTGTTGGACGGAACGATTTCTGCCGGAACCCATGAGAAAGTGTGGAACGGCCGTACCGACAGCGGGAAACGCGTTCCCGCAGGGGTCTACCTCGTGCGCTTCGAGGCCGGCGATTACCGCGCCACCAAGAAAGCCGTGGTGGTCCGGTAAACTCACCTCAAACCTTCAACCCGAAAGCCCCCCTTTTCAAAGGGGGGCTTTCCCTATTCTTCGGAGGGCGGTGTTCTCGAACTCCCCTTGACACTCCCTCCGGGTTCAAGGTATCATTTACTCTACGCCGATGAAAGCCGAACGTCTTGCTATTAAAACCTTCCCGCCAAACGCGCCCATGAAAAACGCCGGGGCTCCCCAGTTTCTTTGGTGGGTCGGACTCGGGGTCCTTTGCCTGCTGGCCTATTGGCCGATGTTCGCTAACGGCTTCGTCTGGGACGATGTGGAATTCATCGTCGGCAACCCGGCGATCCGCAGCCTGTGGCCTCCCGGGCGGTTCTTCACCCCCCAAGGCAGGGTCACCGAGGGGGCGATCTATCCCCTCACCGGCCAGCGGCCAGTGATGGCCCTCTCCCTGGCCCTGGACTATCATCTCTGGAAGCTCAACCCCTTCGGCTACCACCTGACGAACCTTCTTCTTCATCTCCTTTGCGTCGGGGGTATGGCGATCCTGACCCGGCAGGTGGCCCGAAGCCGCTGGGCAGGCTTCCTGGCCGGAGCGCTGTTCGCCGTCCATCCCGGCCACGCCGAGGGCGTGATCGCCTTTTTGGGACGCTCGGACCTCCTGGCGACGCTGTTCGTGCTGTTCGCGACCTGGGCCTTCCTCAATCACCATGGGGCGAACGGCTGGCGAAGGGTGTGGTGGTATCTCGTCTCCCTCGCAAGCTTCGTCTTGGCCTGTTTTTCAAAGGAGTCCGGGCTCATGTTGCTGGGAGTGCTCATCCTCTGCGAAGCCCTCGGGGCCGGACTCGGAGGAAGGTGGCTTCGCCGGATCCTGGAGCTCCTGCCTTTCGGGGGAATCGCCCTGTTCTACTGGCTCTTCCGCGGGTGGATCCTTGGAGGGCAGGCGGCCGGAACGGAGTGGTGGGGCGGGAGCGCGGACAAGAATATCATGATTGCCTTCGAAGCCTATACCCGATACGTGAGACTGTTGTTCTTCCCGCTGGTCCTGAGTCCGCTGCATATTGTGCCCGTCCCCAAGGGCTGGTGGGACGGAAGGGTGCTTTGGGGGATGACTCTATTCTTGGGAACACTGGGGGGCTCCCTCCTCGCTTTCAGGAAGAACCCGCGCATCGGTTGGTGGGCGCTCTGGTTTCTCCTGGGACTCCTCCCCGTGGCGAACCTCATCCCTATTCCTGGGATGATCCTGGCGGAACGATGGCTCTATCTGCCCTCGGTGGGCGCTTGCGCGCTGGCGGGCTGGGGGCTATGCGTGCTGGCTGAGCGGGCCCGGGGGTGGGTACGGCCGGCCTGGATCGGGCTGGCAGCCTTAGCCCTCGCTTTGCTGGCTGCTCGGACCTTCCATTGGAACGGTGCCTGGAAGACCGAGGAAAGCGTCGCCCGAACGATCGTCGAGACCAGCCCGGACAGCTGGCTGGGAAGGAACAACTTAGGGAACGTGCTCTTGAACCAGAAGAAGGTTGTCGAGGGCGAGGCCCAATTCCGCGAGGCTATCCGGATCAAGCCGGACTACGCCCTGGCCCACAGCAACCTCGGAACCGCGCTTCGTATGCAGGGGCGCTGGGAAGAGGCCGAGGCCGAGTACCGCGAAGCTCTGCGCTACAATCCCAGGTATGCGGAAGCTCACAGCAACCTGGGCATGGTTCTGGGAAAGAAGGGTGAATTGGAGGGTGCCGTTCGCGAGTTCCGCGAAGCGATCCCCCTCAAGCCCTCCCTGGCCGAGATCCACTATAACCTGGGGCTCGCCCTGGGCCGGCTGGGCAAGTCCCGGGAGGCCGAGGAGGCCCTCCGCGAGGCGGTGCGGCTCAAGCCCGATCTGGCCGACGCGTACTTCAACCTGGGCCTGGCCTTGGAGGCCGAGGGCAAAACAAGCGACGCGGTTCAGGCCTATCGCCTCTATCTACGCCATTCTCCCGAGGCCGAAGATCGGGCGATAGTGAAGGCGAGGGTAAGGAGCCTGGAGGGGGGGATGGACGTTGGGCCTGACAACCGGTAGCACCGCAAGACCACTTTGGGTCGGGGCGTTGCTGACCCTCATTTCCCTGGCTGCTTTTTGGCCGATGTTCGCTAACAGCTTCGTGTGGAGCGATCCCTCCTTCATCGTTAAAAGCGAGGCAATCCGAAGCCTCTGGCCCCCCTCTCGGTTCTTCACCCCCCAGGGCAAGATCACCGAGGGGGCGATCTATCCCCTGACCGGACAGCGGCCTGGCATGGTCCTCTCTCTGGCCCTTGATTATTCGCTCTGGAAACTGACCCCTTGGGGATACCACCTCACCAACTTCGCCCTCCATCTCCTCTGCGTGTTCGGGGTGGCTATCCTCGCCTGGAAGGCAAGCCGGAATAAATGGGCGGGATATCTGGCCGGGGCGTTGTTTGCGGTCCATCCGGGTCATGCGGAAGCAGTGATCGCCTTTCTGGGGCGGTCGGATTTGCTGGCTACGGTGTTTGTGCTGGCTGGCTTTTTGATGTATTGGAGGCATCGAGAAGCAAAGGGATGGAGAAGGGCTGCCTGGTACGCGGGGTCTCTGGCCAGCTATCTCGCAGCCTGCTTTTCGAAGGAGACGGGCTTGGTCCTCCTGGGCGTGTTGATCGTTTATGAGGGGTTAGACCTCGGGACCAGGGATTCCAAAATCCAAAATCTAAAATCTAAAATCCTGGGCTTTTTGCCTTTCCTGATGGTGGCGCTCATTTACTGGTCCTATCGCGGGAAGGTCCTGGGAGGGCAGGCGGCAGGCACGGAGTGGTGGGGCGGGAGCGCCTTCACGAATTTTCTGATGATGCTGGAGGCTTATGCCCACTACCTGCGACTGTTATTCTTTCCCCGGAGTCTGAGCCCTCTCCACACAATTCCGGCACCCAAAGGGCTTTTGGACGGCGGAGCGCTTTGGGGAACGGGGCTTTTGGCGGCTACCGTCGGGGTTGTTTTTTGGGCTCTGAGGTGGCACCCTCGCAAGGGATTTCTGGGGGCATGGTTTTTGCTTGGCCTGGTCCCGGTGGCCAATATCATTCCCATCCCCGGCGTGATCCTCGCCGAGCGCTGGCTTTATCTCCCCTCGGTGGGGGCTTGTGCGTTGGGCGGGTGGGGAGCCTGGGCTCTCTACCGCCGGACCGGGGGATGGACGCGTTGGGCCTGGGCTGGGCTGATGGTCCTGGCCCTGGGGCTCTGGGGGGCGCGGACCTGGGTCTGGACCCAGGCTTGGCGGGACGAGGAGGGGATCGCCCGGACAATCATCGCGACGAGTCCGAACAGTTACCTCGGTCAAAACAACCTCGGCAACGTCCTGATAGAGCAAGGCCGGTTTGAGGAGGCCGTCCAGGCCTTTCGCGAGGCCATTCGACTGAAGCCGAATTTCGCCAGGACGTACGTTCAGCTCGGGAACGCCCTTGGGGCCCAGGGGAAGCTCGGCGAGGCGGAGCAAGCCTTCCGGCAGGGTATCGCCCTTCGCCCGGACCTTCCCGAGCCGCACAACAACCTCGGCAACCTGTTGGGCTCGCAAGGGAGGTCCGCGGAGGCGGAGGGGGAGTATCGCGAGGCCCTCCGGCTGGATCCGGGATACGCGGAGGCCCACAACAATCTCGGGAACATGCTCGGTTTTCAGGAAAAGACAGGGGAGGCGGAGGGGGAATACCGGGAGGCGATTCGATTGCAGCCGGATTACCTCGGGGCCCACTTCAACCTGGCCCTCACGTTGGAGGAACAGGGGAAACTCCCGGAGGCGGAAGCGGAATACCGTCTCCTTCTTCGCAGGTCTCCGGGACTCACCCGAGCGTATTACCAGCTGGGGTTCAACCTGTTTAGACAGAACCGAAGGGAAGAAGCTGCAGAGGCTTTGGAGGCCTTCCTCGATCACGGCGGCGAGGGGCGGGCAGAGGTGGAGGCGATCATCCGCAGGCTGAGGGAGCCGTGAGGCAAAGCCGGTTAAGCCGCCTGCCGAGAGGGAACCCAATATTAAGTCCTCCGCCCACCTAATTCCGGCGATATCTTTAAATGACAAGGAAGAAGCCCCCCGATGGGGGGGCTTCTTCCTTTGAAAAATAAAGTCGACCTTTTTATGCTCCCTCTTCTCCGGGAAGGTTCGCGGAGGATCCGTTCGCCTCTGGGGTCCTCTCGGCCCGGGACGGCGCGCCCTCCCAGCCCCAGCGGTCGAAGCGCAGGATCATGTCCTCGCCCATCGGATAGAAGGCGTCCGCCGCCCCTTTGAGGGCCGGGGATACGGTCTCGGGGAAGGCGAGAACCTCGAAGCGGATATCCCGGCCTTTGAGGAATTCTGCCAGGCCGGCGAACTCCTCCTCGCCGCTCCCCAGGGCCACGACGTCCACCTCGCCCAGAGAGGAGAGGATGTCCATCGCGATCTCCATCTCCCATCCCACCCGCTTCACCGCGGTCGCCGGGCCCCGCTCCTTGATCCTCACTTCGTAGCCGTAGCGCCGCAGGAGCCCGGCCAGCCCTCCCACGTCCTTCTCGCCCTGCACCAGGTAGGCCACGGCCTTGACCGGGACCCTCCCCCGCACGGCCCCCTCCAAAAACCGCTTGAAATCCAGCTTGCCTCCGGCTTTTCGGGCTCCAAAATACAGGCTCTGGCCGTCCACGAACACGGCCACCCGTTCTCCCTGCTCTCTGGATAGTAAAGGCTCTTCCTCCGGCTCCCCGGTTGCCGGGGTGGTCAGCGCGGAGAGACGGTCCCGGACCTCGCCCAGGAGGGCGAGCATTTCCTCCTCGGACTTCCCCCGCGCCTGGCCCCACGCCGCCAGGTCTTCGTGCCAGGCGTCCAGCCTCTCCAGGAAGCCCTGCTCCGTCCGGCTCGTCTCCCCGGGCCCTCCGACCTGGGCCTCCACCTTCTCCAGGGTGAAGGCCAGGCGCCGGACCTCCCGTTCCATGCGGGCCAGGATGTTGGCGTCGCTCGCCGCCTCCAGGACCTCGGTCTGGATCCGGTTGAGCTCGGCTTCCTGCTCCCCGCGGATCCGCACGAGCCCTTCTTTCTCGTGGCGCAGGTCCTTTGTTTCCTCCTCCAGCATCTCGTATTTCACCAGCTTCGCTCTGAGCGCCTCCGTCTCCTCCCGGGCCGCGGCCAGCTCGCCGGCGAGCTTTTGAGCCGCCTCGTCGTCCCGGCCGCGGGGCTCAGGTCCCCTCCCGCCCGAGCTGCGCAGCAGGTGCAGGAGCCCGGCGCGCAGGGCGGTGAGCCCCTCGTTGATCTCCGTACGCTCGTCGCGGGCCAGGCCCCAGAAGAGCTCCCCCACCTTGCCCTCGGACAGCATGGCAAGGGAGACCGCCATCTCCTCGCGGATCTCCCGGCCGCTCTGATGCGCGATCCGCTCCCCCATGGCCAGGGTCTTGCTGTCCAGGATCTCCACCGCGCTGCGGGCCACCTGGGGGTTGGTGCGGAAGGCCCGCGAAGCGCGCTCGGCAAGATCCTCCTCAGTAGCTCCTTCAATTCGTGTAGTCAGCCAGGAGAGCCGGGATTCTTTCAACAGGTTTGATAGCTCCGTCCGATCCAATACGTCCCGGAATACCCAGACCAGTTCCTCCTGATTCAACAGATGACATACCTTTTCCCAGGCTTCGTGCTTCATAGCTTTAAAATCCCTCGTCATAGAATGTGATGTTCCATAAACCGACCCATCTGCCGATAGATTCGTCCGGCGCTAAAGAACTCTACCCCCTATTCATTTGCCTCCATTCTCAGATTTAAGTTTTAGCTCCCGGCCTTTCTCATGACTCCTTCAAGCTCGACTAATAATGAAACCCGCTCCCCCCGATGAACTCCCGCAGGATGGAATTGGAGGGCACCGGGTCCGCCGGCGCAGCCGGGAAGTAGGCCAGGAGCGAAAGCAGCCGTTCCGCATCGGGCTCCTCCTCCGCCTCCCGGGGGATGGCCCGCAGCAGAAGCTCCACCTGCGGCTTCAAGACGGCCAGCTCGTAGACCAGCGCGGAGTTGAACATTACGTCCGCGTTCTCCTGATGGGGGAAGATGTTCGCCTCCTCGCCCCGGCGCACCGAGGCCCAGCGCGAAAGCGTCTCCTGCCCGCTGTACCCCCGGAAGAGGTAGTCCCGCACCATCCGCCGCAGCAGCCGGACGTCCGAGGTGGCGATGTGGTTGTGGTCGTCCAGGTTCATCTGGGTCAGGGCCGAGACGTAGATGCGGTACTTCAGACCTAAGGGGATGGCCGGGGTCAGGGCCTCGTTCAGGGCGTGGATGCCCTCGATCATGAGCAGGCTGTCCTTCCCGATCCGCAAGGGCTCTCCCTTGGCCAGCCGTCTGCCCTCGTGGAAATCGAAGCGCGGCATTTCCACTTCCCTGCCCGCCAGGAGCGCCAGGAGATGGCGGTTCAGGGTCTCCACGTCCAGGGCCCTTAGAGCCTCGTAATCGAAGGTCCCTAAAACGTCCCGGGGCGTCCTCTCCCGGTCCACGAAATAGTCATCCACCGAGACGGCCACGGGCCGGAGCCCGACGACCCGCAGCTGGATTGAGAGCCGCTTCGCGAAGGTCGTCTTGCCCGAGGAGGAAGGGCCCGCGATCAAGAGGACTCGTGGGCGCGGCTCCCGCGTCGTGATCGCGTCCGCGATCTGGGCCAGCTTCTTCTCGTGCAGGGCCTCGGCGATCATCACCAGCTCGTTGTACTCCCCCCGCGCGACGAAATCGGAGAGGTCCCCCGCGTCCCGCGCCCCCAAAATCTTGGCCCAGCGCTCCTGTTCGTGCAGGATGGCGAACAGTCGCTTGCGCTGGACCAGGGGCGCAACCTCTTTCGGGTTCGCCAAGTCCGGGAAGCGCAGGACGAACCCCGGCGGGTAAAGCGAGAGATCGAAGACCCGGAGATAACCGCTCGTGGGCACCAGCGGGCCCACAATGACGTCCGTGAGCGGGCCGAATTTCCTGATCTCGATCGTGTCCCGCTTGAGGTGCTTGTAGAGCCTCAAAGCGTCCCCTCGGCCGTCCCGCTCCAAGAGGGTCATCGCCTCCAGCCGGGTGACCTCGGCTCGCAGGAAAGGCTCGTCCTCGCGGACCAAAGCCCTCATCCTCTCCCGCAGGAGGGCGAGGTCTTTCTCTAAGAGCCCCTCCTCGTCCTCGAACTCGCAGTAGTAGCCCTGGCCGAAGGCGTGGTTCACCTCTAACTTCCGCCCCGGGAAAAGCTCCCCGGCCGCTCGGATCAAGAGCACGGTGAGCGAGAGCCCGTAGGCCCTCCGCCCGGCCGTGTGGGCGAAGGTCAGGGGCCGGACTTCCGCATCCCTGTCCAGGGGATGGGACAGGTCCGCGACCGCCCCGTCCACCCCGGCCACCAGGGCCGGCAGCCCGTCCGGGCTCCTCCAGTCCTTGAGGACTTCGGAGACTGGAGTGCCCTTGGGATAGTCTTTTGCCGGACCGTCAGAAACGATGATACGAACTGTCTCCATTCGCCCGAATTGTTTCAGGGGTAAGGGTTATTTGTTCCGCAATCTAAAATCCAAAATCTAAAATACCTACATCCACAGGTTCCTGTCCAGGCTGCGGTACTGGATCGCCTCGCTGATGTGGGAGGGGGCGATAGGTTCCGTCCCCTCCAGGTCGGCGATGGTCCGGCTCACTTTGAGGATGCGGTCGTACGCCCTGGCCGAGAGCCCGAACTTGGCCATCGCCGTGCGCAGGAGCGACTCCGACTCCTCGGTGATCTCGCAGTACTTGCGGATGTCCCGGGGGTGCATCTGGGCGTTGGCGTAGAGGTGCTTCCGCCCCTGGAAGCGCGCGAGCTGGACTTTCCGCGCCCGGTTCACCCGCTCCCGTATTTTGTCCGAGCATTCGCCTAAGGCCTTGTCCGAGATCTCCTTGTACTTCAGCGCCGGGACCTCGATGTGGATGTCAATCCGGTCCAGGAGCGGCCCGGAGATGCGCCCCATGTATTTCTGGATCTGCCCCGGGGTGCAGGTGCAGTCGTGGCTTTGGTCCCCGAAGAACCCGCAGGGGCAGGGGTTCATCGCCCCGGCCATCATGAACGAGGCCGGATAGGTGAGCGCCATCGCCGCGCGGGAGATGGTGACCTTTCCGTCCTCCAGGGGCTGGCGCATGACCTCCAGGACGTTCTTCCCGAACTCCGGCAGCTCGTCCAGAAACAGCACGCCGTTGTGCGCCAGCGAGACCTCCCCCGGCCGGGGATGCGCCCCGCCCCCGATGAGTCCCGCGTCCGAGATGGTGTGGTGCGGGGAGCGAAAGGGACGTGTCGCGACCAGGGCCTCGCCCGAAGAGAGGATGCCAGCCACGGAATGGATCTTGGTGGTCTCGATGGCCTCCTCGAAGGTCATCATCGGCAAAATCGTGGGCAGGCGCTTGGCCAGCATGGTCTTCCCCGCGCCCGGGGGCCCGATGAGGAGGATGTTGTGCCCCCCGGCCGCGGCCACCTCCAGGGCCCGCTTCACGTGGGCCTGCCCCTTGACCTCGGCAAAATCCACCGGGTACTTCGCGGCTTGGTTGAAGATATCCTCCTTGTCCACCACGAACGGCGGGATGTCCAGGTCCCCGTTCAGGAACTGGATGGCCTGGTGCAGGGTCTCGACCGGATGGACCGCAACGCCCTCCACCATCGCCCCCTCGCGGGCGTTCTCCTTGGGCAGCACGAGACCCTTGAGTCCCTTCTCCCGCACCATCACGGCGATGGACAAGGCGCCCCTTATCGGCCTCAAGCTCCCCTCCAGGGAGAGCTCGCCCAGGATGACGAGCTCCTTGAGCCGCTCCGCCCTCACCTGCTCGGTCGCGGCGAGGGTCCCGATGGAGATGGGCAGGTCGAAGGCCGATCCTTCTTTCCGGATGTCCGCCGGGGCCATGTTGATCGTGATCCGCTTGTTGGGGAACACGTACCCCGAGTTCTTGATCGCCGACTCCACCCGCTCCCGGGACTCCTTCACCGCCGAGTCCGGCAGCCCGACCACCGTGAAGGAGAACATCTGGGTGCCGATGTCCGCCTCCACCTCCACCAGGTAGGCGTCAATCCCCAGCACCGCGCTGGACAGGACCCGCGAAAGCATCAGGCTCCCTTCCTCGCTTGAGAATTATTCTCCATCCACATTTCAAAATCCAAAATCGTAAATCTAAAATTTCTGTGACGGCGGCCGGAACGCGTCCTCATGGTGGCTTTTGACCGCCGGCTTTCCCTTCTCCCAGAGGACCGAGACGACGTCGAACCGGCAGCAGGTGTCCATCCGGTTCTTCAAAGAGACGTACGCCCGGGCCATCCGGGCGATCTGTTTCCGCTTGCCGAAGGTCACCGAGTCCTCCGGGGACCCGAACCAGTCCGAGCGGCGCATCTTGACCTCTACGAAAACGAGGGTCCCGTCCTTTTCGGCCACGATATCCAGCTCCCCCTCCCGCCCGTAGCGGAAGTTCCGTTCCAGGATTTTGTAACCCTTGGCCTCTAAGTGCTCTGCCGCGGCTGCCTCGCCCACGGCCCCCCAGTCCTTCTCGGACCTCTCGCTCACAAGGGCAGCCTTAGAAGCCGAATCGGGGCGAAGCTCCTGCGGTGGATCGGGCAGGGCCCGAGCTTCCGGATGGCCGCCAGGTGCTCCCGCGTGCCGTATCCCTTGTGCTGGGCGAACCCGTAACCGGGATAGAGGACCTCGGCTTCCCGCATCATTCGGTCCCGGGTTACCTTGGCGATCACCGAGGCCGCGGCGATGGACAGGCTCTTCCGGTCCCCGCCCACCAGCGGGAAGGCCGGACAGGCAAAACTCGGAATCCGATCCCCATCCACCCAGATCTGGCTGGGGAGGACTCCGAGCTTCCGGACCGCCGTCTTCATGGCTTCAAACGTGGCCTCCAGGATGTTGACCTCGTCGATCCGCTCCGGCGAGACGATGCCGACCCCCACGGCCTGCGCGCATTCGTGGATGACCGCGAACAGCCGCTCGCGCGCCTCCGCGGGGAGGCATTTGGAATCATCGACCCCGGCCAGGCCCTCGATCCGGTTGGGAGCGAGGATCACTGCCGCGGCCACGACCGGCCCGGCCAGGGGTCCTCTCCCGGCCTCGTCCACGCCGGCTACCGGGCCCGGGACCTTCTTCCAGAGGGCCTCCTCGAAAGCCGCCAACTCAAGGAGTCTTCGGCTCCTCGGCAGGCTTGAGCTCCTCGGTCGCCTTGGCCGCGACCATGACCGCCTCGCGCTTCTCCGCGATCCGCGCACTCTTGCCCCTCCTCTCCCTCAGGTAGAAGAGTTTGGCCCTCCGCACCCGGCCCCGCTTGACCACTGTGATCTTGGAGAGCATCGGCGAGTAGAGCGGGAAGATCCGTTCCACGCCGACCCCGCCCGAGACCTTGCGCACCGTAAAGCTCGTCCCCATCCCGGAACCGCCGAGTTGGATCACGATGCCTTGGAAAGCCTGGAGCCGCCTCTTCTCCCCTTCCACGACCTGCACCTGCACCTTGACCGTATCGCCCGGAGCAAAGCTGGGGAATTTCTTCTTCTCAGGCTTGACCAGGTCTTGAATGTTCATCCTTTGACACCCCCTTCCCGTTCCTTGCTCAATTCGCGTAACAGGGTTTCATCTTCCTCGGTCTTCTCCTGCGATTCCAGCAGCTCCGGCCTCCGCTCCAGCGTCCGGCGCAGGGCCTCCTTCCGCCGCCAACGTCTGACCGCCTCGTGGTTTCCGGAGAGAAGGATTTCGGGCACGTTCAATTTTTCGAACTCCGGAGGCCGGGTATAATGCGGATGGTCCAGCAGACCGCTCTGAAACGAATCCCCCAGCGCGGAATCCATGTCCGACAGCACGCCGGGCAGGAGCCGAACCACGCTGTCCATCACCACCATCGCGGCCAGCTCCCCGCCGGAGAGGATGTAGTCCCCGATGGACAGTTCCTCATCGGCCAGATTCAGCCGGACCCGCTCGTCCACGTCCTTATAACGCCCGCACAGCAGGAGGAGATGCTCTTGTTGCGCGAGTTCGTTGGCTGCTTTCTGGTCGAACCGCCTTCCCTGAGGCGAGAGCAGGATGACCTTGGGCTTGCTTCCCTGGGAGAGCGCCCGCACCCCCCGGAACCAGGGCTCTGGCTTCATCACCATCCCCGCCCCGCCTCCGTACTGGTAGTCGTCCGTGACCTGGTGCCGGTCCGTGGTGTAGTCGCGGAGGTTAGAGATCCGTATCTCGACCAGGCCCCTCTCCTGCGCGATCCGCAGGATGCTCTCCTGGATGGGCCCGGAAAACATCTCCGGGAAGATGGTCAGGATGTTAATCCGCATCATCGGGGAACAGCCCCTCCGGGGGCCGGATCACCATCTGCCTTGCGGCCAGGTCGATCCGGGTCACGATCGCCTCCACCGCCGGGACCATCGTTTCCCTTCCCTGCGAATCTTCCACCACGTACACATCGTGGGGCGGAAGCCTCATGACCTCCTTGACCCGTCCCACGGACCTTTCCCGATCCGTGACCACCTCCAGGCCCACGATGTCGAAAACGTAATATTTACCCTGCGGCAAAGGAGCCGCCTCCCCGGCCTCCACCTCCAGGGTCGCCCCGGCCAGAGCCTCCGCAGCGCTCCGGTCATCCACCCCCGCGAATTTCAGGACCCAGTTCCCGCCCTGCTCACGGGCCGATTCCACCTCCAGGCACCGAGGCATCCCGGGTTCTCCCTTCTCCACCAGGAACACCCTCCTCAGGCTATGGAAGCGCTCCGGGAAATCCGTCAGGGACCTGACCTTCACCTCGCCCCGGATCCCGCTCGGCTGCAAGACCTGCCCGATGATGATCCGCTCCCCGGGCGACGGCTCTTCAGCCATTTACTTCTTCGCCGCCTTCTTCGTCTTCGGCTTGGCTTTGGCCTCTGGCTTCTTCGCCGGCTTGGCCTCCTCCCGCTTAACCGGAGCCTTGGCCTCCTTGGGCCTGGGCGGGGGCAGGATCTGCCCCAGCCATTTCCGGTACATACCTTGCTTCTTTAAAAGCTTCACCACTGTATTCGAAGGTTTGGCCCCCTTCCCCATCCAAGACAGGATGGCCTCCTCCTTGAGGACGATGCTCGGGGGATTGGACCGGGGGTTATAGTGCCCCACGACCTCGATGAACCTCCCGTCCCTCGGGTTCCTTGAATCCGTCACCACCAACCGATAGGTCGGCCGCTTGGTCGTTCCCTCTCTGCGCAAACGAATGACCACCATGAGTCTTCTGTCTCACCCCTCTCTGTTGGTTATTAATGTCCCGATGTTGGATCTACAAAAGGCGTCGTTCCCAAGTTATCGGATTCCGGCCATCTTGGGAAGGCGGCCCTTGGTCATGTTTTGGACCATTTTCTTCATCATCTCGAAATCGCGAAGCAGTTTGTTTACCTGCGGGACAGTGGTCCCGCTGCCCTTGGCAATCCGCCTCCGCCGCGACCCGTCGATGAGGCGGGGATTGACGCGTTCCGCCTTGCTCATGGACTGGATGATGGCCTCGATGTGAACCAACTCACCCTCATCCACCTTCATCCCCTTGAGCTGTCCCATGCCCGGCAGCAATCCCAGGATCTCCTCCAGAGGTCCCATCTTCTTCAAACCCCGCAGTTGAACCAGGAAGTCCTCGAAGGAGAAGGTTTTCCTGCGAAGCTTTTCCTCCATCGTCTCGGCCTGCTTGACATCGAAGGCCTCCTTGGCCTTCTCCACCAGGGAGACGACGTCGCCCATACCCAAGATGCGCGAGGCCATCCGCTCAGGCCGGAACGGCTCCAGGGCTTCCAGCTTCTCGCCGACGCCCAGGAATTTAATGGGCTTGCCGGTGATCGCCCGGATGGAAAGCGCGGCCCCGCCCCGGGCATCCCCATCCATCTTGGTGAGAATCACCCCGTCCACGCTCAAGCGGGAATCGAACTCCTTGGCGAGGTTCACCGCATCCTGCCCGGTCATACCGTCGGCCACGAGCAGGGTTTCCGAAGGCCGGAGCGAGTCCTTGATCTCGACCAGCTCCTGCATCATCGGCTCGTCGATGTGCAGGCGTCCGGCCGTATCCACGATCACGAGGTCGTCCCCTCTCGCCGCCGCCTCTTCCATGCCGGCCCGGGCGATGGCTAAGGGATTGGCTCCCTCCTGGAAAAAGAACCCTGCCCCCGCCTGGCCGGCCAGGATTCTGAGCTGCTCCACGGCCGCCGGACGGTACACGTCCGCGGCCACAAGCACAGGCTTTCTTCCTTTCTTGTGAAGCAGCCTCGCCAGCTTCGCGCAGGCCGTGGTCTTCCCGGACCCCTGCAGTCCTACGACCATGACCACCGCGGGATTTCCGGAGAGCGCGATCTCAGGGGAGGAGCCTCCCAGGAGCTCTATGAGTTCATCGTACACGATCTTGGTAAAGACCTGCCCCGGGGTCAGGCTGGTCAGGACCTCCTGGCCCAAGGCCTTGGCCTGAACCCTGGCCACGACGTCCTTGGCAACTTTGTAATGGACATCCGCCTCCAGGAGCGCCCTGCGCACCTGGGCGCAGGCCTCCTCCACATTCTTCTCGGAGAGCCTTCCGTATCCCCGGAGCTTATGAAACAAGGACTGGAACTTTTCGGACAGGGCGTCAAACATCTAAAGCTATCCCTCGTCCCAGCATTCCCCGGTGGGAAGCGAACCGACCTCGCCGAAGGTGCGGAGGGCAGTGATCTCGTCAGCCCGGTCTTCGGCCTTGAAGATCGCCGATCCGGCCACTAAGATATCGGCCCCGGCTTGGACCGCATGATAGGCTGTGTGGCGCTGGATGCCCCCGTCCACCTCGATCAGGAGGTCCCCGATAGATCGGGGGCGGTAGCGCTCGGTGAATTTCTTCATCTTGAGGAGCACGTCCGGGATGAACTCCTGGCCCCCGAACCCCGGGTGCACGGTCATGAACAGGACCATGTCCACCAGGGCCACGACCGGATCCAGGGCTTCCCCCGGGGTCTCCGGGTTG
>Ga0315274_10006959_pt1 | contig 16437 bp, 15 predicted proteins | sample YL17G02_20_MG_FD_203700 | JGI IMG/M metagenome (GOLD analysis project Ga0315274, IMG submission 203700) | Sediment microbial communities from Yellowstone Lake, YNP, Wyoming, USA - YL17G02_20 | ecosystem: Environmental > Aquatic > Freshwater > Lake > Sediment | place: USA: Wyoming | collected...
TTAGAAATTTAGTTACGTACTCTATTTTTAAGTAAGGCTCGTTATCAAGAGCTCTTACACATTCTTTAGAACTCACCAATTATATCGGCATTACTATTCCGACTGGGAGAGCAATCTTTCTAGAATGCTTGGTAACGAGCTATTTTTGTAAACTATCTATTAGATCGATAAATTCTTTGTGCTTTCCCTTGCCAATAACTTCCTTTTCAACTTTTTTAAATCCTTTTGAAAGCTCATCTTGGGTTTTTTGAGGTAATTGCTTCGCGGCAATAGGGAACATTATTTCGTCTTCTTTTTTGATATGAAATGTTAATAAATTCATGTACTCTCCGAGCTCTTTTTGCATTTCTTCAGTATTTTTATTTTCGACTTCCCATTTAATTTTTCTGACATGGTCTCTTCCTCTGGCATGCTCATCCAGTATGACAGCCAGAGAAACGATTCGAGGCAAGTTTACTTCTTTGAGTTTTGGGAACAAGAGTTTTTCTTCTTTGCCGTGATGGCATTTGTCGGCAAATACTTGGAAAAATTCGACAACCTGAGGCATCTTATTGTAATCAATATTTTTTCGCAAAGCCCCAAACATTCTCAATATCACTTTATGCTCGGAGACTAGTTCATCTGTTGGTGTCATTGTGCCCTTTCTTCTATTCCAATTACCTTATTTTTTGAAGTTGCCCCCGAAATAATTCGAACAGCTGACTTCGACACATTAAAATAATCCGATAATTTTTCAACAATTGCCTTGTTAGCTAGGCCTTTTATCGGCGGTTGGTGAACTGCGACAATGAAATTGTGCTCATCAATTTTTGTGAGATATTCTTCTTTAGAGCTAGGTTTTGCCTGGACAAGTATTTTCATTTTTATCTTTCTATTGTTATACTAGCATAAATCAGTATAATTTATGGTAAAATAGAATTATAGAGGAGGGGAGATGGCAGAAGAAAAAAAGAAGGGGAGTTCAAAATTTACCTTAGCACTAATTATTACCTGTATTTCAGTGGTAGTCATCGGGATCATTGTGATAGTTATCGCTTTTTATGTAATTTCCAGGGTTGGCAAGAACTTAGATAAAAGCCAAGGCCAAAGCCAAACCGCGACTACTTATTCAACCTACACCAATGCCGACTGGCACTTTTCCGTCAAATACCCAAGTGACTATTCTAAGGAAGAATCGGTCAATGGCGACGGCGCAACCTTTAAATCGCCGATAGGCGACATTGAGCTCCGAGCTTTTTCGGTCCTTGCTAACGGCCATACCGCAAGCCAGTATTTGGATGGCATTTTTTCTTTGGCAAAAAGCTCTATGCCTTTAAGAACGGTTACTGAGATAGAAAACACCAGCAGCAACCTAGGAGATCTTCCCGGTAATAAAAGGGTTTGGATGTATTATACCGCTGACACTACTAATGTTGAGGTGCGAGTCGCGGCCGTCGGCGGCGACAATATGTACAATGTTTCCATGACATCTTCTTACGATAATTATGTATCCCATAGCAATGTAATGGCTGATTTGGCCGCAAGCTTTAAGCAAACTAATTAGGACCAGGTAGTAGAACTTTGATATTTTTTTAAAAATGCTGAGCATTTATCAAAGTTTCACTACCTGGAGGAGGGATAAATGGCAGAAGAAAAGAAAAAAGAAGAAGCTAAGCCAGCTGCCGAACCGAAACCAGAGGAGAAAAAGGGTAGTGGCTTAAGTACTGGGGTAATCGTTGGTTGCTGTATTGGAGCGATAGTAGTATTTTTACTTATCTTGGGAATAGCCGGTTGCGCCTATTTTTCAATTGCCAAACCTGGTATCGGCGGCCCAAAATTGGAAACTCCAGCTGGCGAAATTAATTTCTAAATTTGTTCTCTCGCCTTGATTTTTAGTGTTCTCAATGCTATACTACTCTTTACTGTGATTCAGGAGGACTGCCATGGAAGTAGCAGAAGAATGGTTTCCACCGGCGTGTCTTAAGCATGCCGGCTGGCCGAATCTGACATTGGCTGAGCTAAAGAGAATGCTGAAAGGATTCCTGCCAGTTCATTGCTCCCGTAAACCGGGGTTTTGTGTCTTTTGCATTAGCTCGCTTCACGGGCGAGAGGAAAACGAGAAAGTACGCAGAGATCATCAAGTAGTCTTGGCGGTCCTCTGCGGCGAACTTTTCGAGCAGGTTGTTACCACAGATAGTCCGACGTATCTGGAAAACCTCTTCCTGCTGGCTCAATGCCTAGGAGAACGGCTGGTTTTGATGAAGCCGGCGCTGAAGCTGGAAAGCCGAGTCAGGCGAGGCAGAATCAAGCTTTCCAAGAGGCTTCGCCACCAGCTCACCCTGGCCGTCATCAGGAATCAGGCAGACGCCTCACTTCAGCATCGGTGGATTAGGACCCTTGTTGGCAAGGGAAGGACGAGGGATGCTCAAGAACTGCTCGAAGCTTTCAACGGGGTTGTTTGGCTTCCATTTGACGAGGAAAACTGCCTTGCGCCAGTTGAGGCCATAAGAGAAGCCCTGCCGATCTTGGCGGCAAGGCTCGAGAAGAGGGAGAACGGCTTCAAGGTATTGAGATACGCTCTGAGAACGCTCAGAGTAGTCTACCCCTGTGACCGCTGGCGCGAGTGGCTCGAGCCCGGTCTTTCTTCGTGGAGGCCCTTTCTCCAGCGAGCCGTCAACGAAGAGTATCCGTTCATCGGGGGCGCGTGATCCGCGCCCCTTTATTTTTACCCTTATCCCTTGAACTCTCTAAGCTTTTACCATATAATTTAGATATGAAAAATAATTTTTACATAGTCCTTATGGCCGGGGGGTCGGGGACACGGCTCTGGCCAATGTCGAGGAAAGATAAGCCCAAACAATTTCAAAAGTTTTCTTCAGAAAAATCCTTATTACAAGAAACCTATGAGCGGATAAAAGATCTTGTGCCAAAAGAAAATATTTATATTTCTTTAACCCAAAATATTCTGCAGGAGTCTCGAAAGCAGTTAGAGAATATTCTCAAAGAAAACTTTATTGTTGAACCAGAGGCCAAAAACACCGCCCCCGCTATCGGACTCGTCGCCGCCAAATTGTTTAAATTGAATCCCGATGCTATAGTGGCCACGATTGCCTCAGACCATACGGTTAAGAAAGTATCAAATTATCAAGAGGCGATTTTACATTTTTTAAATTTCGTCGAAAAAAATCCTGAATATTTAGCTGCTGTAGGAATCAAACCGACTCGACCAGACACGGGACTTGGTTATCTAAAACTTGGCAAAAAAATTGGACAAAGCAACCTTTATAAGGTAGAACAATTCGTCGAAAAGCCGGATTTAGAAACAGCCCAAAAGTACCTTGCCTCGGGAAAATATCTTTGGAATGCTTGTTATTTTGCCTGGCACGCGGGTGAAATGTTAAAAATGTTTGAAAAATATGAGACAGAAATTTACGAAGGTTTAAAAAATATTTTAAGAGGGCTGGGTCAGGAGAATGAAAAAGGAATTATTCGTGAAGAATATAAGAAATTCCCAAAAGTTCCCATTGACACGGCTATTGCCGAAAAACATGACAAGATTGCCGTGGTGCCAGCTGATATGGGTTGGTCAGATGTGGGCAGTTGGGCAGCGCTTTATGAGATTTTAGCCCCCAAAACAGGTAATCACACTGTAAGCCAAGGTCATCATATTGGCATTGACGATAGAAATTGTCTTGTTTACGCTCAAGACAGACTCTTGGCAACGGTCGGATTAGAAGATATAATCATTGTGGATATGCCGGATGTAACACTGGTCTGCAATAAAAATAAATCTCAGGATGTCAAAAAGCTGATTGATAAGTTAAAAGAAGAAGGAAAAAGTAAGTACCTGTGATGCTTGTGGCGTATGCCATAACAGGAGTATATTTTGCGACGTAATCTTTGGATATTTTTCGGAATAATAATCGTCATTACCATTCTAGCAGGCCTGGTTGACTGGCCTTCAGGCCCTAATATTTCAGTTGGCAAGTACTTTAAAGAACTAAAAATTCATGAAGGCTTGGATTTGCAAGGCGGGACTCATTTAGTTTATGAGCTTGATACATCTAAAATTGATCAAAAAGATATTGATCAGGCGGCTCAGTCGGTGATAAATGTCATTGACAGGCGCGTAAATGGCTTGGGAGTTGCCGAGCCGGTTATTCAATCGGCCAAAATTGGCAATAAAGCCAGTGTGATTATTGAACTTCCGGGGATCACTGATGTCAATGAAGCCATAAATTTAATCGGCAAAACCGCTCAGTTAAAATTTAAAGAGCAAGATGAAACTACGGGACAATTTGTGGACACCCAACTTACTGGCGCCAATTTAAGAAAGGCTGACGTTGAATTTGATAAAAATACCGGTGAGCCGCAGGTAGCGATTCAATTTGACGGCGACGGCACAAAAATATTTTCTGAGCTTACAAAGAAAAATTTGGAAAAACCAATTGCGATTGAGCTAGATGGTGAAATTATTTCTGCCCCAACTGTTCAGACAGAGATTGATAATGGCCAAGCCGTGATAACTGGCAAGTTTACAGTTGATGAGGCGAAAAAACTTTCAATCGAGCTGAATGCCGGTGCTCTACCAGTACCGATTTCCTTGGTAGAGCAAAGAAATGTCGGCGCCACCCTAGGCAATGATTCGGTCAAAAAAAGTTTAGTCGCCGGCTTAGTCGGCCTGATACTGGTGGCAATCTTTATGATCGCATATTATAAAGTCCCAGGGCTCTTGGCAGTTTTTGCTTTAACAATTTATACTTTAATAATTTTGGCTTTATTCAAACTCATTCCGATAACTTTGACTTTGGCTGGCATCGCTGGTTTTATTCTCTCAATCGGTATGGCGGTTGATGCTAATATTTTAATATTTGAAAGAACCAAAGAAGAAGAGGCGATGGGCAAAACCACTAGCCTTGCTTTGGAAGAAGGCTTTAGGCGGGCTTGGTCGTCAATTAGAGACTCTAATTTTTCCTCTTTGATTACAGCGGCAATTTTATATTACGGCACCAGCGGTTTGGTAAGGGGCTTTGCTGTAACACTCGCAGTTGGAATTATCGTTTCTATGTTTACGGCGATCTTAGTTACCAGGACATTTTTAAGATTATTAATTGGCACAAGTTTTGAGAAATATTTAACTATTAAATAAACTACTCTGCGGCAAGCCACAGAGTATCCCTACGGGCAAGTTTGTATTCAAATAGGCATGCCTAAAGGCAGCCTCTTGAAAATAATATGAATATAATTGGCAGACGAAAAATTTGGTACTTGATTTCAGGCATTCTAATTGTCCCGGGTATTATTGCCTTATTTTTGTGGGGCCTAAAACCAGGGATTGATTTTAAGGGCGGGACCCTGCTGGAAGTCCAGTATAGCCAAAATGCCAGCATCGACCAAGTAAAGGACGCTGTTAAAGATCTGAATTTAAATAATTTGACCGTTCAGCCGACAGGGCAGGAAAGTTTCTTGCTAAGGACCGAGCCGATCACTCAGGAGCAATACGCCAAAATAACCGAGGGCTTAGCCAAAATAGGGGAGAGTAAGGAACTTCGATACGAAACAGTCGGCCCAACAGTTAGTAATGATATAAAACGCAAGGCGATTATTTCTGTGGTTTTAGCCTTAATCGCAATAATTTTGTATATTGCAATTGCATTTCGTAAAGTTCCAAAACCAGCCAGCTCATGGAAATTTGGCGTTTGTGCGATTGCGGCCTTAATCCATGATATTGCCTTTGTTGTCGGCTTGTTTGCCATTTTAGGCCACTTTTTGGGCTATGAGATTGATTCGCTCTTTATCACTGCCCTACTGACAATTATGGGATTTTCCGTTCATGATACAATTGTGGTTTTTGATAGAATTAGAGAAAATTTACGAAAACACCCGTCTTTTTCCTTTGAAGAAAATGTTAATAATAGTATAATTCAGACTTTAAACCGATCGCTAAATACATCGCTGACGGTCTTAATAGTGCTGGCGTCTTTATATTTTTTGGGCGGAAGTACTCTTCATCATTTTGTCCTCGCATTGTTAGTTGGAATTACAATTGGGACATATTCATCAATATTCAATGCATCGCCGCTCTTAGTGACTTGGCAAGGATGGACGATGAGGCATCTCGCAAAGAAAAATGCGTCCTAGGGGCTTCTAGATGCCATTTTAACAGGTTCAAACTAATAAGCGCACGCTCGTCGAGTTACTATCATTTTTTTGTTTTAAGCTGCTCTTTATATATAGTATACACATGAGAAGAGGCGAGAGAGTTCTCAAAATTTTAATGGAGTACCAGGAGAGCTATTAATAAATAGTATAGGCTATTATATTTAACGATGATTTATCTTGTAAAGCGTTGTTAAATAATCATTTTATCTTTAAATTTATTGCGTCGGGAAATGTTTCTTTTACGACGAAATAATCATACATATCTTAAAATAACAATATAAATACATGGTGAAAATAACATAGAATTTGATGTTGAATTTTAATAATTTGCAACTCCCCTGCTTCCATACTCCCCGAGCGAAATTTTAAAAAAGAAAAATTTAATTTTAAAAAATACAAATTTAAATCTTCAACTTTGCCTTTCCCCCGCCAGAGGAGGAAATTTTTAAGGAGTACGAATCTGTTATTTTGTTTGGCTATTTGAAAATTCTGGTGCTTTTAACCATTTCTAAACCTGTTAAGATAAAATATAAGGCTTTATTTCTTCCTTAGCTAGCTTATTATTTAACATTTTCAAAAATTCTCTTTGGCTAAAAATCTCTACCCCATCTGGTATCTCTGTTTTTTTATTTTTCATAGCCGAGTCCATTTCCTTTTGATCGATGCTATTATTAACGTTTACGATATATAATGTAGATGTCCTTCCTTTATCAATTTTTTCAATTATTGATAGTTTGCCTAGTTTTAAATTAATGCAGGTTTTAAGATTACGAATATCATTTGGCTTGAAAATATCTATCCCGAAATTACCTGTTTTTGTGTAAATAAAGAAATCATACCTATATTTAAAATCATCGCTTATTGGCTTTTCTCGATGGACGAAAGGCTCACCAAAAATACTTTTTAGTTTCTTGAAGTATTCTTTCTCCAACCTTTTTGATTCGGAATTTAAGTTGGTAGCTATTTTGGATCTGTATTCCCCTTTTGTATAATTATCATTTCCTAAATTATTTTGTCTCCTGAAAGATACTAGGCCCCCAAATCTTCTTTGAACCTGCCTAGCTGCAGGTAGATAAGAACAACTGTCAACTTCTTGGGCGGTTGGATAATGTCCATTTTCTCTTTTATATCTATTGAAAGCCTGGACAAGATTTGCTACTGACCAAAAAGAATCCTTACCCCTTAATGGGAAAATCACTCCGCCGCAATCACATTTTCTTTTTTCGAGATCAAAGTATTCTTTACCACACTTATTGCATTTTATTTTCATAACCAATTTATTAGGTTTGAATTATTTTACTTATTTACATTTACAAACCTGCCTTTGGGTTTTCATCTTCAATCGTAATGACTTCTCCTTCTTTTAAAGGCTTAGAATCATCGTGCCTTTTTGTATGGATGCTTTCCCAGAGATCCTGCTTGTCCTTCTCTAGATCTTTGATATCTGAATTTGGCTTATTTTGATCTGGAGTATGCGTCGCAAAATCATTATCAGGTTTACCTGGCTTTTCAGATTCCAATGCCTCCAGCCTATCAATTTGCCACTGTTCTAGTTTTTCTTCTTTTCTTTTTTCCTCAAACTCTTTGGCTTTTTCTTGAGTTTCCTTTATTTTTTCCTGGACTGTTTCCTCTGTTAATGGCAAATCTTCTGTCCCACCGCCTAAATACCAACGGACATCGCCAGCAGTTTGAATTTCTCTGTAATAAGTATCGCCTATTTTAGGCGGAACTTTAGGTATTAAATCTTTTTCAACCTTTGTTAAAATCTCCTCGACTTTAGGCAAAGATGAAAGGGACTCGATTTGAGACTCCACGTATTCTCTTTTTCGGGAATAATTTTCTCTTGAGAAAGTAATAATTTTTTCCCGATTTTCTAATTTTTGAGCGCTACGCGGTAATGTTGTGGCGGAAAATGCCGGACATGTCACCCCGTCAATCGACATTTTGACATAAATATGATAGTTGTCTAGATTGACTAAATCAATGGCCTCAAAGACCGGCATAAATTCTTTCTGCAAAACATCGGCATCCGGCGCGCCGATTCTAAAAGAAATTAAAGTGCCGACATTGCCAAAAACGGCGGCTATAACTTCTTCGGGCACTTGGGCAATATATTGATTGGTCATAATTAAATTGAGGTGATACTTGCGGGCTTCGGAAAGAATCGTTGCGAACGAGTCAGTGGCAAAATTCTGAAACTCATCAACATATAAATAAAAATCGCGACGTTCTTCTTCGGCTTTGGTGGCACGCTGCATGGCTGCCAGTTGTATTTTTGTAATCATTAAAGCTCCAAGCAGAGCTGAAGCATCCTCACCAATTTCTCCGATTGATAAATTTACTAAAAGAATTTTGCCATTATCCATTATATCTTCGAGGTTAATGGTTGATTTTGGCTGGCCAACAATATTACGGATGGTTGATGACGACAAAAACTGGCCGACTTTATTCTGAATCGGCGCGATTGCCTCAGTGCGAAATTTCGGATCGTATTGCTCAAATTCACTAACAAAGAAGTCTTTGATGACCGGATCGGTTATTTGGGAAACGACTTTATTCCTAAAATCTTTATCAACTAAAATTCTGGTTATTCCAAGCATAGTTGCGTTGGGATAGTCTAGTAATGCAAAAACTGTATTTCTCAAAATATATTCCAAACGTGGCCCCCAAGATTCACCAAAGATTTTTTTAAATATGCCGACGACCCCGGAAGCAACAATGCTTTTTAAATCGGGGTCAACTGTTTCCAAAGGATTAAAAGCCACCGGAAACATCCGATCGGCCGGTGAAAATACGACTACATCTTTAATCCTTTCTTCCGGGATATAGTCAATAATGTGATTGATTAAATCGCCATGAGCATCTACTACGGCCAGGCCTCTGCCTTCTTTAATATCATCGATGGCCATATTTTCGAGCATGGTTGATTTTCCAGTACCAGTTTTACCCATGGCATACATATGGTATCGCCTATCAGGAATTTTTATGCCAAACTTGTGAACAATATGCCGAAAGTCTGTCTGAGCAAAAATTGTTAAGTCCTCCTCAGGAACATTATCCTCAATTGGCAAATCGGCTGGTGGCTCACCTTTCTTTGAACCGGCCCAAACAATGTTGGGAGTTTCAACGCTAATGCTTGGCAAGTGAAAAATTGAAGCTAGTTCTTCGATATTTAATATTTGACCATCATCTAAAAATAATCTTTGGCTAAAAGCTTCCCAATAGTGATGCGAAGTGTTTACCAGGCTTGCCTGAAATCCATTGAGATTAATAATATTGAATTGCTTAAATGCTCCGACAACTGAAGTTATTTTTGCCTGAGCAACATTTTCATGAGGCGCGATTGCCAAGATTCGTATTTTTGTCCCAAAGCCAAGTTTAGTGATTTTCGTATCAATCCCTTTTAAAGCCGCCTCTTGTGTGCCAGAAAGCTTAACTTCTTCTGTCGGTTTTTCTTTAGTAGATGGCGGAGTTGCGCCAGTTAGAATGGTTGAAATAACTCCACTTATAGCCCTTGTAAATGAACCCAATAAATCTGTACCAATTCCTGCGCCCCCACTACCTGACTTTACATTTTCTATATGAGATGATCCTTTTGTTTGCCATTCGTCTGAGACCGGCTTAGCTAGAATTTGAATCCAAATCTGCTCGTCCTTTTCAACTCTTGAGAGCACGCCGGTGATACCGGCTAATGGATCAACTTCAAAATTTAAGAATGTTTTTATCGGATAGACTTCTTTATTGACTAATGTTAAATCTGCACCGCAAATTTTAAGCTCGCCGCTTTTGATTCTTTCAGCTTCGTCCAAAGTATAGTCGTCAACTTCAGAAATTTCTGCATTGGGATATTGGGCGTATATTTGGCCTTGGACAAAATCTTTTAAATGAGTTGGGATGCAAGTATAAAACTGGAGATATTTGTCACGGGCAGCTATTTCGAAACTTAGATATTCTTGGTAAGGGGCGCTCGCTTTATAAATGCCGTGCAAGGCGGCAAACATCTGCTCAGCTGCCAATGGAGTTTTTTCGTTGTTTTTCGGCACGAGAATCCTTAGGACTACGAACCTCAACTTGCTGTACCACTCGAGTTTTCTTTTAAATAAAATTTGCCGATAAATAATTATTATAATTAAGAAAGGCACACCAACTAAGATGAGATAAATTACCCCCTTAAATAAAATTGAGGATGCACCTTCTAACATTTAGTTATTTTTCTTCCTCTCCTTTCTCTATTAAATTTTCTATTGCCGCCCAATCAGATTCTCCAGTCTTTGGAATAATAATAGTAACTTTGTCCGCAGGTTTGGCTTTAAAATACGTTACCGAAGCTTGCAAAACGTTGTATTTTTTACCTTCGACATTTACTTTCCAAAATTCACCTTGCCGACATAATTTTCCGATTAGTCTTTTCCTTTCAATTGGACCGATTTGTTTGAAGATGAAAGTTCCGTCTTCGGCGATGGTCAATTTTAAATTATCTCCGGCAACTAGTTTGGATTTTGAACAATAGTTTGGCGGCACCGGATATTTTTTGCCGAATTTATCAATCATGCTATCACCATCAAAGACACCCTCAATAATGGTTGACTTTCCATTATTTAGATCTTCCAAATTTTCTGCTTGCTCTTGGTAGACTTGTTCAAATAAAATCCTCTTAGCAGCTTGAACTTTATCTTCCGCTTCATCAAGAATCTTTCGCAATTCTTTTAATTTCCTGTCGTCTTTGTCCATTTTTCTCCTTAAAGATTTTTCATTGGCTCGTTTATTCCAGACGGAGGAGTCTTTCCGACTTGAAGTGACTCCCCTATCTCCTGCTCAACAATACTTTTTTGCCGGCCGTAATTTTCCCTGGATATATTTCTTATCTGCTCACGAATGTTGGCATCAGACACTGTTGGGCTTTTTATGCCTTTCATACTAAATGGTTTGGAAGGCGTGCCGTCGATTAGCAGTTTAGTATAGGTGTTAAATTTATCCAAGTTTGTTAAGTCAGCCATGGAAACGCCCGGATATTCTTTGACTATAAACTCTGCGTCAGCAGCGCCGATTCGATATGAAATCATTGTGCCGACATTGCCGATAACAGCGTCTCGAATATTTTCTGTCAGCTGGGCAATGTATTGATTGGTAACATTTAAATTTAAGTGATACTTGCGGGCTTCGGAAAGAATCGTTGCAAATGAATCGGTGGTAAAGTTTTGGAACTCATCCACATACAAATAAAAGTCTTTCCTTTGGTCTTCCGGAATATCTGCCCTGCCGAAAGCGGCCATTTGAATCTTTGAAACTATTATCATGCCTAGCAATGAAGAATTTACTTCGCCGATTTTACCTTTACTTAAGTTTATTAAAAGGATTTTCCCTTCATCCATCAGTTTTCGAATATCAAATGAAGATTTTTTCTGCCCGATAATATTTCTCATTAAATCATTGGTCATAAAACGGCCGAATTTCGAGATAAAGTAATTATACATCTCTGATTTATGAAAGTCAGCTGTTTTCACCAATTGCTGCTCCCAAAAGGCTTTTACAATCGGGTCAGTAACATAGGAAACTATTTTAGTTCGATAAGCATCATCTGTAAATATTCTTGGAACATCGATTAATGTTCCGCCTCCAGGCTGATTCATAATTGTTAAAGCAGCGTTTCTAAACCAATGTTCCCATTGCGGGCCGACTATTCCCATCTGCCCAGGATCAAACAATTTATAAAATATCTGGATTGTTTCTTGAATTAAAAAATCACGCTGTTCGGGTGAACTAAATTCTAATAAATTCAGGCCGACTGGATGTTCGGCGTCAGCAGGATCGAAAAGTATAACATCTTGTGCTCGCTCGGGTGGGATTTTACCGAGCAAGTCTTCGATGGCATCCCCCAAAGGATCAATATAGCAGCAGCCTTTGCCCTCTTTTATATCTTGCTCAATCGCATTGGTAAACAAAGTTGTTTTACCAACACCGGTTTTCCCTATCATAAATATATGGCGGCGTCTGTCTTCCGATTTTATTTTTACTTGTTTTTCTTCACCTCGATAAAGACTTTTTCCAAGAATAGTCCCTTCATTTGGCAAATTCGCCGGTGGCGGCATCTCTTTGGCCAAAAGCCATCTAATGTTGGGAGTATCGATATTCTGATTCGGAAAATGAAAAATGCTGGCTAATTCCTCTGTGTTTAAAATTATTCCTTTGCCATTAAAGCGTCTTAAAATATAATCTTTAGCAGTAGTGGCATCGCCTGAAGAAACCTTAAAACTGTTAAGCTCTGGCGTCCCAAATTGGGCGAAGCTGGAAAGAATTGTCTGCAAATCTGTTTGGGCTGTAATTTTATCGGCGGCAACTGAAACAGCTCTTAGACTAACCTCGAAACCATTCTTGGAGGCTTTTTCGTTAAGGGCTTTGAGTAAACCTTCCTGCATTGGCGTGAGCTGAACAGGTGTTTTTAATTGTCCACGAGACTCTTGGCTCTGATTCTTAGAGCCATGGAGGATGCCTGATAAAATTTCAAACAATCCGGCAAAAGCTTTCATATACCATTTCTCTGATGCAACTGTCGATTTTCCTTCTTGGATTTTACGTGAAGTTATTCCAGAGGCTCTCCGCCAATCTTCGCTGGTAGGTTTGATAATTACCTGGAAAGCACCGGCTGAACCCTGGCCTAGTTTTGACATTGCGTTGGTAATCCCAGATAAAGGGTCGCTTTCTAGGTTCGCATATGTTTTTAAAGGCAAAACGAATTTCTTTGCAAGTTTCAATCTAGCAGTAGCATAATCCCCTTTCCCAGATGCCGCCGAAAAGATATTGTGGTTGCGAGTTCTTTCAATATGGGCTGTTGGATAATAGGCCTGTATTTGTTTTGCTACCATTTCCTCCAGCATTTTAGGGCATACAACATAGAAAGAGATAACTCCGTCTTGAGCAACAATTTCAAAAGAAATTTGCTCCTGTTCCCTTAAGATTTTATTAGTCAAATCTCTGGAATAAAGGCTTGCAAAAGCGGTATACATCTGTTCGGCCACAGACATCAGCTGTCTAAAATCCTTTGGCGGCGCTGGAGTGCCTTGTTCAACAGGGCCTTCTTTAGGTAAAGTGACTAAAAATACTCTAGTATTGAGAATCTTTTGGATTTCACTCTTTTTCTTCGAATGCTCCATCAGACTATAAATTATATAAAAAAGACCGCCGGCTAAAATTATAAATATTAATGCGATAACGTAATTTGGATCCATTGCCCCTCTTCACCCCAGTGAAATAATCTTACATTTCACGGGGTAAATATATTTTTGTTTTAAGATCGGGAAGTTTTATCTTCTAATTGCTCGGCAAGATTTGATAAATCACCGGCTGTCTGGGGATTTGAATCAACTAATTTGGTAACTTCCGCTTCTGCTTGCTCTGGACTTAAAGATAGGGCCTCTTCGGCGGGAGCTTGCGCGACCGCTTCGGGCTGAGCCGTGGGTTTTACTTGAACCGGTTCAGCTCTCTGAGCCGGCATTTGAGGCGGTGGTTCCTGGACCTCAGGTTGGGCAGGTTTCGGCGCTTCCCCTTTTTGGGTTACTTTTTCCTTATCCAGTGGTGGAGTTCGCCGACTTTCAGGAAAAGACCCCGCACCTGGTTGAATTGGATTCATATAAAAATTCCTCCCTTATCTCTTCATTACTATTATATACCAAAATTCTCAAAATAAAAGCTTTACAAAACAAAACCGCCCGATGTCATTGACAGGGGGCGGATTCTGGGTTTGTGACCCGTGATGGGCGGTATTACTTCTTGTCGAAGATGCCTTTTGGAATTGGAGGGAACGTGTTGCCGTTGGCGCCTCTGGCACCTTCCTTGGCCAGTTGCAAGACAGGAGCAAAAGGATGTTCGGGCTTCGGTTCTGGCCGCAGCAGTCTGAGACGCATCAGAAGATTTCTCAAGAATTTCATCATCGCTGTTCACCTTTCTCCATTCGGAGGTTGTTCGTCGAGTTTACGTAGCATGCTGGCAACGACGATTGCTGCGAAAAAGGCTATCGCCCCAACGATCAGTAGGCAGAAGAACGGGTAGATCGTGAGCGTGGGGAAGCTCAATTGCAGTGCTGCCAATAGCACGCAGACGAGCAAGCAAGCCCAGCATATCATCCTAAACACGCGTCTTATCTGTAACTCTCGTGTTACCAGGGTACATCCGTGCGGGAAGCTCCGTCTAGTCGACACGATATCTTCTCCCTTCGCAGGCATTGTTTGAACCTTGTTGCGATCATCAAAGCTCAATTATACCCACTAAATACCTTTGTGTATATTATTTATCAACTCTTTTATAAAGTAAAGATTATGCAGAGAAGCCAACCGCATACCCAACATTTCTTTTTCTTTTATGAGATGTGAGATATAAGCCCTTGAGAAACCTTGCGAGCAAGTCGGACATTGGCAATTTTTCATAATGATATTTTTATACGTTTGATATTTAGATTTTCTTAAATCAATCTTAGAAAATTTATTTTTACCCCGAGCAAGGTCGAGGGGCCAATCCTTGGTTACCCAAACTGTCCCATGGCGGCCTAAACGGGTCGGTAAAACGCAATCAAACATATCAAATCCCCATTTAACAGCTTCTAAAATGTCCTCTGGCTCCCCTACTCCCATCAAATAATGAGGCTTATCTTTCGGTAACAGAGGACCGACCCATTTCATCACCTTATACATATTGGCTTTCCCCTCACCAACCGAAACACCACCAACAGCCACGCCATCAAAGCCTAAAGTAGATATAAACTTGACTGATTCCTCGCGGAGATCTTTATAGATACCGCCTTGAATAATGCCAAATAGCACCTGTTTATTATTTTTATGTTTTTTCCAGTATTCGATTGATCTTTTTGCCCATTGATGAGTTTGCTCCATTGATGATTTAACACGCGATTTTTTGGCTGGATATTCGGTGCATTCATCCAAAACCATTATAATATCTGAATCCATATCTATTTGGATATCAATCACCTTTTCTGGAGATAAATTATATTTCGAACCATCTAGGTGAGACTGGAAAACTACGCCTTTGGCAGTAACTTTAGCTAATCTTGTTTTTAAATTTTTCCCATTATAATCTGTAAAATTTTTACCTAAAGAAAAAACCTGGTAGCCGCCAGAGTCCGTTAAGATTGCTCTATCCCAATTGATAAATTTATGAATTCCGCCAAGCTTCTTAATGTTTTTTTCGCCTGGACGAAGATAAAGATGATAAGTATTGGCTAAGATTATTTCAAAACCGATTTCCTTTAGCTCTTGTGGGCTTATACCTTTAATAGCACCGACAGTGGCGCACGGCATAAAAAATGGTGTCTGAATCTTGCCATGAGTTGTTGAAATCACTCCCCTTCTGGCTAAATTATTCTTAGAAGATTTGATTACTTCGAACTTTAACATATTTGGATTAGATATTAATTTGGAGGAGGGGGCCCAGCGTTTGGGCCCCCTTGGTCTCGCCCCATGCGTCCGTCAGTCAGATTCGACTTTGCTCCCCAGGAGCTTTCTCACTTGTCTCCGGACTTCGTCCAGGTAACTCCTGGCTTTATCGCCTTCCTGGCGATGTGGAGCAATCTCCACCATCAGCCGTTCCATGGCTGCGCGGTCCTTTCTGCGTTCTGCTTCCCGGAGTCTTTCAACCAGCGGGAGCACCACATCGGCATTCCTCTGTAGGAAGCTAGCCGTTTCGGTGACCGCGTTTCCGAGTACATCGGCTTTGAGTGTATGAGCCACCTTAATGAGAGGCAGCTTAGGCGTGAACGTCTCTACCTCCGGTGGACATACCAGTTGTGGAACGGCCTGTTGGCGGCGGGGTGTCTGACGGAACCGGACTGTTCGCATCAGCATACTACCACCACCTTTCGCTTGTCATTGCTTCGTGGGGTATGTAAACTCCCGCCGACTTCGTTCTTCGGTCTATCGGTGAGAGATACCACATTTTAACATTTCTAAATCCCAAAGTCAAATATTACGCAAAAATCACCCGAGATCGGGTGATTTTTGCTTTTGTAACTCTTCGCCTATGAAATTTTATTTTAATTCAACTTTAGCGCCAGCGGCTTCAAGTTTCTTCTTAGCTTCTTCGGCTTCGGCCTTGGGAATATCTTTCTTGATTTCTTTTGGAGGATTGTCAGCTAGGTCCTTGGCTTCTTTTAATCCAAGCTCTTGATTGATCTCGCGCAAGGCTTTGATAACAGCAATCTTTTGGGCGCCTGAGTCAGCTAAAACTACTGTGTAATTAGCTTTTTCTTCCTCTTCTGGAGCACCAGCGCCACCGCCTGCAGCGGGCGCG
>Ga0315274_10006961_pt1 | contig 16435 bp, 8 predicted proteins | sample YL17G02_20_MG_FD_203700 | JGI IMG/M metagenome (GOLD analysis project Ga0315274, IMG submission 203700) | Sediment microbial communities from Yellowstone Lake, YNP, Wyoming, USA - YL17G02_20 | ecosystem: Environmental > Aquatic > Freshwater > Lake > Sediment | place: USA: Wyoming | collected...
ATGTCTGTCCCCTACCACCAAGATGGTTACTACTATTACACTCGCATGGAGGAGGGAAAAGAGTACCCGATCCACTGCCGCAAGAAGACCTCGCTTACCGCCCCCGAGCAGATCATGCTCGATGTCAACAAGATGGCGGAAGGTCATGCCTTCTTGTCCTGCCGCAAAGGGGAGGTAAGCTCGAACCAGGATATTCTGGCCTATGCGGTGGACACGGTGGGGAGAAACTTCTATACGATTCGGTTGAAGAATCTCTCGACGGGTGAATCGCTCCCAGATGAGATCCGGGATGTGACCCCGAACATGGCTTGGGCGAACGACAATCGGACCCTGTTCTACACGAAGCAGGACCCGGTCACGCTGCGCTGGCATCGGGTCTATAGACACACCCTGGGCGCCGACCCTTCGAAGGATGACCTGGTGTTCGAGGAGACCGATGAGACGTTCGATTGCAGCGTCTTCAAGACGAAGTCCAAGAGCTACCTCATGATTGCGTCCATGCACTTGTTGACCACGGAGTTCCGGTACCTGGATGCCAACGAGCCACATGCCGAATGGCGGGTCTTCGTGCCCAGAAAGCGGGATCACGAGTACTGGGTCGATCACTATCGAGACCGGTTCTACATCCGAACCAACGACGGCGCGAAGAACTTCAAGCTGGTCACGACGCCCGTCGGCCAAACGGGACAGGAGCACTGGAAGGAACTTATCCCGCACCGCGACGACGTCCTGTTTGAAGGGATGGAGATCTTCAGGAATTACCTCGTCGCCGTCGAACGAAAAGACGGTCTGCGGCGGATCCGCGTGAGGCCCTGGTCTGGGGCGCCGGAGCACTACCTGGACTTTGGCGAGCCCGCGTATTTCGCTATCCCTATGAACAACCTCGACTTTGACACGGGTCTTCTACGGTACTATTACAGCTCGCTGACGACACCCGACTCCGTTTACGACTACGACATGGCCGCCAGGACCAAAAGGCTCCTGAAACGCGATGAAGTGTTGGGCGGCTTCGATCCGAACCACTATGCGTCGGAGCGGCGGCTCACTCCCGCGGCGGACGGCGTGAGAATCCCGCTCTCAGTGGTTTACCGGAAAGGACTGGATAGAGACGGCACCCGTCCGCTTCTGCTTGAGGGATACGGCTCGTATGGTGCGAGCTCAGACGGCGTGTTCAATCCATTCCTCGTCAGCCTTCTCGACCGCGGCTTTATCTACGCTCTGGCTCACGTCCGCGGCGGACAGGAGATGGGACGCTGGTGGTACGAAGACGGGAAGCTGCTCAAGAAGAAGAACACCTTCACGGATTTCATTGCCTGCGCCGAGCACCTGGTGGCATCGAAGTACACGAATAGGGATCGACTGTTCACCACGGGTACCAGCGCCGGCGGTCTGCTCATCGGCGCGACGATCAACACGCGACCTGACCTCTTCAAGGGCGCGATCGCAGACGTGCCCTTCGTGGACGTCGTCACGACCATGCTCGATGACAGCATTCCATTGACGAGCATGGAATACGATGAGTGGGGCAATCCGAACAAGAAGGAGTATTACGACTACATTCTCTCGTACAGCCCATACGACAACGTGCGAGCAAAAGCCTACCCGAACCTGCTGGTTCTAACAAGCCTGCAGGATTCCCAGGTTCAGTACTGGGAGCCGGCCAAGTGGGTGGCGAAGTTGAGGGCGACGAAGACGGACAAGAATCTCCTGCTCCTGCGAACACAGATGGAAGCCGGACACGGAGGCGTCTCAGGGCGATATAGGCAATATGACGAAACCGCCTTCCAATACGCCTTCCTGCTCGACTTGGCTGGCATCCCCGAGTAGGACACCGCAAAAGGAGAATTTGCGAAAATCTTCGTCTTCCTTCTTTACATCTACTACGTCACGGAGTACTCTCAATGGGAGTAGTATTGGTGAATGGTCATTTTTGCCGCGGAGATGCACGTCATGACACGCAAATCACTGGATGATCTTGGAGAGCTTCAGCGGGCGGTCCTGGAAACCGTGTGGGAACTGGGCGAGGCCAACGTACACCAGGTCCGGGAACAGCTCGCTCGAAGAAAGCAGCTCGCATATACCACGGTGCTCTCGGCCATGCAGAAGCTGGAAAAGGCCGGCTGGCTTCAGCACCGGGCCGAGGGCAAGAGCTACGTCTACACGCCGAAGCGAAGCCGGGAGGAGGCGGGTGCCGGTTCCGTGCGAGGGTTCCTCAACCGTGTCTTCGACGGCGACGCGGTCACCATGTTCCAGCACCTGATCCGGGAGAGCGACCTGAGCGATGAGGAGCTTGGGACGCTGCGAAAAATGATCGAGGAAAAGCGAAAGGAGAGACAATCATGAGCGGCGGAGTATTCTGGCAGCACGCATGGCTGTGGATGCTTGCGTGGCAAAGCACCCTCTGCTTAGCGGCGGGGCTTGGGGGCAGTCTCGTCCTGCGCCGACAGCCGGCGCGGGCACACCAAGCGTTGCTCATCGGGCTGATTGCAGCAGCGGTCATTCCCCTACTCAGTCACACGGTAAAGCAGCGTGGATGGGGACTATTGGTGGAAAGACCTGCGGCTGTGGCGAGCCCGCAGGCGGAGCCGATTGCCGCATCTGGTGAGGGAGGAATCTTCGAATCGCCCATGCCAATCGACCCTGAACATAGCCCAATGGCGTCCTCTCAAGGGCCCGATTCCAGTCGCTTGCGCCAGCCAAGGGATTTCCATCCCGAGCCATGGCTCTTGTCCGCGTGGATCCTCGCAAGCGGCATTTTGCTTGTCCGCCTCATCGCCAGGTTCTTCGTGGGTCTTCATCTTGTCCACTGCTCAGGTCCCGCGCAGGTCGAGGCTGTCACGGCCGCGATTGGGATGGTGAAATCCCGGCTTGGCATCGACCGAGCGGTTGCCGTTCACAGCAGCGAGCGCATTCGCAGCCCGGTGATCTGGTGCTGGACATCAAGGCCGGTCCTGCTGATCCCGGGTGATGGGAGCGGAAATGGCGATCATCTGGACTGGACGGGCATCGTCTGCCACGAGCTGGCACACTGGAAGCGGCGAGACCACATCTGCGGGCTTCTTGCGGAGCTGATGGTCTGTGCCCTGCCATGGCAGGCGCTTCTGTGGTGGGCACATCGCCGACTGGTGCGGCTGAGCGAGGAGGCGTGCGACGACTGGGTGGTCACCTGCGGCCAATCCAGCGTGGATTACGCCGAAACGCTGCTCGACCTGACCCCGCAGGGCCGAATCGCCTTCGTCCCGTCCGTCGTGAGCAGCCGAAAACCGCTGGCCGAGCGAATCCGCCGACTCCTGCAGGATGGCTGTGGCAATCCGCAGCCGGGCTTGCGATGGAGCATCGCGGCCGTCGCCCTCGCCGGATGCGTCACGCTCGGCATCGCCTTTGCCCAGACCCGCTCCGTACAACCTTCGTCCAAAGCCGATCCATCTGCGCCTTCGCGAAAGAAACTGAACGATATCCTCGACGCCATGCTGCGCCACGATAAGGCCGTCATGCCCATCGCGATGCACGTCGATATCGAGCTGTACGGCTACGAAGCGCCCGATGGCTGGCGGCACGGCGAGACGTACAGCTTCGAGCAGCGACTCGACGGGCGAAGACTCGATTCTATTTTCACGAGATACCGTATCGAAAATGGTACGCCGAGGCATGTACAGAGTGCTCGTCGCATCTTCACGGGCGAGCAGTACCTATACAGACAGCAGGAGATTGGCTCTCCTGGGCCGGACCGCGTGGCGGTGTCCCTGTATCCGCCGCAGGAGGCGAGGGACGTCATGGCCTACTACTACCTCTGGGGCGGCGTGCTGTTCGGGTATCTCGATGGGGACCGCAAGCCTGTGGCGGCCATCTTGAAGGATTCGCCCACAACGGTCCTTCACGACGAGATGGAGGTCGTGGACGGCGCCGCCTGCCACATCATCGAGGGCAGCACGGACCACGGCACGTACCAGATCTGGGTCGATCCCGAACACGACTTCCGGATACGCAAGGCCATCGTCCACAAAGGCCCTGGCGACATGTACTACGGCAAGCCGCTCCCCAAGGACGCACCAAGCAACAGTTGGACCACAGCGCGGGTCCGCAAGGAAATCTCGGGCGTGAAGATCGAGAAGATCGCAGACCACTTCATCCCCGTGGCGGAAACCCAGGTCAGCACCCTGGTGAGGACCGACGGAACCGAGTACCGCAGCAAGGAGGCCGTGAAACGTTCCGCAATCGACGTGAGCCCGGACTTCGAGAAGCTCGGCGCCTTCGTCATGGATGGGATCCCGGAGGGGGCGCCCTTCGCCATGTTGGATCCCAACAACACCCACTACGGGTACGAGTGGCGCAATGGTAAGGCCGTACCGATTGCTCCCGACGGCCCGACCATTGTCGGCCGAGTCCAATTCATCGGGCACGTTACCCCCGATACGGCGCTCACAGAGCAGCGTGAGTTCCGGGCGAGCTTTCGACCCGCTGCGGCTGCAGAAGACAGCCTCGAAGAACGGCACAGCATCCCCGTAAGACTGGAAAAGGACGGCTCCTTCCGCATCGAGAACGTCCCGCCCGGCAGGTACTCCCTGCAACTGGCCCTGACGGAATGGTGGCTTGGAGAGACGGAATCGGGTGGCCGCATCGTACGCACCGCCGCAGTTGCCAGCGTCGATCGGGATATCCCTATCGCAGATGCGGCCAACCAGCCGCGGGTGAAGATCATCGATCTCGGCGTCATCGAGATGGCAATCGAAGGCGACCGAGTCACATCCGAGCAGACACGGACCCTCCGGTTTCCTCAAGACCGCTCTCTGGGAACCCTCTACATGCGAGATACCCGCGAGCAGGACTGGTACGAGGGATGGGAGAATGCAGGCGAGGCGAAAGGGAACAGATTTGTCGACGCGGGCAAGCAGGTGAAGCTTGAGGTGAATGAGGAGACGGCGGCCGATCTCTCGCCTCTGACCAGGCTTGGGCCGGATGACCTCCCGATGCTCTGCTTCGGATGGAAACCTGTCACGGTCGGCTCGCTGACGCCCCTGGCGAAGCTGACGGGCCTGCGGGCGATCAACCTGCAATGCGCGAAATTCGACAGCGGTGAATTCCGGCACTTGACGGGCCTTCAATACCTGGAGGTCCTGCGCCTGGGCGACCATAAGCTCACGGACAGCAGCATGGAATACGTGGGAAAGCTGACCTCGCTGCAGTCGCTGGCCCTGTGGGGCACCGGGATCAGCGATAAGGGATTGCAGCACCTGCAGGGGCTCACCCGCCTGACCTTTCTCGCTCTGAACAACTGCGACATTACGGATGAGGGTCTGCTTTGCCTTCACGGCATGACGGCACTGGAGGGCCTGCAGCTCTCTCAAACCAGGATCAGCGACAATGGGCTCGTGCACCTGCAGCACCTGGTTCATCTCAAGCACATCAAGATCGACGGCAACAAGATCACCGACGCAGGAATGAAGCGTCTGGAGAAGCTCTCGCAACTCGAGAACCTCTGGCTCAACATGAATCCGATCACCGACGTCGGATTCGCCAGTCTCTCCAAGATGACACGGCTCAAAGAGCTTTATGCAGAGGATACACAGCTCACCGATGCCGGACTCGGCCACATCGAGGGGTTGGAGCATTTGTATCACATCATCGCCAGAAGGATCGGCGATGAAGGCGTCGAACACTTGAGCCGGCTGCCATCCTTGGGCCTGCTCCAGATCGTGGACGCGAAGATCACGAGGGTGAGCATCCCGCACTTCCAGGCGATGCCATCTCTCAAGGAGCTGCTGCTCAGCGGGGATGGGATAGATGACGGACTGCTCGATGCGATGAGAGGGGCGTTGCCACAATGCAAAGTGTGGGACCCGCAGCGCAGCCACGAGTATCCTATGCCCGCGTGGCGGCAAAAATTCGAGGCTGTGTATCGGTTGGCAGATGACGAAATCCTCAAGCGGATCGCCCCGCCGTTCATTCCCGAGCGCGTGGACTACTACGTCAATGAGGAAAGCAGCCAGGCATCGCATATCGCCGATCCGCCCGACTACTTCAACTTCCGCTGGGACCGCAAGCTGAAGAAATGGGGCTACGGCTTCGTGCAAAGGACTAATTTGAACGGGGTGCTTCACAGCGTGCTCGAGCTGAAACACTATGAATATGAAGGGACCAAGGAGCTGCTGGATATCGATCTGCCGGGCGACTGGATTGTCCGCGAGGCGGCATCGCAGGAGGCGAAGCTCCGGGCCCTGGAAGAGCTCATGGGAAGGGAGCTTGGGTGGAATATCCATTTTGATCGGCGCACCGTGGAGCGCCCGGCAATCGTGGCGACGGGGCAATTTCAACTTCAGCCGCTGCCCGAGATGCGAGCCGACAAGGGCGTGCAACTCTACATCGATGAGCTCGCCCCCAGCGGCGGAGGAACCGCCAAGTCGGTGGCGGACCTGCTGCAGACGATAGGAGACCGGGCCAACATGCGCGTCATCGACAGGACCGAGCCCTCTGGAGAAATGCAGATCCCCTATAACCTCCACCGGTCTTCGCGACCACTGCGGGAGATGGAAGACAGCGTGGAGAAGGCGGCCCTGGTGAAAGTCTTCCTGGACAATATCACAAAACAGACGCGACTGCACTTCGAGATTCGTACTCAGCCGGTCGAGGTCTGGCAGGTGACGGCAGAGAACTACAACTGAGCCCCAGAAACGGACCAAGGATGCCATGCGCAGCCTATGGTCGGCATATGCGTCAGATGCCCGGACGACCCATACCTTGAAGAAATTTTTCCATGACTACGAATTTTTTCGTTGATTTATTACGAATTCCTTCGTAATCTGGCCGATATGGAGAAAGACGGGCAGATATAAAGGAGAACAGTCATGGCGCGAAAGAAGACGTTGGGCCCTACGGGTCGGGAGCTGGCGATCCTGGGCGTGCTGTGGGAGAAGGGTCCCAGCACCGTTCGGGGCGTGCACGAGGCCCTGCAGCAGGAGGAGACTGGCTACACCACCACGCTGAAACTGATGCAGATCATGGTCGATAAGGGTCTGCTCGTCCGTGAGGACGGCGGGCGCAGGCACATCTACCGGCCCACCGTCTCCGAGGACTGCACGCAGAGGCAACTGATCGGCGATTTGCTCGACCGGGTCTTTGCCGGCTCGGCGGAAAAGCTCGTCATGCGGGCCCTATCCGCCAGGAGGGTCTCGCCGAAGGAGTTGAAGCGAATCCGACAAATGCTCGATGAAATGGAGGGACGATAATGTTGTGGCTCGAGAACCTGCTTTCACAAGCAACCCTTGAGCGGCTGGGCTGGACGCTCGTGCATTTCCTCTGGCAGGCGGCGGTCGTGGCGATGCTCTTGGCCGTCTTTCTGCGCCTGCTGCGAAAGAGCAGTGCGAATCTACGATATCTCGCCGCCTGTTCGGCTCTGTTGCTGATGGTCGTGCTGCCGGTCGCGACGATGCAATTCATCGAGGTCCCGGGGCCTGCCGCGGAGGCGGGCCCCCTGCCAACCGCATCATCCGCCATCGCGCCACCGACAGCGATAGGGGTGGTTGAGGAAATGGCACCGCTCTCGCAAACCCCGGATTCGCCGCAGAATGTGAATCCGGCAACGGCAATCCCCTGGAACGAGCGAATCGCATCGGTACTCGAACCCGCCCTGCCTTACGTGGTGCTGGGCTGGCTGGCGGGCGTGTTCGGCCTGTCCGCCTGGCATCTCGGCGGATGGATGCAATTGCAGCGGTTGAAGCGCCGCATGGTCCATGGCGTCGGCACCGCTCTGCAGCACCGACTGGTGCAGATCGCCCACCGGCTCGGCGTGCATCGGGCCGTGACATTGCTCGAATCGGCTCTCATTGAAGTCCCAACGGTGGTGGGTTGGCTGCGCCCGGTCATCCTGCTGCCCGCCAGCGCCCTCACTGGCCTGAGTCCGGAACAATTGGAGGCGATTCTCGCCCACGAGCTGGCGCACATCCGCCGATATGACTACCTCACCAACGTGCTGCAGACAATTGTGGAGATTCTCGGTTTCTATCATCCGGCTGTCTGGTGGGTCTCACGCAGAATCCGCATTGAGCGGGAGAACTGCTGCGATGACATGGCCGTGCGCGTCTGCGGCGACTCCGTGCGCTACGCCCGGGCGCTGACCTGCCTGGAGGAAATCCGCCACGGCAGCACTGATCTGGCCATGGCTGCCACCGGCGGCAACCTGCTGGATCGCATCGCCCGCCTGCTCGGCCGCCCTGCGACCGACGATAGACGCTTCGCCTGGTTGCCCGGCCTGATCACGCTGCTGCTGGTCATCGGCATCATGATCCCGGCCGCACTGGCCCTGACCGCTGCCGAACTGCCTCAGGGTAGTATCTCGCCAGCCGAGGACATGGAGAGGCCGTATGAACCCAGGCAGGTCTTGCTGGACTTCCTCGTGGCCCAGATCGCACCTGACGAGAAGCTCGACCACGATACAGCCGTCCGCGCAAGGGCACTCCTTGCGGATGCGACGGCAGCGGGAGACCCCGGCGTGCCATCTGTGGAAGAACTGCAGCAACCGCTTTCACAGGTTATCGAGAAGTACGTGACGCATCTCAACCTGATAGGTGACAATGCCGGAGCGTTCACCGATCTGCTGATATCGAAAGGCCACGCAAAGGTACTGACCAGTCCGAGGCTTCTCACGTATGAGGGGCAACGTGCTCGCATCACGACTGGCGAGGACCCGAATCGAGCCCCCTCGGATGCTTCCACCGGAACAGATGTTGGCGGCTTCAGCCTGGAGCTGGAGGTCACCCCGACGATTCAGGACGACCCGAACGCCATCCTGTTGGCCATAGGATTCCACATTAACGACTTCGTCATGGTGGACCCTGTCGACGGCAAGGTGCATGCGAGGGCAAAGACCGTCAAGTTCAAAACGTCCGACGCCTTCCGCAACAACCAGTGCAAAATGTATCCTCTTCATGTTGCCGCCGACCCCGGGAGTGTCGGTACGGACATAAAGCTCGACATGCTCCTGCTCCAGATTGAGGCGAGCGTCGTCAACGAACATGGAACGGCATCCGTGGTCGAGCCCAACATGCCGGCGGCGAGCGTGCGGACACAGTCTGCCGATGAGCCGAACGCCGCAGAAGCGGACAAAGCTCAGGTGCAGGTGGGCGTCAAGATTGTCAAGGTGGCCGACAGCAGCGAGTTGGACCGCGAAACGGTGCTACGGATAGAGAAAATCCTCGGCAAGCGGGTCCGGCCGGACGGACAGGCCGGTGAGTTCGGGCCGCGTTTTCACCTGACCGTCGGTGAGGTCCTCCGCGAGCATGTCGTCCAGCAATTGCTGCCGGGCGAGACGATGGATGCCCTCCTTCCGTTGTTCAGGGACATGGAGGTTCTGACCTGCCCGCGGGTCGTGGCACGAGACGGAGAGAAGTGCCAGATCAGAATGGGCAACGTCTATGCCGTCCCCTCTGCCGACGGCTCTTCGGAGCCGACGAAGCTGGAGCAGGTCGAGGCCGGGACGAAACTGGACGTGACCCCACTCATTGGCGACCACAACGATGTCACGATAGAGATCATGGTCGAGATGACCCACTTTCTTCAGCCTTCCACCAACACGGACGTGCCGATTGTGACAAGACGATCTGCGCAGGCGACCGTCACCACGCTGAACAACCGGTACATCGCCATTGCCGGGATGACGGGAGGCGAGCAGTCCGTGTACATCATGGCGATCCCGACCATCGTGAAGCCCCCTGTCGACGGCAACGGCACGAATGGGGTCCCCCTTGGAATGGGCGGCATGGGAGGATTCAGAACACCGTCCGATGAAGCCAACGTTCACGCCCTGGCGGGCCCTGTCGCCAACGAGCAATGGATCCAGTTAAGAATGCAGTACGTGACCTCCGATCCGATGTACCAGGAGTTAGCCAGGCAAGTCGCTGAGATCGAACGGGAGTTGATTACGGATGGGCAGAAGTTCGCTCCGGGCCATCCACAAATGATTCAGAAACAGGCGTTGCTCTACTCGCTCAAGAGCCGCACGGACGAGAGAAAGAAGAGGTTGGAGCAGGAGTTCGAGGATCAATACACCATGCGCGGCACGGCGCCGGCGAATGGCAAGCCACAGGTCCGCGTCGAATTCCGCGTGATCGACGTCTCTTCCAAGCGGAGCCTGGATCGCAAGACGGCGGTCGAGGCGGCGGATATCCTGGCCTGGACGCCTCTCAAACCCAAGATCAGCGAGCTTCAGAGGCCGTTGGGCCAGATCCTCCAGCAGTACACAGCCGACGGCGCTCTGTCGGGCCGCCCGCTGGAAGGGTTTGTCAACCTGCTTGTCTCGCGAGGATATGCGAAGCAGTTGGCCAGTCCCGCGATACTCGTGCCGGACGGTCAGCAGGCACGGATCGAAATCGGCGACAACGTCGAATCGCTCGACCGTGTGGACGCGGGCCAACTCGCATTTGGCGTGACGCCCAAATCCCACCCGGAGAAGGATGCTGTCCTGTTGAATCTCCATTTTGAAGTGCGACGGCAGGCTGAGAGCGAGCCACAGACAGCGGAACCGAGAACTACCATCGAAGCCACAGAGGCCGAACTGTTCGCGAAGAATGCCGAGTACGTAGCTGTGCCACGGACAGCCCCCATCACCTGGCACGACAAGCAGAGCAACGAAAGGACGCTCCTCCTGATGGTCAAACCGACCATCGTCAAGGCTGCACCAAGCCCGGGGACAGCACAAGTCCCCGAGGCCCCGCAGCCAATTGAGACTCGCCGTATTCGGTTGAACTACATCGAGGCGGGACACGTGATCAGTCTCCTGTCCTCAGCCCTACAGCCATATGTGAAGCCGGAGCCTGCCGGCAGATCAGGCCTTGATTCCCACTATCTGACCGTGACGGCGCCGCGCGCGATCGTGGACCAGATCATGGCTGAGATCCGACAGATGGACATACGCCCGCGCCAGGTGCTCCTCGACGCGCGTATCATAGCGATTGACCCCAATGACCTTCCAAGCCTCGGCATCGACTGGAGCCTCCCGGCACCGCGAGCTGAGGAAGCCTCGGGCCTTGCTCCAGAGGACGCCAATGCCGTCAACGACACATCCGTGAGGCGTGTTCAAATAGGCACCGCACTCGACCACGCATCCACGGTCTCCCTGTCAGCCGCCTTGGACGCCATCAGAGAGGATGATCGGCTTCACGTCCTTTCGAGTCCCCAGATGGTCGGGCAGGATGGGCGTGTGAGCCGACTGTCCTGCATCCTGACTGATGGCGCACTCGTCCCGGTGACAAGCCTCCCGGTAACCGAATCCGGCATCGTGATATCGCTCACGCCGCTCGTCGGCGACAACAACAATATCACCCTCGAGATCACTACCGACACCGAGGAGAGGTTCTCGCCGGGACCAAGCTCCGACACATCCGTCGTGACGCGCCGTACCACCCGGAACGCCGTCACGATTCGGGACGGCGGTACGGTCGTGCTGACCGGATGGACGCCGAACGTCCGGGCGCAGAAGAGAGAACTCACGGCTGGACTGGCGGATTCGCCTCCGGCTGGAGCATCACGTCGCAATGACGGCAAGGACACGCCGCCACGAGAGACGGTCTTCTTCCTGACCGCGAGTCTGCTCCCTGAAGCCAAATAGCAGAATCCCCGGAGGCTACCGTTCTTCGGCACCCGCCCGCCAGGGCAGAGAGCGAGCGGGGGCTGCGTGTTGTCCTACGTCAGCATCGCTTCCGTGAGTTCCCGGCGGTGGCGGCGGAGCCATTTGGTTTTGCGGACGATCATGTCGAGGAAGCTCAGGCCGCTGTGCTGGCCGAAGAAGCCCGTCGCGGCCACCGGCAGCACGGCCTCGGCGATCATCGTCTCAATCATCAGGTCCACGAGGCTGTACAGCTTCCGCTGGCTCAGGCGCGTGACTTCGCGGTAACCACTGAGGAAGTCCAACAGCCGGACTCGGTCAAAATGGTCCGGCCAGCCGGCGGGGTCGGTCTGGTCGCCCACGATGGAGAACTGGAGCATGCCGTTGGCCAGGTCGGTTGGCGGCGGAGCGACGCGGATGGAGTCGAAGTCAAGGACGGCGACGATCCTGCCGCCGGAGAAGAGGAGATTGCCGGGTGCCAGTCGCCGTGGATGACCTGCCGCTTCCAGGCCTTGAAGCCGAAGCGATTGACGCGGTCGCTGGACCGGTCGTAACGGACGAGCAGCGACCCGACGACGGCCCGGGCCTTGTGCCGCGAGCCGGTCCGCCTGCCCGAGCTGATCAGCTTGAGGTGCCGACGGACCACAGTCGAGTCATGGAAGCACGCATCCGCCGCCCCACCGCCCCCGGCAGGGTCTACCCCGGGGAGCGTCATGCGGACCAAGTGCTTGTGGAAGACCGCCAGTTGCCGCCCCGCCTCGCGCGTAGCCTCCGGCGAGCCATCGCAGCGCGAGCCATCCACGAACCGGAAGAATTCGTAGATGTGGTTTTCGAGACTCAGCGCGGTCACGTGGTCATCGACGGTCGCCAGCAGGGCTGCCACGGGGAAGGACCGCTTGGCCAGGTGCTTCTGGACCGCCTGGGCGAAAGCGACGCGGGCCAGGTTGTCCCGGCCGCGGGGCCGGCGCTTGAGCAGAAACGTCCCTTTCTCCGCCGTCACCACGACCTTCGGCGCCCGCCGATCCCCGCCCGTCAACGGCGTCACCCGGTGCACCACCCCGATATCGTAGTGGCTCAGCACCTTCACCAACTCTTCCGAAGAAAAATGTGCTCCACCTCTGACCATACCTTCATTATATCGACCCAAAGCCCAAATGAGATTCCTGCTAATCATGAAGAACGAATTCGCAGGGAGGAGTTCGCCCCGCCGATCCCCGGAGATGAAGGACGCCTCTTGGCTCTTGACTTGTGCCGCACTTTGCCATATCGTCTGTGACAGCAGTCTGTTCCTGATGCAATTGTGACTACGGTTGTCGCTATGATCGGTCATGCCATGTGTTCGGAGGTCATTATGAAACCACGGCGAGTGATGCTTGGTGTCTGGTTGGTTTGGTCGTTGTTGGCGGGTGTTGCCTGGGCCCAGGGCAACTTCTATCTGAAAGACGGCGACCGGGTCGTCTTCTACGGTGACAGCATCACGGAACAGCGGCTGTACACGACGTATGTGGAAACCTACGTGGTGACGCGCCTGCCGCAGCTCAACGTCAGTTTTGTGCATTCCGGCGTGGGCGGCGACCGCGTGACCGGCGGCTGGGCCGGGCCGATCGATCTGCGCCTCAGCCGCGACGTGTTCGCTTACAAGCCTACGGTCGTGACTATCATGCTCGGCATGAACGACGGCAGTTACCGGGCATTCGACGCCGAGGTTTTCAAAACCTACTCCACGGGCTATCAGCACATGCTCGACAGCATCAAGGGCGTTCTTCCCGGTGTGCGGGTCACCCTGATTCAGCCGTCGCCCTACGATGATGTCACGCGGCCGGCGGGCTTCGAGGGCGGCTATAACGCCGTGCTGGTACGCTACGGGCAGTTCATCAAGGAGCTGGCCCAAAAGGAGAAGCTCGACGTGGCGGACCTGAATGCATCGGTAGTGGCCGCGTTGGAAAAGGCCAAGGCCAGCGATCCCGAGACCGCCAAGAAGATCATTGCCGACCGGGTCCACCCCGGCCCCAGTGGCCATCTGCTGATGGCCGAAGCGCTGCTGAAGGCGTGGAATGCTCCGGCCATGGTCACGGCAGTGGAGATCGATGCAGCCAAGGCCCAGGCGGTGCGAACGGAGAATGCCGCCGTCTCGGACCTCAAGGAATCCAACGGTCTGACGTGGACGCAGAGTGACAAGGCGCTGCCCATGCCTCTGGACCTGAAAGACCCTGTGATGAAGCTGGCGGTGCAGAACTCCGATTTCCTGCGGGCCGTGGATTGGCAGCCTCTGAAGGTTACTGGCTTGAAAGGGCAGCGATACGTGCTGAAGATCGACGGCGAGCAGGCGGGGACATTCTCCGCCCAGCAACTCGCGGATGGACTGAACCTGGCAGAGCTGCCCACCCCCATGGTTCGGCAGGCCCAGGCCGTGCACGATCTGACCCTCAAACACAACAACCTCCACGCCGTGCGTTGGCGGGAGCTGCAGGTGGCGCTGGCCCAACAACCGCTGCCGCACCTGCCCCAGGCCATCGAGGCCTTGGACAGCCTGGAAGCCGACTTGGTCACGCAACAACGCATGCTGGCCCAGCCCAAGCCCCATCGCTACGAGCTGCTCCCGCAGGACTAACCGCCCCGTCTCCATGAGGTGGCATGTCCCACTCATGCGAGGTGCCCTGCTCGGTACGGATCCATTGGCCGGACTCCGTGTATCCAGCCTTCAGGAACCGCCGGATCAGCAGCAGACTTCGCCAAGGTTCTTGTCCAGGGGCTCGCCATACGCATACCAGCTCCTTTCGTCAGTGCCACAGGCTTTCTCCGTGCCGGCAGACCGACAGCACTCCTGTAAGAACCCATCGTTCATCAGGTGAGCCAAGCGAGTGAACCGGTTTCCAGGGCCAGGTCGAGCCTATCGCAAAGAAAGCTGAGGGCCGGGTAGTGCAACCCGGTCCTTCTGAAGGAGAACTGCGTGCGTCGATTGTCTTTCCGGCGTCAGCCGCCGGACGATAGAGATCAGAGCTTGATTGTGACCACGGCGGCGGAGAGGGGCGGCAGGTCGAAGCGCGTTGTGCCGGCGTCCACCTGGACCTTGCCTGGCTCGGCGTGGATGGCGTCGGGCTTGGCCAGGGTATTTCGCGCCTGCAGCGAGCCGGGGGCCACGATCTGCATCGTTGCCGTGGTGGGCTTGAGCCCCGCAGGCAAATTCAATGACACTTCTGCGGCCGCCCGGCGGGGATTGACACATTTGACATACAAGGTCCGGCCGTCCTGGGACTTCGTCGCAACGATATTCAGCCTGTCGCTGCCGCCCGTGATCTCAATGCGATTGGGGGCGTAGTGGTTTCGCCACAGTTGCATCACGACATAGTTCGGCGCAGGGAACCAGGAGCTCCGGTCGAAGTTGATGAAGGCGTTGTCCCAGGCCGTCGCGGAGACATGGCGAAGGAACAGGGCGGGTCCGCCGATCTCGAAGACATCGCCGCAGCGTTCGAAGCCGTTGAGCACGCCGCCCGCATAAAGCCCGGTGCGCCAGTCCGTGCTCTGGACGTTCCACTCGGAGCAGTAGATCTTAAGCTTGGGATTGGCCGACTGGGCAATGATCTCGCCGGTCTGGCGGATGAACCGCTCGTAATTGCCCGGCCCATCCGCGAACCGATCCGGGTCCTCGTAGTGGTGAATGCTCAAGTAGTCGATCCCCTGGCCGCAGCCGTTGATGACGCGGCGGTTCCAGTCGAGGTTGAATCCGCCGCTGCCACAGGCGGCCAGCTTGATGGGCGGGTCGGCCTTACGCATCGCGGGGGCGAATCGGTTCACCGCCGCGATGTAGTTGTCGGCCCCCATGCTCCACGTCTCGTTGTCGATCTCCCAGTACTTGACATTGTACGGTTCGGGGTGGCCGTTGGCGGCGCGGACCTTGCCCCACTTCGAGTCGGCAGGCCCGTTGCAGTACTCGATCCAGTCGAGCACGTCCTGCAGGAAATCATAGCTTCCGGCATCGAGATTCCAGTCCGTGGTGCCGATATTGACCACGAGCAACGGCTCAGCACCGACCAGCCGGCATAAAGCGATGAATTCGTCCGTGCCAAGGCTGTTGATGTCCAAGTCATCCCACAGCTCGCGGCGGGTGACGCGGCGCTGGTGCTGCCGGCCGATGCCGTCTTTCCATCGGTATGGCGAGGCGAAGCAACCGCCGGGCCAGCGGATGATCGGCGGCTTGATCTCGGCCACCGCCTTCAGCAGATCGGGCCGGAAGCCCCCTTTCCCCTTCCACGATGCCGGCGTCATGCTCACCTGATCGATGGCCATGTCCGCCTTGCCCGTCACAGCCACTTGAAGGACGGCATTGGCATCGGCAACCTGCGGATGAAGCTCGAATTTGAACTCGCGCCAGTCGCTTCCCGGGGCATCCAGCTCTTGCTCCGCGATCGTCTGCTTGTCGCTGAGCAGGCGCACGGTGAGCCCTGCGGCCGAGCCACGAGCCCAGAACGAGCCGCCGTATGCCTCACCCGTCCGAATACAGAACTCATCCTGCGTCAATCCCGTCTCGCCGGCGTCGGCGACGATTCGGACGCAGGCGTTGCTATTGAGTGGGTCTTTGGATTCGATGCTCGCCTTGCCGGGACCGAACATGCTCCAGTGCCGTGCCTCGAACACCTGCTGCGGAGCCGGCGGCAGACCCTCGAAGAGGACCTTGCCGTCCAGTGCGGCAACCTTGAGATTGCGGAACTTGGCCTGAGAGGCTGTGAAACAATTTCAGATTGTGCTCTATTTTGACGTTTTGGCACTGGATGAATTTGGGGAGGGCGCTATAACGGAAGTCATGGATACGCAAGAGCCAATTCCGCCCTCGTCACCGCA
>Ga0315274_10006963_pt1 | contig 16432 bp, 10 predicted proteins | sample YL17G02_20_MG_FD_203700 | JGI IMG/M metagenome (GOLD analysis project Ga0315274, IMG submission 203700) | Sediment microbial communities from Yellowstone Lake, YNP, Wyoming, USA - YL17G02_20 | ecosystem: Environmental > Aquatic > Freshwater > Lake > Sediment | place: USA: Wyoming | collected...
CGCGGACCCCGCTTCCGCACCGTCACCGGACCTCCGAGAAGAGAGATCCCTCGGCTTCGCGGACGCTCCGCTCGGGATGACCCTCTCGAGCGCGTGGGTCACAGTCCAGGCGCGCGTGCTCCGCAGCGGCCTCACCGTGGCCTGAGGCCGACGAACACGGCCACTGGAGTCACGTGCATAGCCCACTTTTGTATTTTAAGGGCTGCCCCCGCCGCTGGGGTTGACTCCGTGCCTGGGGCGCTTATAATCCAGTATGGCGGCGGAATGAGGCACGGGCAGGATGAAGGCGAGTGCCGAGATGAGTCGTCTTCCTCTGGCTGCAAAGCCGATCAGGAATTGGCTTGGGTGTGCCCACCCCCGCTTTTTCTTCGCCGGGAAAGCACTTTTTCGAGGGTTGTAGTGCAGATGAGCAAGCCCACGTTCCCTGACCGGACGAGCGTCCGCGTCGTGCCTCTCGCGATCTTCGCTCTCGTGCTGCTCACCCCATTGCTGAGCTTCGATGCCAGGATCACCCTCTATCGTTCGACGCTGAAGCTGTTCGTCTTCCAGGCCGCAGTGACGCTACTGTGGTGCTACCTCCTGTGGGAGTGGGGCGCGGGGCAGTTGCGGGGAGGCCAGGGGCCGGCCTACTGGCTCTTCCTGCCCGTGGCGCTCTGGGCGGGGTGGGGGCTTGTGACCTCGGCGGGGTCACCGCAGGGCTGGCTTTCGGGTGGGTGGCTGGTTCAGAACTTCTACGGCGCGGCGGGCGCGCTGGGGCTCTCGCTGCTCCTGCGCGACGCGGCCTACCGACGGGTGTTCATCTCGGCGGGGAGCGCGGTCGCATTCGCGCTCGCGTTCCTCATGCTCGTGCTCTACGGGGATCCGCAGTCGAGCTTCCTGGGGGAGGTGGACCCGCTCGACGAGCGGGGAGCCGGTGCCGGGTTCCTGCTCGACGGGCGGGAAGTGGGCGCTGGCTTCCTGCTGGTGCCGACGTTGGTCGCGGTGGCCGTGCTCTACGAGCGGGGCAGGCGGGAGGCCGAGGCGGATTACCGCGGGGTGCTGTGGACAACGGTGCTGCTCGGGGTCCTGCTCCTGGCGGGCCTTCGCACGGGCTCCGCGGCGTGGGTGTTTGGCCTGGGCATCGGGGTCGCGGCCGTCGCCTGGCTGATGTTCTCCCGCCGGGGACGGGGCGCGCCGGTGCTCGCCGCTGTGGTGCTGGCGGGCGCGGTGGCTCTTGCGGTGTTGGTCTTCCTGGCCGCGGGCGCTCGCGAGTCCGTTCAGCAACTCGCGGCGCGGGTGATCAGCGCGTCGCGTGAGGAGCGTCGCGCCGTGCGGGAGAAGGCGGAGCGGAACCCCTCCCTGGCGGCGATCATCCGTGACCCCGAGGCTCGTCGCAACGCGGTCCTTCGGGAGGCGGACTGGAGCCTGGTCGGCGGCCAGCCCTTCCGCCGGCTGCTCCTGGGGAACGGCGTGGGGACCTACTTCCTGGCCCTTGACCGCGACAGGCCGCCAGAGACCTACGCGATGAGCGGAGGGGACGACATCGTCTTCCACGCGCGGCGCCAGTTGACGGAGGACCTCTACGAGCGGGGCCTGGTGGGGCTGGCGCTGGCTCTGGCCATCGTGGTGGCTTGTCTGGGGGCCGGGGGGATGGCCCTGCGCCGCGCGAGGGACGGCCTTGACTCTGCCCTGGGGGCCGGGCTGGCCGCAGGCATCGTGGCGATGACGGTGTTTGGGTGGTTCTCCAATGGCGCAGTCGGCTTCGGGACGGGGATGATGTTCTGGGTGGCCATTGGGCTTCTGGGGGCGTTGAGCGTCGAGTGCCGCCGCCCCGCCGCGACGAGCTGGTCGCCCGAGGAGGAGACGGCGCTGGCGGAGGCCGGGCGTCGGGGCGGCGCGAGGCGGTCGCTGGGCGCGATGGCCGGCGGGCTGGTCGCCGTGGCCGCTTGGCTTGTGCTCGGCGCGCGGCCCTTCTGGGCGGAATGGTGTCTGAAGGAGGCCATCTCCGAGCGCCAGGCTCTGGCAGACCTGGCGGCGGAGACCGGGGGGCCGGGGAAACGGCTGTCGCTGCTGGAGCGGGAGCGGGCGGCGCTCCCTGCGGCGTTGAAGGCGGCCGACGAGGGGCTGCGCGCTGCCACCGCGGCTCACGAGGATGCCGTCCGTCGCAAGGACGAGGGATCCAAGCTGAGGACCCTGGCCGCCGGGAAGGACCAGGCGGCCCAGCTCGTCAATGGCCTTCGTCAGCGCCAGGGGGCGATTGGGGCGGAGGTCGCGCACGCGAAGGAGGTCCTCCGCAGCCTCGAGGCGGTTTACCGCGAGGGGGCCAAGGAGGCGGTCCCTCGGGCGCGCGCCTACCTCCGTCGTGCCGCCTCCCTCAGCCTTGGGGACCGCGTGTGGTTGGCCAGCCAGCTCGAGGTGGGACGCCTCACGATGACGCACGGAGACCTAGAAAGGGCGCTGGAGGTCTACGAGCGCCTCGACACCTGTTGCGGTGGACCGGCGCTCGATCTGGACCTCCTGCGCGCCCGCTGCGAGGCCAAACTGGGGCATGCGGCCCGGGCCCATGAGGGTTACCGGCGCTATGCAAGCAAGAACCCTGTGGCGGCGAGCAGCGCGTCGCACAGTGCCAGGGAGGACATCTACGGTGAATGGGTTGCCCTAATCCGCAGACAGCAGCCCAAGGAGCATCCCGACTGGGCGCGGGATTTCATTGCCGCCGCGTCATATGGGCTTGCCCTTCTCCCCAGGCACTACGCCCTCCTGATCTGGCGAGGCGGACTGCGTTGGGAACTGGCCAAGACGGATGAGCAGAAGCAAGCTGCACGCCAGGATATCGAGCGAGCGGACCAGATCATCACGGGGCAACTCCGGTATGCGTCGCCTTACGTCCGAGCCGGGCTGCTTCTGGAAAGCGCCAGCGCGAACTTCCAGTGGGACAAGCGTTCTGTGGTGGAGGCTGCAAGTCGGGTGCTCAACATGCCCGATCTCGACCCCAGCCTGCCTGCAACCCAGGACCTGCGGCGTCTGGCGGTGACGCTCCTCCTGGAGGCCGGGCCGGAGCTCGCCAGGCAGAAGGCGCTGGAGGGCGTCGAGAAGAAGCCCTCTCCCCCGCCGAAGCCCCAGGACAAGCCGAAGCCGCCACCGGGTCGCACGCAGAACTGAGGACGACGGCGAGCACGAGAAAAGGTGAGCCGGGCGCTTGCCACAACTGGGAGCCACACCCCCGGCGGCGAAACCGCTTGACAGAATCGCAAGCCTAACTATAATGCGGTGTTAGCAACTTGCGCTCAACCGGGGGATAGGAGACGCTGCGCGTGCAGATGCGGGAGCTCACCAAGGGGATCTTCTCGTCGAATCCCCTCTTCGTCATTGTCCTGGGGGTGTGCCCCAGCCTCGCCACCAGCGGCGAGATGAAGACCGCCTTCGCCATGAGCATTGCGGCGGCCTTCGTCCTGCTCGGCTCCAACGTCTTCATCGCCCTGATCCGCAACGTGGTGCCGGGCGGCGTCCGCATCCCCTGCTACATCATCGTCATCTGCACCTTCGTCACCATCGCCGACCTCACGCTCAAGGCCACGGCGCCGGCGATTAGCGACACCATCGGCATCTTCATCCCGCTCATCGTGGTAAACTGTATCATGGCGGGCCGCGCCGAGGCCTATGCCTTGAAGAACACGGTCTTCAACTCGCTTCTCGACGCCATCGGCATGGGCATCGGCTACATGCTGGCGCTGCTGCTCCTGAGCTTCATCCGCGAGCTCGCGGGGCACGGGACCCTCTTCGGCTTCCCCCAGGGCGGCATCCCGTACTACAAGCCCATGTCGGTCATGAGCATCGCGCCGGGCGCGTTCCTCCTCCTCGGCCTGCTGCTGGGCTTTTTCGCGTGGCTCCGCGGCTTGCGAAAGGCAAAGGTGACGTGAGCTTCGAGAGCATCTTCACGATCGTCATCGCGAACATCCTCGTCCAGAACTTCATCCTGGCGCGCTTTCTGGGCCTCTGCCCGTTTGTCGGCGTCTCGAAGCGCTTCAGCGACGCCTTCGGCATGGGCGTGGCGGTCACGTTCGTCATGGGCATGGTCTCGCTCTTCACGAACGTCATCCAGACCAATGTCCTGGATCCCAATGCTCCCCTGCTGGTCTGGCTCCTGGGCAAGGAGAGCCCGATCGCCAAGGAGGGCCTCGACGCGATCCTGCGGACCGTCACCTACATCCTGACCATTGCCGCCTTCGTCCAACTGGTCGAGATGTTCCTCAAGAAGAGCGTTCCTGCCCTCTATCGCGCCCTGGGCATCTATCTCCCGCTGATCACCACCAACTGCACGGTGCTGGGCGTGGCCCTGCTGAACACGACCCAGCATCGCAGCCTCCCCGAGGCGGTGCTTCAGGGCATCGCCGCAGGCGCCGGGTTCACCATCGCCATCTTGCTGATGTCGGGCATCCGCGAGCGGATCGAGCTCCTCGACCTCCCCAAGCCGCTTCGCGGCATGCCGATTGCCTTCGTGTGCACGGGGCTTATGGCTCTGGCCTTCCTCGGCTTTCAAGGAATGGGATGAGATGATGCACAACCGACCCGCGCTGCTCCTCGTGCTGTTGCTGGCTGTGGCCGTCCTGCCCTCTCTGGGGGGCGAACCTCCCGCGGAGGCAACGCACTACTGGGCGCTGGCCTTCGAGAACGACACGCCCCAACTGCTCAACCTCGAAGACACCGCCGGCAAGCTGAACTTCTACTGGTACGTCGTCTACCGGGTCAAGAACCCGGAGGGCAAGCCGCTGCCGGCCCGCGTGAAGCTCTCCCTCAAGCTCTCCCTGGAGAAGGTGGAGAAGACGTATCCCGACCTCTTCGACATGGGCGCCGAGGCCCATATCGAGAAGAAGCTCCTGGAGCGCCCCGTGTGCAACTGGGCGGAAATGGCCCTCAAGCCCCTCCAGCCCGGGGAGAAGCGCGAGGGCGTCGCCATCTTCCGCGTCGGCAACCAGGCCCCCGACTTCGACAAGATGGCCGTCACCGTTCGCGGCCTCGCGGAGTTGCGTCCCCTCGGCCGCGAGGGCAACGTCCGCAAGTTCCGTGAGCGCGTCCTCCTCCTCAAGTACGAGCAGGTCGCCAGCCGCTGGCGAACCGGCAAGGAACTCAAGTACATCCCTGAGGAATGGACCCTCGAGGACGTCCAGATCACCGACCGCGGCGCCGCCGAGGCCGAGGAGTCCGAGAAGCTCAGCAAGCAGCTCGAGGAACTCAAGAAGAAGTCCGAGGATCTGCTCAAGAGCAAGCCGCCGGAGCCGCCGCCGCCGCCGAAGGAGGCGCCCAAGTCCTCCACGGAGCCCTCGAAGACGCCCCTGGCCGCCGAGGGGCCTGAGAGCGGCAAGCCCGCCCCCCAGCTCCTCAATGCCCTCCGCCAGCGGGCCGCGGCCACCCCCTGCGTGCGGGCCGCCTTCCGCGAAATCATCGGCCGCGCCGAGCGACGCCAGGAGATCGCCGGCTCCCTCACCCTGGGCAAGGACGGGAAGTTCGCCATCGAACGCAACCTCAACATCGGCACGGACCGAGGCCTCAAGGAGTGCCGCGTCTTCGACGGCCAGGACCTCTGGGTGCAGACGATTGCGAAGGGTGTCGGCGACACCATTCGCCGCTGGGGCGTCGCGGCAACGAAGAAGCAATGGTACACCGTAGACGGCAGACCCGAGGTGGATTTCGCCACGGTTGCCAATCCGGCTCGGGCCTGGCGTCTGTTCGGTGACGAGCTCATCTACCTGGGCGTCGAGCAGATGGGGGCGGAGAGCGCCTACGTCTTTGAGGCCCGTCCGGGCGACAAGTTCGCCCCCCTCCTCGAAGGCCCTCTGACGGGGGAGGCCGTGGGCAAGGCGTCGGGCAGGCGCATCCGCTTCTGGCTCGGCGCGGCGTTCGGCTTCCAGCTCCGCCTGCGCGTCTACGACGACCAGGGCGAGGTCATCGCCGCCCTCGAATGCTCCGAGGTCGCACCCGACGCCGCCACGGACCCCCGCACCTTTACCTTCAAGCCCCCCGCCGGCGTCGAAGTCATCGACATGAACGCCGCCATCGCCGCCGCAGACAAGTAGCCCCGAGACTTCGCGGGCAGATGCCCCATGAAAGCTACCTTGCAGAAGAAGCGAGCCGGGAACGGGCAGATCGAACGGCTGGCGGAGCTCATTGCCGGGTTGCCGGAGCGGATTCGGGTCCGAGCCGCGACGGGCGGGTCACCGCGCGATCAGGGAGAGGAGCTGGTTCGAGCGATCGGCCTCACGCCGTTCTCTCGGGAGGAATTCGCCAAGGCGCTGAAACGGGAGGAGGGGCTGGGGGATCTGGAGCGCGCCCGGCGCTTCTTCATCCGCGCCCGCCAGGTGCGCACCGGCCTCGCCCAGACCGCCTCCATCGGGCGCTGGGCCAACTGCAAGGGCACCAGCCGCGCCGGCATGGCCGGAGCTGTGTCCCGCTGGCTCGGGAGCATCGAGGGGCTGCCCCATGTCGCTCTCCGCCTGCTCCGCGTCCAGATCGAGCACCGCCCGGCAATTGACGTGATCCGGCTCTATGACAGCGAGGATACCCTGTTCTACTGCGACCCGCCTTACCCCCATGAGACCCGTGGCGACACGCAGTCCTATCGGTACGAGATGGAGGACAACCACCACGTGGGGCTCGCCCGCGCCCTCGCATGCGCTAGAGGGAAGGTAGCCGTCTCCGGGTACGTCTGCGATCTGATGAACGAGCTGTACGGAAACTGGCGGCGCATTGATGCACCGGAGAAGAACTGCCACTCCGTCAAGAAACCTCGTCGCGAAGCTCTCTGGGTGAACTACTGAGGCCCGCATGCCGCAGACGCCGATCGAGTGTCTCGACTACCTGCTGCATCGGTTCGTGCTTCTCCGCGAAGAAGCAAAGGTCCAACTCGTTCGCCTGCCGCGCATCGGCCTCCCGCAATGCGCGGAGTTGGTCCGCGGGTTGCTCGACACCCCCAGCGGGGGTGTCCTTCCCGCCGCGCTCGTGCGCGCCGTGGTCGAGACGGTTGCCGGCACCTTCTCTCTGCCGTGGCAGGTCCTCTCGCAGGGGATCAACGTCGCCGACCGCGCCTCCGGAGCCGGCGGTGACGTCACGGTGGTCGAGAACGGCGCCCCGCTGCTCACGATCGAGGTCACGGAGAGGCCCCTGGACGCGGCGCGTGTCCAGGCCACCTTCAGCGACAAGATTGCCCCGGGGGTGCCCTCCGACTACGTCTTCATGGTTCATCTCGATCGCGTCGAGGAGGACGCCAGGCAGCAAGCGGCGAAATACTTCACCCACGGCTACGACGTGAACGTCGTTGGTATCCGCGACTGGGTCGTCAACACCCTGGTCACCGTTGGCTCGAAGGGACGCGGCATCTTCCAGGAACGCATGCTGGCTATCCTTTCCGATGACCGAGCCGCGACCGTCAGGGAGCGGTTCCCCCCCGGCGGACTGGCCGCTCCGTAACCGTCGCGGCTCGGATCGCCACGTGGATGCCTGCATCGGCGGGGAGCCCACTCGAGTCTGCGAGACCGCATGCTTGGTAACTCGCCACGATTCTCGATGCGATCGGTGTGATCCGTGGTCAAGACCCTCTTCTTCTTGTTCTCTTGGCGTCCTTGGCGTCCCTGGCGGTTCCATCATCTCTCCAAGATCAGGCGCCCGAAGTGAGAGGCATCCTTCGTTCCGCAGATGCCGGGCGTCCATTCGAGCCAGCCGCGGAAGCCGCTTCCATCGGCGTCGTTCACCGTGAAGGTCCAGCCGACGCTCTGGCCCGCCGTGGGCCGCCACGCTCCGAGCGAGGCCCACGGGATCGCCGCCTCGTAGACCAGGCGCCCCGGCGTTGAGCGGACGACGAGCCTCGCGCCCTCCACCGCCCGCGCGTGCGGATGCCACTGGAAGACCTGCGGCCCGCTCGGCGTTTGCGCCAGGCCGAACTCGATAACGCCGTCGTAGCCCGGCTCGCCCCGAGGCGGGCCGGGACAGATCGCCATCTGGATGCAGTCTCCCTGCCAGATCGGATGCCCAGTCTGTTCCTGGTCGAAAACGTCGTCCTGGACATCGGCCGCGACGAAGAAGTGCGTCTCGTCCCAGCCCGTCCAGAGCTTCGCGGAGCAATCGGCCGGCCCCTTCCAGCCTTCCATGCGGACGTGGCGGCCGCCATCCACCACGATGGGCGGAATGGCGGCCCAGTCGCCGAGGTCGCCGTCAATCTTCGGCGCGCCGTTGCGGTGGGGCGCTGTCGCCTCCGGGCGAGGCTCGGCGACGCTCACACGGGCCGAGCTCCCTCCCGCCGACACGCTCGCCCCGATCCGCGTCAGGGCCGGAACGGCATCCGCCGGGACGCGGCACAGGAACGCCGCCAGCCGCTTCTCGCCGGGCCTCATCATGGGGAGGCGCACCTGGCGGCCTGGCGTGATCTCCCAGCCCGCGGGCGCCTGCAGCATCAGGGTGGGCGATTCCGTGTGGGGCGTGTTGTTCGCCACGGTCGCGTGGACGAGGTGTTCCTCGCCCGCGCGGGGCGCGCCGACGACCTGGAGGTCCACACTGAATGGCTCCACGACCTGGTAGCACAAGGGGAGCTCCAGCGCGCAGGGGCCGTAGTCCACGAAGGAGACTCGCAGGTACTCGGCCTCCTGCGCAGGTGGCGCCTCGTCCCTCGCACGCCGCGGCGCGCGCAGCCAATCCTGGGGGCGCTCGACGAGACGATCCGCCCGCCCTTCGCTGCGTCTTGGCGCCGGGCCTTCGATAGAGATCCCCTTCCAAACGTCCAGCTCGATCCTCGCCCGCCGAGGGATCCCTCCAGCATCCAGTGCGACCTCGACAGGTCGCCGCCCACGGTTCTCCGGGCACACCCGCACGCGCAAGGGATGGTTGGCGGGTGCTATGCCCTTGTTGCCCACATCGGGAGTGCTGAACGTCAGGCCGAGCTCGGCGGCCAGAATCTCGGCGACGCACTGGCGCGCCGCTCGCGCAAGGCGCTCATCCTTCGGCTTCGCCGCGAGGAGATGGGCGTAGAGCTTCCCGCATCGCCGCTCCGCCGAGCCCCAGAGACTTGGCGGGCGCCCATTGGCGATGAACGCCTTGCTCTGCTCGGCCAGTTCGCTCAGAAGCTGCTTGGGAGACGGAGCCGGCTTGACCGTCAGGACGAGGATCTCGCGCGGCTCAAGCCTCTGAGCGTGCTCCTTCCACGGGCGGGAAACATAGCTCGCGTGGGCCGCGCCCACGGGGGCGATCCGCGTGTAGACTTGGGGCTGGAACGGCTCCTCGCGCCACTGGCCCGGGCTCCAGCGGGACGGATCGAGCAGGTAGCAGAGGACATGGGGCTGATCGTCCCAGTTGGTGGCGATGATCGCCAGCTCGCCATCGGGCGCGCGCCAGACCGTGGCCATGACGGCGGGGAGGACGGCCTTATGAGCGCCGCCCGCGCCCCAGCCGCGGCCCCAGGTGACCTCGACGGTCGGGACGGGCCGGGTGGGCTTCAGTTCGCCGAGCAGCTCGCCGTGGACCATGAACTTCGCGGCGGCGAGGCGATGGGCGGCGAGGTCGCGCAGGTAGTCCGCCTTCTCGCGGTTCTTGGGGTCCAGAAGCTCAAAGCCCATCCAGCCGGGCTGGCAGCCGAAGAGGAAGTCGCGGCCTTGCGACGCCGCGAATGCCCTGAGATCGTCGCTCACGGCGCTGGGGCTGGAGAAGTAGGTCGTGCGGCCGCTGTAGACGGCAGTCATCATCGGAATCTCATTGTCGAAGCGCGGATTCCAGACGAGGAAGGCGTTCACGTTGTCCATGTACGGCTCGGCGTTGTTCTCGGTGGTGAGGGTGACGTCGCGGCCCTCGGAGTGGGCCATCTCGTTGATGCGCGTGAGCATCGCGCGGTAGCCGTCGGCCCACCAGGCGCCGCCGCCGAGGGGGTGGCCGTGGGTCTTGTCGTAGCAGAGCACCGGCCCCGCGGCGGCGATCTGGTCAATGTAGATGGCGTTCACGCCGCACTCGGCCATCAGGCGGCGGCAGATCTCGGCCACCTTGTCCTGCCAGAACTTCGTGTAGGGGCACATGACGGCGAGCTTTCGCCCCGAGCCGTATTCCTCGAGGTAGGGCTTGCCTTCGGGGGTCTTGCAGGCGTAAGGGAGGGCGTCCTTGAAGTTCTCGTTGCCGCTGTCCCAGAGGCGGCCGTTGATGTAGGGCATTATGACCATGCCTTCGCCGACGAGCCCTTTGACGGCCTCGGCGAAGCCGGGCTTCGTCGGGAAGTAGTTGGGGTAGTACGTGTCGAAGGGGATCTCGTGCCAGTTGTACCAGTGGATGCCGATGGGGACCTGGAAGAGCTTGGCGGCGTCGTGCATCTTGGGGACGACTTCGCGGGCGTGGCCGCCGCCGAGCATCCAGAGGCCGAGGTCGAGGAGCTTCTTCGGGGTGTCCTTGCGGGTGATGAGCGGGCCTTTGCGGGTCCAGGGCGCGTTAGGCGTCGCCCACTGGCGATAGAGCTTGGTGCCCTGCCACCAGTCCCCGGAGTAACCGGCAATGGCAATGGGGAAGGGCTGGTCGTAGCCTGAGCCTGCAACGCCCTGGTTGGCGGCATGGGTCTGGAAGTAGAGCTCGCCGGACGGCGTGAGGGAGAAGCGTTTTGGCCACGCCTGCGGGTCGTGGCAGGCCAGGTAGAGGCCCAGCCCCCGTCGGTCGAGGCACAGGAACTGCATGGGCCAGTCGCACGAGGGGTACGAGCCTGTCTGGCGTTGCCTGCACGCTTTGTAGAGCATGCCCCAGTTGCTGCGGGGGACGGCCACGTCGAGCGGCTCGTCGGCGCCGACGTTGGAGAGGACGGGGAAGAACACGTCCCAGACGCCGTATCGCTTGCTCCGATTGGCGACCCGGAGCCGCCAGTGCGACAGGCCCGTCTCGAGCTGGAGCTCGATGGTTGCGACGACGTCGAGCGCGCCGCGCTCGCCGTCCACCTCGACGCCCTCCCAACGGAGCTCGAGCTTGCCCAGGCGGAGCGAGGCCGAGCGCTTCGCCTCGGCGCGGTTGTCGAGCGTGATGGGCTTGAGCGCCTTGTCCGCGCCGCGCAGCTCGATGCGCCACAGGAGCGGCCTATCGTCTGGGGAGGTGACGAAGCGTGGGCATCCGAACGCTCCGTGGGACAGCCGGACGAGGCCCAGCCCCGCCTCTTCGCTGGCGAACTCGAGGGCCAGATCATCGCTCTGAAGGAGGTACTTCGCTGTGATCGGCTCGCGCGGCTTGGGGAGCGGGAGCTGGCGGACATTGATGAGGCCGTCGGCAGCGAATGCCTGAGCGTAGCGTTGCGGGTCGGAGTGAGCCGGGCCGAAGTAGAGCTGCGCGGCGTTCTTGTACGTCCGCTTGTCCCACGCGATGACGGGGGTCTGGAGGTAGTTGAAGTAGTCGGTGCCGTCGTAGAGGACCACGCCATCGGGGTGGGCGAGGCCGACGGCGTCGTCGGCGTTGAACATCACGCCCCAGGGCCTGAGGAGCTGGCTGGACTTGGCGTTGAGGAACGCCCCCTTCTGCACGGGCTCGCCGCCGGCCCAGCGCGGGAAGAGGGTGTCCTTGCGCGAGAGCTGAAGGAAGTGGAGTTCGCTCCAGGCATAGTCGTCTCTTCGGGTCACCGCGCAGGAGACCTCAACGACCGGCGAATACGCCCGGTAGACGAAGCGATACGAGGCGCGGGTGTGCTCGGAGGCATATCGGTCGGCCGGGCCGTAGCGGGCCGAGGTCTCGACCACGGTGCGAAGCGGCCCTTCGCAAGGGATGCGTGCCTTGGAGTTCGGGTCCTCGCCCAGGTGCAATGAGCCGCGCTCCTTCGCGTACAGGCGGTCGCCGTAGAAGAAGCCATCGCAGCGGTTGCCCGAGCCGTTGAAGACGACCTTGTCGGGGAAGCCGCCTCGCCCCTTCTTCGCCGCGTGCGCGGTGAAGAACTGATTCGAGATGAGGAGCTCGTCGCCCGTCTCGTGGACGTGCAGGTCCGTGTCAGCGGCGGCGTAGGCGAAGATGCCCTCGCTCACGAGGAAGTAGCGTTTGGCCCCAGCCTCCGTGACTCCGTCGAGGAGCACCGATAGGACCATCCTGTCAAGCGACTCCGGGTCGAGCAAGTCGAAGGGCTCCTCGTCCACCTGCCCGACGGCATCGCGGATCGGCTTCCCCGACGCATCGGTCTCCCGCACGCGCAGCCGATGCCCCAACAGCGGGAGGTCCGCCCGCTTGGCCCTCAGTTCGGCGACGTGCTGGAAGAGCCGAGGCCCCGTGTTGTGGACCTCGAGGAACACGGCCCTCTCGCCCGCCCAACCAACGGCCCAACAGGACAGACAGAATCCGGCGAGGATCTGGCGCATGGCAGCTCTCCAGGAAATCGGGTTCTCTGTCCACGGTCTACCAGGGTGGGTGATGCTTGTCAAGGGCGCCGGAGGGATCGGTGTCCCCAAGGCTATTCGCCAGTTCAACAGGTGCGAGCCGGGATTGTAGGTAGTTCCCTGAGCTCCGAAGCAACAGAATGGGGTAGCCCAGGGCAACGCCCTGGGAACACACGGCCACACCCCGTGAAGCCCTGAAAGGGCGGGGTTGTCCCGCTATCGCGCCCTTACAGGGCTTGGCCTGATTCGCCGCCATGGACCCAGGGCGTTGCCCTGATCCTTGCCCATGTCTTGAGGCGGCGCCGTGCTGAACGGGGCGGTTGGCCTGTCTGCCCGCTCCGCGGGAAAGCCAAAGCGGCGACGCCTCGCCGCACTCCATAATCCTCCCTGATTCCGGGCTGGCGGAGGGAGACACGCGGCCTGCTCCTGAACGGGGAGGAGTGTGGAGTACGGTGAGATGTCACCGCTTTCAATGCCAGCGGAGCGGGAAGGCAGGCCAAGGCCGCTATCCAGGCTCTGGATGGCTCGGACATGGAGGGTCGCGCGCTGAAGGTCAACGAGGCCCGTCCCAAGCCCGATCGGCGGTCCGCGGGTGGCGGCGGCGACCGCGGTGGCTTCCGTGGCGGCTCGGGCGGCGCCTCCCGCAGGCCGTCCTGGTGATCGCTGCGCCCACGCGGCCACGCGAGAGCTCTCGGCGCCTGCGGCATGCGCGTGCCGCAGGCGCCGCATCCAACTGCCTCGCCCCGATTCTGGATCGATGCCCGATCAATGGGCCTCGGGCTACAGGTGCTTCTTGATCTGCTCGAAGATGCGGAGGGAGGCGTCCTGGTCGCCCCAGAAGCCGACACGGACGCGCACCTGGGTCTCCGTCGGGCCGAGGGCCTTGGTCTCGACGACGACGCGCCGGCCGTCGGGCATCGTCCCGTCCACCGAGCCGGACGAGGCGGTGGCGTCGGCTTTCTCGATCGTCGCCTTGAAGTCGCCAACGGCCGCCTTCGATGCGCGGTGCACCCGCTCGATCGGCTCGTCAATCTTCCCTCGGAGCCAGCCGTTCTGCCACGCGAGCGTGCCGGCGCCCGCCGCGCCAGCGGCCACCAGCACAGCGGGACAGCCCGTCACGGCAAGGGGAAGGGCGAGCAGCAACAGATTCGCCATTCGCCGTCTCATCTCTCTCCTTCTCCTCTCGTTCGGGGAATACCTACCATATTCTAGCGCACCATTCCGCTAACTCAACAGAAAAGTGCATGACGTTGCTACCGGGCCGCGGTGTCGGCGCTCAGGGCGTGGGCGAGATGCCTGGTGGCGGGGTACAGCTCCTTGAAGAGCGAGTAGAGCTTGTGGTACTGCGCCGCGCGCGACGGCTCGGGGTCCACGGGGCGGGCGCGGTTGCAGGAGCGGGCCAGCGCAGCGGCCGCCTCGAAGCTCTTGTAGAGGCCGATGCCAATGCCAGCCAGGAGGGCCGCGCCCAGCGCGCTGGTCTCCTGGAACTCTAGGACTGCCAGGCGCTTACATAGAACATCTGCCTTGATCTGGTTCCACAGCGCGTTCCTTGTCCCGCCTCCCACTGCGCGGATCTCCGCCACGGGGCAGCCCAGGATGCTCTCGAGGCACTCGATGACCTGTCGCAGGCCGAATGCCGTGCCTTCGAACACGGCTCGGGCAAGCTCCCCCCGCGTCGTGGTCGAGGAAAGGCCGAAGAACATCCCCCGGGCGCGGGGGTCCCAGATCGGCGTCCGCTCCCCCTGGAGATAAGGCAGAAAGAGCAGCCGTCCGCTGCCGAGCGGCGCGCCCGCCGCCAGTTCGGTCATCGCGAGCAGCCCGTCCGAGCCTGCTCGCCCGAGGACCTCGCGCACGAACCACTCGACCGACACCCCGCTCGAGGTCGTCGTCCCGATAGGCAGCCACATGCCGCGAGGGACGTAGGCGGCGTTCACCCATCGCCGGTCGGCGGTCGGCGCCCGCGTCGGCACCGCCACGCAGTCGGTGGAGCCGGCCACGTAGACGACCGTCGAGGGCTCGGCAGCCCCGACGCCCAGTGCGGAGGCCGGCACGTCGCCGCAGCCGCAGACTACCGGCGTGCCCTGCCTGAGGCCGGTCGCTTCCGCGGCGGCCCGCGTGACCGCTCCGATCACCTCCGCCGCGCCAGCCACGCGCGGCAATCGGTCAGCGTCTATCCCGAGCCTCTCGCAGAGATCCGTGTTCCAGCGCCACGGGTCCCGCATATCCACGAGGCCGGACAGCGCGACCATCGAGGGGTCGGCGCAGAACTCGCCGGTCAGCCGCGCAGTGATGGCCGTGTTGGCGAAGCCGAAGCAGTGGGCCTTCTCATAGACCTCCGGCTGGTCGTCGCGCAGCCACGCCAGGCTCGTGACCGCACAGGTTCCCGGCACCAGCACGTTGCCGATGGTGGCCTCGTAGCGCTCGCGGGGGATCATCGCCTGGATGCCGTCGGCTTGGGCGATGCTGCGGCGGTCGCAGTAGAGGATGGCTGGATAGAGGGCGCGGGCATCGCGGTCGAGCGGCACGATGCAGGGGAACAGCACGCTCACCCCGACGGCCCGAATGTCGGCGGGCTGGACCCTGGCCTGTGCGCACGCCTCGCGGAGCGAGGCCACGGCCCCTTGCCACCAGCGCTCTGCCGGGCACTGCACCCAGCCGGGGTGGGGCGTGTCGTTCTCGTGGGCGGCGCGGCCCAGCCCCAGCAGATGCCCCTCGGCGTCCACCACGCCCACCTTGACCCCAGAAGTCCCGATATCGAGACCCGCGAGGATGTCGGCCATAGCCAAGGGTCCTGGACTGTAGGCTTCCTCGTACCCCGAAGCCCGAAAACCGAACACCGAAAACCCCGCCTCAGTCCTTCTCGTCCGTGATCGCGATCTTCCACACCCCTTTCGCCCGGCTGTCGAGCATGTGGATGCCTTCCTCGACCCGATCGAGCGGCAGCCGATGGCTGATGATCGGCTTGATCTTCACCTTGCCCATGCTCATCAGCCTGAGGGCGACGGGGAAATCGTGGCAGAAGCCGAGCGTGCCGAGCACGGTGAGCTCGTCGAGCGTGACCGACGTGAGGTCGAACGGGTCCGTGGCATTGCCCGACCAGCCGATGAGCATGATCGTGCCGCCGCGTCTCACGAGGCCGACCGTCTCGGCGAGCGTCTCGGGCTCGCCGACGGCCTCGACGACGCAGTCGGCGCCGACGCCGCCCGTCAGCTCCCTCACGCGCGCCTTCAAGTCCTCGCGCCTGGGGTTGAGCGTGTAGTGGACGCCGAGCTTCCTCGCCACCTTCAGCTTGAAGTCCTCGAGGTCCGCGATGAGCACCCGCGCGCCCTTGTTGAGCGCGTGCTGCATGGCCAGGACTCCGATGGTGCCGCAGCCGATGATCACCACGAAGTCGCCCAGGCGCAGGTTGCACCGCTCGACGGCATGGAGCGAGCCGGAGGCTGGCTCCGCGATGGCCGCCTCGGCGAACGGGATGTTCTCGGGCTTGCGGTGCAGGAAGCACGCCTCGGCAATCACGTACTCCGCCATTGAGCCGGGCACCTGGTGGCCCGTGATCTTCAGATCCACGCAGAGGTTATACTTGCTGCGGATGCAGGCGGGGCATTTCTTGCAGGTGAAGAACGGCTCCACGGCCACCGGGTCGCCCGGCTCCCAGCCCTCGACCCCTGGGCCGAGCTCCGCCACCACGCCCGAGCACTCGTGGCCGAGGATGATCGGCCACTGGATCATCGGGTGATTCCCCGTGTAGCCATCCACGTCCGAGCCGCACAGCCCCGTCGCCTTCACCTCGACGAGCGCCTCGCCCCGCTTCGGCTTGGGCACGGGCACATCCTGGATGACGATCCTCTCGCGGTCAACGCACACTGCCGCTTTCATCATCCTCTTCGCCATCGTGCTCTCCTTGGATAGGGGCATCGCCTTGTGACGCCCCCATTATAGCTGAGGCCCGCGCGATGTAAAGCCGGGCCGAGCGGCTGTGCTTGGAAGCCGCGGCTGGAGGTGGCAGAGATGTAGGGCGTGCGTAACACTTCAGCAGTCTGAAGTTCCGCCCCCACCGACCTTGCGTCGGTGTAGCGATGATTGGGCACTACCCGCGC
>Ga0315274_10006964_pt1 | contig 16430 bp, 13 predicted proteins | sample YL17G02_20_MG_FD_203700 | JGI IMG/M metagenome (GOLD analysis project Ga0315274, IMG submission 203700) | Sediment microbial communities from Yellowstone Lake, YNP, Wyoming, USA - YL17G02_20 | ecosystem: Environmental > Aquatic > Freshwater > Lake > Sediment | place: USA: Wyoming | collected...
AAGCTAGATTTAATCATTGATGTACCACCTATAATTCGGGTATTATGGGAGATGCTAAAGAACATTCTCCTTCATAATACTGCTAAAATCATAGGAAGTATAGGAAAAACAGCGAATACTAATTAGCTAAAGTGGAGAACCAAGTTTCCCCGTTAATTACCAAAGAACCTCATTTTTTCTTTCTTTTCTCTGTGTCTCCGTGCCTCTGTGTTTAGTTTTCACGCTCTAAGTGAATATCATGACCGCTTGCCCTTGTGCCTTTTCCTTCTTTCTATCTGATTACCTTCCTCATCCTTATATGGAGAGTAATAGTAATAATAGTAGTAATAGTAATCGCTGTAATATCTATCTCGTTTGATATTCACGTCGTTTAGCACCACGCCGAGTATATTCGCACCTACCTCTTCCAACTGTGAAACCATTATTCTCAGCATTTTGCGAGTGGCTCTGCCAGTTTTAACGACCAGTATCGTTCCATCGGTTTCTGAAGCCAATACTAACGAGTCAGCCATGCCCAAGGCAGGTGCGGCGTCAAACAATACAAGGTCATATTGCTCCTTAGCCTGTTTAATCAAATCCTTCATCTGATCCGATCCCAGGACTTCAGAAGTATCTGATGGCAAAGTTCCTGAAGTCAGTAGATTTGGGTCAAGTGCCTTTATAACTACCTCATCAAGTGTTGATTTTCCCGCCAGCACGGTTGAAAGCCCATCATGCCTCTCTACATTGAATATTCGATGCAACGCCGGTCTACGCAAGTCTGCATCAACCAGGAGAACATTCTTTCCTGCCTGTGCTAGAGCCATACCAAGGTTAACGGTAGTAATGGATTTGCCTTCCTGTGGCCCTGCACTCGTGATAGTTATGGTTTTTAGGGGATTCCCTGCATGTGCCATGAGGGTGGTACGTAAACCTCGATAGGCTTCTGCTGCGGACTGTTTAGCTCTCCTACTTACCATAATAATCGGGGTTTTGGATTTTTTCGCTTTCTTATCTCGTGGGATAACACCCAGAACAGATAAACCCAAGTATTGAGTGACATCATCCGGCGTCCTGATCGTGTTCTCAAGGTGTTCCAAAAAAAAGGCAAACCCGATTCCCAGAAATAACCCCAGGACGGCTCCGAGCATCAGATTGAGCATCTTTTGCATATTATACGGATAAAAAGGCATTACAGCCGGGTCAGCTACTGACACATTACCAGTTTGCACTGCCTGTGCCAGGCGCATCTCCTCTTTGCGCTGCATAAGCATCATGTATGTCTGGTTAGCAACTCCCCTGTCTCTCTCCAAACGAGCCAGTTGGAGCTCTTTTGAAGGCAACTGATCAAGGCCACGCTTAAATTGCTCAACGGAACCTTTCTGCGCCTCTGCTATTACTCCAAAGACTATGGTATCTGCCTCAAGCTGTGCCAGTCGGTCAACCAGAGACTGGTGAACCGGGTTGACAGAAGAAACCTCAGCGGTCACAATCCTCCCAACTTCCTGTTCTAACCTTTCTTTAGTCTGAGAGATCCTGGTTTTCACCTGGACTACCTCGGGTGCGGTTTCAGAGTACGTCTTCAAAAGCCCTGCCATTTCTATCTCATGGCTGTAGAGCTGCCCTTTAAGCTGTTGTACCATGGGGTTCTCTGAGATGGTAGTGGATTTTATGGTCTCAGCCTGTGTCTTAAGTTCGCTCTGTACAGATTTCAATCGGATCTCTGATTCTTTGCGCTGAGTTATAGTGTTATTGTAATTTGCCTCAGCATTAGACAGCTTATCCAGGGTTATCTTTGCTTCCTCAGACAGTTCAACTACCTTCTCCTTCTCTTTGAATGCCTTTAGATTCTCCTCTGCATCATGCAAATTCTCTGATACTATTTGTGATTGTTCGTTTATAAAGTCATACCCGCTTTTTGCATCACTTACAAGACTTTGCAGGTTATACGTGATGAATACTTTAGCTAATTCATTGGCTATGTTTGCTGCCATCTTCGGATCAGCTTCTGAAACTGCAACCTCAATAATATTTGTGTCTTTTATGGGTGTAGCATTTATGGATTTCTGTAATTGTTCCGCTACGTGCCTTATTTTCAGATTCTCAGGGATGTCACCCTCGCTTATTACTGTGGGATCGTTAAGATTGATCAATCCTTTAAGCCTGGTTAAAAACGATTTAGACCTGTCCTCTTTCTCTGGCAGTTCTTGTAGTTTGAGGTTCTCTACTACCTTGCTTAGAAGCTGACGGCTTTTCAGAAGCTCACAGTAAGTTGTCAGTTGCTTGGCTACCTTTTCTTGCTCTAAGAAATTGAGATTATTAAGCATTGAAAGCTCACCGCGTCCCTCTTCGATTAGAATCTTCACGCTGGCTTTATACATAGGTATAACATGGCTCAGATAGAAGAACGTGCTGGAGACAGTGACAAGAAAGGCAATAATAACAATCCATTTGTGCCGAAGGATAACCCACAGGTATTGCTTTGTATCTACGATTTGCCTTTCGGGCTGTTTGGGTTTCTCAATATGTTCTGAGCGATCCATTATAATTCTCCACTATTTAAGTCTATACAGCATATTGAATGTTATAGAGATGATCGATACAATAGTGAGTACTAAAGACCAATTTATAGGCTTCTTTTTCTGTGGTATTTCGAGAGTATCACCGGGATAAAGCTGGATACTATTGAGATTGCTAATACCTTTTAGCGTTGGCTCTCGAAGCACTGATAGATCAGCAGGATCAACTGTGCCATTTCCCCTGATTATGCAAGCTCTTTGAAGATCGGCTTCTCTCGTATCCACAATCCCCCCTGCAACTGTTATGGTTTCAAATAAAGATAAGGGCTTTTTGACTTTGTACTTACCAGGGCTTCGCACATAGCCTATCACATTCACTTCCTCAACCTTGTAGACATTTGGCACATAAAGGGTATCACCCGGGTAGAGCATATATGATTCATTCTGGTTATCTTTGGACCCAAAATCGCCATTGAGCTTTATATTGACGATTTCGCCTGTCGGTCTGATAATCAAAGCATTTGATAAATCAGCCATGTCCTGTATAGGTCCGCCAGCCAGAGCAATTGCTTGTGTGACACCGATGCTGTTCTTAGTTTTATATTCACCAGGGGTTATAACGTATCCTGTCACACGGATGAACTCTTTCTGCGGAATATAGACTACGTCTCCTGGAGAAAGAAAGATATTTTGTTGTTGCTCAGATGCCAGTAACTTTTCCAGATCAACGATTCTGGATGTACCGTCATCACTTATTATCTTCACGTTATGCAAATCAACCGTATCATCCATAACTCCGCCTGCCATCGAGAGGACTTTCAGCAGGCTTACTTTTTCCTGATCAAACCTGAACTGGTTAGGGAACTTTACCTGACCAAGGACAAATACCTCGTTCTTCTTGGGCTGGGTTATCATAACGCTTACCTGTGGGTCTAACAAATACTTCAGCAGTTCCGTTTTGATTTTCTCGGCTAATTCGGTGGTAGTCAGGCCATCAACTTTGGCTTCTCCAAGGAACGGGTAAGAGATTCTGCCGTCAGGGCGCACAGGGATAGTTTGAGTATATTCGCTATGACCCCAGACCAGAATGGATATAGTATCACCGGGGCTGATAACATACTCTCCTGCTTTTGACAGCAAAGGGGTACAAAGGAAATACAACAGCAAGAAAAAAAACAGCTTCAAAAGAAAACTGTTCCTGGATGGAGAATCAGAGAACCTACCCTCGCCTTGAATCTTTAAAACCACTATTCTATACCTAGCTTTCTTTGGCTATCTGTTCTACCCGACACAACCCAGTTCCACAGACATTAACTTCATCACGATCGCTCAAAGGCTACCGTTGACCTGCGTACCAACCACACACGCTATTTTTATAATCCTGTTTTGTCTTATTAAACCGTAATATACATATCAGCTAAGAGGAAATCTAAAGGGTTGTTTAAAGTATATCCTTACGCGCTTCACTGTTCAGGGACGTTTATAAAATAATTGCTTTCCTTGATTACCTTTATTAGTTTTTTAACGTCATCATCGTTATAATATCGCCATCCCCTACTATCCCTTCTGGCTTTAGGTATCAATCCTCTTGCTTCCCATCTTTTAATAGTATGTGGACACCTATCCAGTTCCTTAGCTAGATCACTTATTTTATAGATTTTTCTGGACTTATTAAGAGTACGCATAATACCATTTTCATTTATTAATTGTGCATTACAAGGCACGTATCAGCGTGCCACTACGAAGTTTTGGTATATTCATTTGAAAGTTGTTTGGAATTTATGGCACAAAAAAAGGCACATCCAAAATCAGTTCACTTGAAGAGAAATTTAGTTATACCTTCTACTTGCAGATCCCCTGGTTCTGCACGACAAGGCGACTCACCCCGAAGGTGAGCCTTTCTATATTTGGCTATTTTGAATTATCAAGAATCCTAGAACGTTAGATGTTTTCCACCTAATTCCCGGAACTGAAAAAAACTCTTAAATCAACAATCCGAATACGATCTCTAGGACAACAGAAGATAATAGGTAATTTAACTGTTATAGCAAAGCTATGTCATAGCGATAATAACACATTCCATTCATAATGTCAACTATTTTTAGTTTAGCAATTTGAGACACTCCAGCTATACTAAAAGGGCATTCTTGCCATCTTTCCCCTCCCGATATAATACCATTTTCAAAATATTACTGTGCATTAAAAAGTAGCCTAGCCTTTTAGGATGGCAAAAAAGGCACAACCAAATCAACTCTACCTGAATAGAGTAATTTGATTATGCCTTCTACTTACAGGACTTAATCCTGTACGACAAGGCGACTCACCCCGAAGGCGAGCTTTTCCAAATTCAGCTATTTTTAATTTTCGATATAAAATGACTTATAAGATGCTTATGCAATTTTCATTCCAAACTTACCCTGAACAACCAATTGACTATAATCTATTAAATTTAACATAAATTATATGCTAAATGCAGATTATAATGAACATTTTTGCTACATTATGCAAATAATGTATGAATTTGTCACACGTATGTCACATCAACGTTCTTAAATCTAATGGCAATATCTACTAAAGTTGGAATTACTTTATAACGATATTATAATTGAGGGTTTTAGGCTACCCATCCACCTATGTTACAGTTTTAGGGTTTATCAGCATAATTTAAGCAATAATATGTTCAGTAGCGAATTGTATCGCATTGTGTTTTTCACAAAGTTCCGACGTCGATTTGTTGGGAGCAACCAGGTTAAATAACTAAGTTTTCATTTTGCGGATACGATTTAAATCCTCAAAATGTAATAAAGGATCAGGATAGTTCAGTATGCAGAAAACAGATGTTCTTTTTTTTAGTATACTTTTTTTTATCATAATTTTTTCTAGCTGTAGCAATAATAATGATGATCGCTTGTTGCAGGAGAATTTTGCTCCAGCTCCACCAAATGGTGTTTTGCCAATAATGACACTGACAGAAGTTAAAGGACTAGAGAGAGGTTGTTTGACTATTATTAGAACAGTCATAGAGGGAGATCAAAAGGTTGACCTCAACGCGCAGTACCTTGAAATACAAGGCACTGATGATAATTGTTTAATTCTTTGCCAGACTCAGGACCCGCAGTTTGCTACTTGGGGCGGAATAGTAGCCGGAATGTCCGGCAGTCCAGTAATTATTGATGGCAGAATCATTGGCGCTTTGGCTTATGGCTTTAGCGGAACAATAAACCCCCCGTATGTATTTGGCGTTACACCGATTGAATATATGTTGGCTCTTTCTAATAAAAAGCCAGCAGAGGATAATCTGAATGAAGCCATGAAAGCACCAGCCGCTTCTGGTGAAATACGTTTTAAGCCGCTTGCGATTCCAATTTCAATTACAGGGCAAGGTAGAAAAGCTAACCCAGTTGATTTTGGAGATAATACGGAGGTGTTCTTTAATCCATTTAACACAATGAAGGCTGATGGAAAAGAAGGATTTTCTCCTGGCGATACTATAGCTGTTAATATTGTGAGCGGTCCTATTTGCAACGTTGATGCTCACGGGACGATTACCTACGTTGATGGCAATAATATCTATGCTTTTGGGCATTCAATGTTCCAAAACGGTAATGCGAATTTGCCGTTTAGAAAATCCTGGGTGCATAAAATCATCTCGTCTAGCAATACACCGTTTAAGTTTTCGTCAGGATACGGTGATATTCTGGGCGTCATAAACAAAGATTTTTCGACTGGTATTGAGGGTGAAACTGGCGGCAAATCAGACGCAATTCCTGTACAAGTTTGCTACGTTGACCCTGATGGGAAAACCAAAACAGCAACTCACTTTGTGGCGAGAGGACAGGAATGGGCTGTTGGTGAAGTTTTGTCATCTTGTGTTAGCACCTGGCGGGATGAAAAAAGCCCGGGAACCGCTAAGGTATATATGGAAGTTTCTTTCAAGGAAACTTCCAAAAAATTTCAAAGGGATTATTTTTTTACAGGAGAAGATCCTTATGAAAAAATATATGACGATTTATGTGGAACCCTTTTTAATAAAGGGGTCATAGAATCATTTAGTAATCGAGCAGAAAACTATGTGGCAAAGGCAACTATTGATAACATTTACATTAATGTTACTGATTTATCAGACATAATGTCAGCGGAAATTGTTTCATTGAAGGCGCCTAAAAATGTAAAAATAGGGGAAACTTTTGAGATTGAAGTGGGCTATAAGCCATACCGGAAACCTGTCGCTTATTTAAAGTACTCATTAGATGTCCCGGCTTGGTTTCATCTTAGTAGCGCTACTCTATCAATGAGTACAAAAGCAGGCCAATATATAAAAAAAGAGGAATTTATACCAAATGACCTAGATGGTTATATAGATAAGATTTCAAAAGATTTTATTCCTCTAAATGTAGGGCTTTTGAAGTTATCTGCTTATTATGGGCAGGAGGTTACTACCAAAGACATTTTAACTCCTTGGGTTATATCTGGATCCAAAGAATTAGAAATCAATATTACAAAGTAACCGTTTAAAAATGCCAAAAGAGATAAAACCTGTTAAGTATGTGTTCCGCAACATGAAGGATAGTTTTAGAGCAAAAAGAATTCATCATTTCCCTCTGCTCCCCCACACCAAAGTTTCCAGTGATGCAGGTGAGGTAAAACTTCGGATGATCGGTTGTCCGGGCTGGAATCTAACCAACATTCCATCAGAACTTGCTAAAGCGCACCAGAAAATATTATACACTATCTAACAAGACCAATACAAATGCCATTACGTCTGATTTCATGCGGATTTGAATGGATCATCTAAAAATCAAAGTAAGGATGAATAACTCAGCATTTATAAGGGTTATCAGAAGTTCAGAAATAATCCTGATAAGCTTAAACCGACTTTCTATTCCATTGCTACGGAAACGCCATGTAGAAGCTGTCAGTACCTAGCTGAATGTGAAGATTTAAAACGCATAGGAGAAAAAAATGACTAGATTATGTTAAGGTTTTATAGTAGACTTCGGGTTTCTTTCCGGAACCGTGTCAGGATCGATGATGACCTTGCCATTGAGTTTATATCGGGGACGATTTGTCTTGCGACGGGGAACGTAGCCGTCAGGGCAAATTGGTCTACCTGAAGACCGATTGCCCCCCGGCGGGGGCGAGGCGACTGCGCCGTCCGCCACCTGCGATTCAATAGGGATACACTCGTAGTTAGGATCAACCGGTGAGAGGATGATGTCGCGATCCCTGTCTGGTTCGTCGTGGTGAGATTGTCGATGATTATCTATTGGCATTTAGAATTCCTCCCGCTGCCCCCGAACCACATGTAGCTTTGCCAGCTTCCAGTATTGTTGAAGTGTTGCTCGATGTCATAGCACTCTCGATCATTTTTCCATACTGTACCATTTTCATTTCCCCCTTTTGTTGTTACGGCACTGTAAAAAATAAGTGCCAATATTGAGTATGAGCGATTGATGGATAAGGATTTCGCTTCCTATCTCCCTTCAATCGCTTTAAATGCCCATTATTATTAACTTTCTAGCTCAGTTTTCATTTTATTTTTGACAATTTCAACCAGCATTCTTATTTATCGCGTTATCTTGACTGCCCAGTAATTGAGTTTGCCGGTATCATGGCCTGCAACATCAGCCACCCTCAACCTCCAATTGCCCTGAATTTGCTTACCAATAAGAGCATTAAGTGCGGGAACTTTTGTTGGTGTGTATGTTTCTATGATATTGTCAGCACCACCTCCTGTGCGCTGATGCAAAGCCACCACTATACTAGAAGGAGAAATCAATGTTACAATCAGATCACGGATATAAGTGTGTGTAATATCCACTGATATTGCGAGATCTTTTATTACACCAGACTCATTAGTGGATAGTATCAGTTCGATCCCATTCTTATCGTTATCCGGTATAGTGATCATAGGTGATTCCTTCAATTCAACAAAGGTATTTGTGATTGTCTGTACTGCTTGGATCTCAAGTTTCCAATGATTCAAAGATCCAACATCCACTGAAGCTAGATCCTGGACGTTAAGTTTCCATTTACCTCTTATGGATTGTCCTACAAAATTCTTAAGTTCTGGTATAGAGGCATCATCGAACGTCGCTTTCAGATTATCAGCACTCGCTCCACTTCGGTTATGTAACACAACAGATGTGCCTAAAGGGTTACTTAACGTCACCAGCAGATCGCCCCTATAGGTATGCGAGATATCAACAGTTACCTTTACAGACAACACTAACGCTTCATTAAGGAACTCGATTGTATCTACAATTCCATTTTTGTTGTTATCTGGTATATTGACATTTGGGTTAGAGTCGGCTTGAAAGACCATGACACCATGCCCACCACCAAAGATATGGGCTTGAAAAGTCATGTTTTTTCCTGCATCACTGATATTGTCAATATCCAGTCCTGATGCTGTACCATCCCACCAATTGCTACTAGGATTGGTTGAATCAGAAAATCTATTACTCGTTGCGGTGCTGTAAAGATCCCCTATATCCCCTAAGTTACCTCCATGTTCTAGATCAAATGTGTTATCTGCTTGCTCAAGTGAGCATTCGTAATGTTTTTCAGTCGTCATCTGTTCATCATCGTTGCTTCCCAGTTCATCCACATGCCATATAGCAAGTCCTGAATTTGGCAATATTACATCGCGCCCGCTATCATACCTGTTTTCAATGATAAAATATTCGGTTTGGTTCTTTGAATATACGTAAAATTCGTTTTCTTCTGCAACCATCGTTGCAGACATGCCATCAGTAATAGAAATGGCTTTTTTAGACCAACCCGCTTTATACTTCAGGTATGCACATACATGTCCAGGGTTCTTATCTGCATTTCCCGCACACATAAGGCAATAAACACCGACCCCACTTGATTGATAGCCATAATCATAAAGATCCGGAAAATCACACACCATGTGACCGTTCTCGTGGCAGAAAGTTCCTAGTGAAAGCTCAGAACCAATATCTGTTATCTGGTAATCATAAGCCAATCTTCCGGGTGCAAGCTCAAAAGGTAGCTCTAGTGACCAAGAATGAGGCCAAAGACCTTCAGCCCAATTATTTGGGCATGTCCCGGAATAGAAGATATTCAAGGCATAGACGTAACCTTCATCGTCAGCACTGAGTTTATAGAAATCAAGTCCCTGTGTTTTAAGATCTGTAAGGGCCTCTTTGATCAGCTCCCTTGTGCGGGTGCCATGGGGGATTGCTGGGTTGGTATAATATGATCGTGGGTTCTTTGCCGTATAATATCCAGCCACCATGTTAGTGTATTTCAGGTTTCCCTCTGAAATATCATAGAAATAGTCATAAACTGAACCGTTATTGCCATAACCAGAATAGCCTTGCTTATTACAGAAGTCATTAACTTCACTTTTTGGTATTGTTCCAGAAACATCAGGAAACTGAGCAAGCAGGCATAAACCCACATAGTCTCCCTTTGTTCCCTGACTAGGCGGAGCAACAAATGGTCCGCCTACCATTAACATAGCACGAAGCATCGCCTTACGCCTTTCTCGACGGATTTCACAACGACGCTTCATAACCATTTTGCGGTAACCATCAATGAACTTTTCTCTCGCTGCATCCAATGAGATGCGAATATTCTTTTTCAATCCAAGCACTGATGGTTCTGCCATTCCCAATTTCACACCAGTGGGTTCTATATCTTGACCATCCTGTGTGAGCTTTGCATATTGATAGAAGCCTGAAATTGGATCTCTAACAACTGTAAATCCATCAAGTGTCTCAAAAACCGCATAATGCTGGTCACCCCAGCCTTTCACTTTGATCTCTGTACCATCCGGTTGAGTAAACGTAAATTCTTTTCCATAGAATGGGACTGGCATGGAGCACCTCCTGTGATCAATAAATATCACCTTTTATTAATTAATGTTAACAAAGACTGATAAAATGATAACAATCAGGCTGAATCTGAAAGATCACTACCTCTTTATGCCTGAATATGATATTTAGTCGTTGACTCCAATGAAAAAAGCATAAATTTGTCGTCCGCAGAAATCCAAACATCAAGTCACAAAGACACGAAGAGAAATGATTAAAGATTAGAAGAATAGAAGATTGAAGATTAGGAAATCTGATATAAGCCTTGTATTTAATCTTTAATCTTCAATTTTGAATCTTAAATCCTTTATGTCTTTGTATTTTTTAGAAAAATGCTGCGGACAAGAGTCTTATGCTTGGTGTCTTTTACTATGGTGTTTTATCTAATCAACATTCTGCTTACCGGCCATCTCGCCAATCTCAATCTCAACTACACCTGTGACATCAACACATTTATCTGATGGCGGCTCCGAATTATGATCTTTAGTATATTTTGCGGTAAGAGCAGTGAGAGCATCCATTTTAGCCTTCGGATCCGTAACCAACTTAGCATGCCCATTAACAATAACACTGCGATAGCGAACACTTGAATCATCAGCCTTTGCCGCAAGTACGATGCTGTCTATAACGTGAGCCTCGAAACAGGCACGAGGATCATGCGCAATGTTGTCCAGCTTTTTTCCCGTCAATGCGCAGTGAAAGCATATCCTGCCCTGATGATAAACGTAGTTCACCGTTACAACGTAAGGCGAGCCATCCGGGCAAACGGTTGCAAAAGAGCCAACGACAGCCTCATTGAGTATAGCTTCTATCTCTGAGCGATCAGTTATCCATTGCTTGGGCATCTTTATTCCTTTCTGGCTATGATTATGTAAGTAACTACTATCGCCGCAACAACAATACTAATGACTGTGAGCTTATGCCACGTCTTTATCTTAAAGCCCTTCACAGGCTTGTACCTTTCAACTGCGTTTTTAGTCCTGTTGCGGTTGATCTTAGCTTCTGTGTAGTAAGGTTTCAGTTCAATCGCTTTGTCAAACTGAGCTATGGCGTCATCGAACTTAAACAACTGGAAATATGACATACCCAGTGCATTATGCGCTTCTGCCCAATCTGGAGCTAACTCAACTGCCTTCTTTAGTGACAGCGAAGCCATATCAAATTTACCATCGCTCATGTATTTCTGCCCTAATAAGTAATACATCTCGGCAGTTTCTGCGAAGGATAATGAAGAAATACTCAGAAAAATAGCAACTGATATGGCATATAGTATTAATACTCTTAAAGTTTTACCACCCATACATGAAGTTTAACCTTCCTTTTTGTAATAGTAAAGAATGGCTTGCTTTTGTACCACAAGGTTAGGTGCCTCTGGCTCTCTTTCGAGCTTTATAGCATATTGATCGTACCACGTGATTATCCCTGTAATCTCGTCACCATTCACAAGTTTGATAACCATAGGTGTTCTTTCTTTTATCTGCTTGATAAGATAGAATTCATAAGCCAAAGTCCTTTGAGCTGGCGGTTGCTTTTTAGGTGGTTGCTGATTGAATCCTCCTGTCATCATAATACCTCCTCAATTGAATTGTTGGACGCCCAACTTACGATTCTTATTCTATCATCATTCATGAATTATTGCAAGATTTTTTCGTTAAATTAAAAAATGCTTGACAGTCCATAACCATCGAGGTATGCTTTTCTAGTAAAATAGATATTATCTGGAATTTATTTACCTTCACGAGGAGGAGATCATGGCTGGAAAAAAGGATAAGCTCAGGGTAGGCGTTATAGGTCCCGGTGGGGCTGGAAGCGGTAGAACCACAGAGTTCGTACGCAGGGATGACGTTGAAGTCGTTGCCGCATCAGACACCAGACCAGAGGCTGTTGACCGATTGGAAGAAAGGCTTAAACAGTCCGTCGAAGGATATGAACCCGGCAAAATTAAAAAATACATAGGTGAATACGAGTTCACCCAGATGATTGACAAAGAGGACCTGGACATAGTGGGTGTGTTCTCTCCACATTCACTGCACGATGTACATGCAAAATACGCCATGCGCAACGGCGCAAGCGTCATAGTCGAAAAGCCTATGGCGAACTTTGTTGGCGACGCTATTGCGATGCACAAAATCTCACTTGGCTCAGGAAAGTATCTGGTCATTCATTACCAGAGACATTTCTCTGACCTTTACATCACAGGGAGAAAAGTCATAAAAGAAGGACTGATAGGTGATATAACAGGCTTTGAGGTATATCTCGCCCAAAGATGGGGAGCAGGCGGGTGGCGCGGCGATCCAAGGTTCTCCGGCGGTGGACAACCGAATGATTCTGGAAGCCATTTGCAAGACATTTTCCTCTGGATGACAGGATTACTGCCCATATCCATATACGGTAATACCTCAATGGACTTTGAGGACGATAATGGAAACGTCATCAAAAAGCAGGTTGAGATTGATTCCCACTCCGCTGTGACGATGGAGAACGGAGCCAAAGGTAAGATAGACATTTTCGGCAACACGAAGATCGGATTTGACGAATGGGTTATCATGAGCGGAACCGAAGGCACGTTGAGTATCAAAGGCGGAAAACTGCTATTCAAAGGCAAGGGCAAAAGGAAAGAAGAGGAGTTACCACTATCAAGACCCGAAGGCTATCCCAGAAGCAACATAGATAACCTTGTAGGGCTGGTAAAAGGCGACTATAAGGTCAATTACGCATCAGGGTTAAACGGTATCAGAACAAGCCTGCTGACGAACTGTATAATTCTCAGCGGCAAAGGTCCAAAGGAAAAGAACACCATCTCATGCGACAAAGTTCTGGAAAACGAGGGCTATTCCAGAGAATACGTAAAGCAGGTCATCGCTGAGTCAGAAAAAAACAATATGTTCTAAACGCAAAATATGGTTTTCTCGCTAAATCTTCGGACACGCATCAGCGTGTCCCTACATTAAAAATGACGTAGTGGCACGCTGATGCGTGCCATTTAACCCCACAATTTACTTATTCTCACCCCAAGATGCGAATTGTCTTGATTCCAAAAGCCTTCACGCTCGTTGTAATGGTCTGCCCCTGAACAGCGAGTAACCTTTCATTTTCTTCGACGAGGTTAGTTTCGTAAGCTTTCGCAATGCTTATACGTGAAAGCGTTACGCTGGCTTCTGTATCACAACCTTCAGTCTCGATCAATCGGATAATTATACCTTCGCCGTCCTCCGCCTTTTTCATCGTCATAAGAAGAACGTTAGGCTTATCTATCTGGCACAGGCTCATTGACTTCGGCAGATTCCCCTTTCTCCCTCGATCTACTGTCACAGGTATGAGTGGATTGCCTGCCGACCAGCCGAAATCTCTTGGACAACCCTCAACCCAACCGCCTTTGTGTGTAGTGATCGAGTATCGGTAGAGTATATCACCCAACTGCGTTGCCTGAAAGTTTGTGCGGAAGTTGCTGTCTATAACGAATGAATACATATATCCCTTCGTCATCTCTTTTACAAAGTCATCGCCAAAGTTCGGAGGAGTTGCGCCGTGATGAGCCTGTGAAACGTAGCAGGGATGCAATCCGCCAAACTCAACGAGGTGAGCGTCAACAGGTGTGAACGTGACCCCTACATTCCCATCAGACACGTCAGCCCAGTGCTGGACTGAATAATAATTCGAGTTTGAGCCGGGAAACTGGTCTCGCAGAGGCTTGATCACTGAATCTGTTGCTTCAAACCGAAAGTCTGGATTATCCATCTTGAACGGAAACGCAAAGTATACCTCCATCGTCGGCGTAGAATCTTTAAGAACCTGATTAGCTAAGTCAATACGCTTGATTTTATCGTAAAGTATTATCTCTTGAGTCAGTTGCGGACATCCTGCACCGTTGGTAGAAACTATAAGGCTTGCGTAAACGGGTCCATTCTGACCTTTTCGGATAGCCGCAGATTTCGGGCTTTCCTCTTTTCCAGTCTTGACCCACCTCGTTATCAGTTGATTGACTTGATGAGGTGCATTTTTATCAACAAGCTCTATGCCGAGTTCTTTGTCATATATACTCTCCAAAGTTCCAGTCTCAGGATTCAGCATTACCTTGAAGAAACGGTTCTCTATACTCGTATCCGTCAGGATAAGGCTTGTTAATGTAAATGACAGGTCTTTCGCTGATACAATTCTATAAGCCTTATATCCCATCGCAGGAACATTATCAGCCACAAAAGCAAGGTTGAAGCGCTCAGGGGGATTAAACTGGCTTCTGGCGTACCTTCCTGCAACATGAGGCACAGGTGATTGTGGATTATCCAATTCAATAATCTGATGCGGAATCTTTTGTCCTGTTTCAGCGTCAACTATATCAAAAGGTTCTTCAAGAAGGAAGCTTGGTATATTCACCAGATCAGTCCTGCTGAAAGAAAGTGTGTTAAACACGGCTATATGCTGACCTTCTTCGTCAAAGGCGATGGAGTTAGCGACATTCCTTGCACTGCCTGAAAATATAAGCTCAGTCAGACCCGAAGCCTTGTATGCGTAACTGCTCTTTTCACTCCACGCCCAGTCCTGCACGTAGCCGACCTGATGCGCCATTCCCCACGTATGCTCGTCATAAAGTAGCATATTATCATAAGCATCACGAATGTTATCGTCTGGATAATTGCTGTTTAACAGCAGATGAGACATAGTAGCAAGCTTCTCTGCGGAATGAAGCCTGTCGTGAGTCACACGGTTTATAGTTGTCTCTTTTGCTGATGACATTGCACCGACAGCGTAATCTGTATGAGGTAACTCACCACTGAATGTCCTTACATCTTCGCACTGTTCAGCCAGTTTTTCAAAGAACATTGAGCTTGTAGAAACAACCAGCTTTGGATAAGCCCATTTACTATTCCATTCCTTGACGAGATGGCTTACGATTATGTCAGTTCCTGTATTATCTCCGCACCCATACCCGCCGTATCGCATGACGGAGAATGGGCATCCATTCTCATCCATGCCATTCAGCATCACAGGCAGTTCATTCATTATCTGGTCGTAGGATTGCGGGCTCCAGCATCCATAACTACCCTGATAGTAGACGAGAATCCTTGAGCCATCGGGGCCTTTCCAGTAAAATGCGTCAGGTTTGCCGTGTGGGCGTAGTATGTTTTTCTCATCCCAGAAAGTATGTATATCGTTCCTTCCCCATTCAAAGTAATTTGGCAAGCCAGCGAAGAAATACTTAACACCTGCTCCTGACAGTACCGTCGGCAACCCCCAGCTTAGACCGGGGATGTCTGTTATGCTACCCGCTTGAATCTTCCCTCCGAATTCCCTATTTATCCTGAAAGATGGATACATAAGGCGTATCAGTTCCTCGTGGCTGCACATTCCGCTTATCTGGTTGCCGAACAGCGCAGGAACCTCGATCCTGCCTTCCTTTATGTATTTTGCCAGTTTCTCACAAGTTTCTTTATCGCTTCTTTCGATAAAATGCTGTAATGACCACGAGCCTTCGACCATATATCTGAATTTTGCTTCGTCGGGATAGCTTTCAGTTTCCTCACAAAATTGAAGGACGTCTTCGTATATTTCACGATACTTGCGTAAAACACGCTCAATCGTATCAGTATAACCGAGATCGTGATGGGAGATGGGAATCATGTAAATCTCCCAGTGCTTTCGGGGAGTCCAGTTCATTATAAGGCGATCCTGTGTTTCATCATTGGCTTTCAATGTGAATTCAACAGGGATAGTTTCACGAATATCAGGAATATGGAATCTATAAGTTCCTATACCTTTGTTTATATTACCAAGATTTATGTTTAATTCTCTTGAATAGAATTTAATATTCAGTACAGTTTCAATGGCTTCCCCTATATTGTCAATTGTTATATCAATTGCTTGCATAAGTTCATTATTTTCTTTTGTATATAGCACAGTCGGATCAACTTTTGTAATTTTCAACATTGAATGCCTCCTATCTACTGCAAGATTTAGTGAATTTTTTTGGTTCTTCCGTGTAAAGTGTGGGAATGATTCTTGCTACAGGAAAGCAACAATCACTCTCAATCTGAAATGCTCAAAATTGCGAAAGCCAAAAGCTCTTCGCTTTATGAGCTTTATCTTGTTG
>Ga0315274_10006965_pt1 | contig 16427 bp, 15 predicted proteins | sample YL17G02_20_MG_FD_203700 | JGI IMG/M metagenome (GOLD analysis project Ga0315274, IMG submission 203700) | Sediment microbial communities from Yellowstone Lake, YNP, Wyoming, USA - YL17G02_20 | ecosystem: Environmental > Aquatic > Freshwater > Lake > Sediment | place: USA: Wyoming | collected...
TCGTCACCGACGGGGCACCCGGGCTCATCCGGGCGGTCGACGAGCTGTGGCCCGACGCTGACCGCGGCCGGTGCACCGTCCAATATGCCGACCTCCGGGTTATGCCGATGCCGGGTGTCGAGGCGGCCGCTGCGTGAGTGATCGCACGGCGTGAGGTCGGCATAATCAGAGCCCGTCGAGGAAGGCGAGGAGCGTGTCGGACGGCCGATACCGCCCGGGCCGTGCGTTCGGTGGCGCCGTCCTCGCGAGCGCCCGCTCCTTGAGGGCGAGATCCGCGTGCAGGTAGATCTGGGTCGTGTCAACGCGCTCGTGGCCCAGCCAGAGGGCGATGACCGACGTGTCGACGCCAGCCTGCAGGAGGCGCATCGCCGCGGTGTGCCTCAGGACGTGCGGGCTGACCTGCTTGGTCCGGAGCGACGGGCAGGCAGTCGTTGCGGCATCGGTGTACTTGGCGAGTCGGTGTTCGACGGCGTCCCGGCTGAGCGGGGCGCCCGTGCTGGTCGGGAACAACGGGTCGGCGGGGCCGCCCTCCCGCTCGACGAGCCAGACGCGCAGGACGGCGACCGTGACCCGGGTGAGCGGCGTGATCCGCTCCTTGCGGCCCTTGCCGCGGCAACTCACGTGGGCGCCCGTGCCGAGATGGACATCGAAACGGCGCAGGCCGATCAGCTCGGACACGCGCAGCCCGGTCTGGACCGCGAGCAGCAGGAGGGCGTGGTCGCGCCGCCCGATCCAGGTCGCCCGGTCCGCGACGGCGAGCAGGGCCTCGACTTCCTGTTCGGTGAGGAACGTGACGAGGCTGCGCGTGACGCGCTTGGGGGGAATGGCGAGCACCCGGCCGATCGACTCGGCGTGCTCGGGATGGCGCAGTGCGGCGTATCGGAACAGCGAGCGGATCGCCGCCGGGCGGGCATTGCGCGTCCGGACGCCGTTGCCCCGGTCGCGCTCGAGATGGTCGAGGAAGGCGCCGACGAGCGGTGCATCGATCGCGGCGACATCGAGCCGCGACGGCGCGGTTCCGGTGCGGTCCGCGGCGAACGCGAGGAGCAGGCGGAGCGTGTCACGGTACGCGGCGATCGTCTGCGAGCTCGCCTGGCGCTGCCGGATGAGCCGGTCGGTGAAGAAGGCCTGGAGGGTCGGGGCGAGCGCGCTCACGGCCGGCCTCCGAGATGGCGTTCGAGGCGTTCGCCGGCAGCCGCGAGCAGCTCGGGTGCGGCGGAGAGGTACCAGTACGTCGCCGCGGGGCTGACGTGGCCGAGGTACGTCGAGAGGATCGGCAGCCGCGCACCGACGTCGAGGTCGACCCGATAGGCGTCGAGGACGGTGCGGACGGCGAAGGTGTGGCGCAGGTCGTGGAGCCGCGGCCGACAGGCGGCCGACCGGGCGTGGAGACCAGCCTGACCGACGAGGTTGAGGAACGTCCGGTTCACGGCGCAGTAGAGGAGGCGGGTTCCGGCGCCCGACGCGAAGAGCGCGGCCGTCGGCGTCTCCGAACGGGGTCGGTCGGGTCGGGCGAGGTAGCTCCGCAGGGCGGTGACGGTGGTCGGATGGAGCGGCACCAGGCGCGACTTGCCGAACTTGCTCATCCGGATCGTGAGGGTCCCCTCGCGGAGGTCGAGATCGCCGCGATCGAGCCGGATCGCCTCGCCGACCCGGAGCCCTGCCACCGCGAGCAGGCCGATGAGGGTCGCGTACGTCGCCGCCCGGAACGGCGTGCGCAGGGACGCGGCGGCTCCCATGAGGGCGACGATGTCGGCGTCGGTATAGGTAGGGCGTCGCCCGCCGGCCCCGATCGCGAAGCAGCTCGGCCGGGATGAGCTCGTGGGCGGGATCGAGCGCGTGGAGATGGGCGGCGAAGCCACGCACGACCGTGAGCCGCATGGCGAGCCAGCGCGGGCCGCCGTCCGCCGGCAGCGTCGCCCAGGCGAGCGCGGCCTCGACCGTGACCGTGGCGCTGCCCTTTGCGTCGAGGAAGGCGACAAACTGGGCGAGCAACTTGCCGGCCCGCTCGAGCCGAAAGCCGAGCGAGCGACGGAGGCGGAGGTAGTCGGCGAGGGCCGGATCGAGGCGGCTCATGCGGCACCGCCCGGCCAGGGTCGCGCGAGGGCGCGGAGTGCAGGCTCGTCCACCTTCGCGTAGATCGCGGTCGTCTGCGCCCGCCGGTGACGGAGAATCTGGCCGATCTCGGCGAGCGAGCCGCCGGCCCGGAGCATCTCGGTGGCGGCGGTGTGCCGGAGCCGGTGGGCGTGGACGAGCCCGAGCCCCGCGCGGAGCGCGGCATCGCCGACGATCCGGCTCACCCCTCCCGACGAGAGGGCCCGGTGGGGCGCCTTCGCCCGGATGAAGACCGCTCGCCCGATGGCGCTCGCGGGACGGCCGCGGCGGAGATACGCCACGATCGCCTCACCGACGTCGGCTGGCAGCGGCAGCCGCTCGGACCGGTCGCCCTTGCCGGTGACGACGAGCTCGCCCGACCGCCAGTCGATGGCATCGAGCGTGAGCCCCGCCACCTCGCCCGCCCGCATCCCGAGACGGACGAGGAGGGTGAGGACCGCGAAGTCCCGACACCCCGTCGCGCGGCTCCGATCGCACGCGGCGAGCAGGCGCTCGACCTCGGCTCGGGTGAGCCCGTGTGGCAGCGGGGCCAGGCGCCAGGCCGCGATCCGGGGCACGCTCGCGGCGAGCGGGCGCGCCACGATCCCCTCGAGGTGGAGGAAGCCGAGCAGCGAGCGGAGCGTGGTGACGGTCAGCTTGGCCGAACCGCGTGGCTGGCTCGGGCAGCGGGCGACCACGAACGCAGTGACATCGGCGACCGTCAGCCCTTCGAGGGCGAGCCCATCGGACGTGACCCGGCTGGCGAGAAACGGCCGGACCGCGGCAAGGTATCCAGCGGCCGTTGCCGACCCGAGGCTCCGGTCGACGACGAGATGCCGACGGTACCGGGCGAGGAGCCGATCGATCGGCATGTCCGACACGGGTTCGGGTGCGGGTGGAACGATCCCGAGCCCGCGCAGGTACTCGAGCGGTGGCCGGATCGCCCGGGCCGAGGCGTACCGCGTGTGTCCGGCAGCCCGGCGAGCGGCCAGGAACCGGTCGACCTCGGCTGCCGACAGCGCCCCCAGCTCGAGCCCTTCGCGCTCGAGCCAGACGCTCAGGTGCGCCACCAGCCGGATCGAGACGGCCGCTCCCGAGGCCGTGTACCCGACGCGTGCGAGCTCGGCAGCGTAGCCGGCCGCGTACGGAGCAAGCGGGCCGCTGACGCGGACCCGGAGTGGATCGTGCACGTGGCTCTCCTTCGTCGATGCGGAAGGAGAGCGTCTCTCAGGGCGCCAGGATTATGCCGACCTCATGGCCCCGGCCCACTCACGCAGCGGCCGCCTCGACACCCGGCATCGGCATAACCCGGAGGTCGGCATATTGGACGTTATGCCGACGTCGGCATAAGAACCATCGGCTTCGGAATGTGCTCGCCAAGCCACCCGACCGTCCGGGCCTCCATGCCCGGACCCGGGCGGCGTACTGGGCGGCGCTCGATACCGCGACGGGTCCCACCGAGGCCGAGGCGGGCCTGCGGAGGCTGGTGGGCGAGCTCGCCTCCGACTTCCCGTCCGCCGCGGCGTGCCTGGCCGACGATCTCGCGGCACTCACGGTCCACCTGCGCTATCCGCTTCGCCTGCGACGGCGCCTGCGCTCGACCAACCTCCTCGAACGCTCGCTCGAGGAGGTCCGGAGGCGCACCAAGGTCATCGGGCGCTTCCCGGGCGAGACCAGCTGCCTCACCATGGCCTGGGCGGTCATGGACCTCGTCATCGCGGGTGCACGGGGGCTCGGCCTGACGCTGCCCGACCGGCACGCGATCGCGGGCATGGTCGCCGCCCGGTCGGTCCCGCAGACGGAGGAGCGGATCGCATGAGCGCTCTGGTGCGTGACGAAACGAGCACGCTTCGTCACCGGACGCCGGGCTGCGTCCTGTGCGGCGCTGAGCTGCACCCCTCGGGCACCGGGCGCCGCCGGCGCTGACGCACTCGCCTATGCTGTGGCCGGGCGCGTCGTGCTGCTGGCCCGGTACGGGGGCTCCCTCGCCTCGGTGGTGTGCGGGCGGCACGGGTACGGGGTCCACGTCCATCTGGGGTCACGCGAGAAGACGGAAGTCGGCGGCTGGCGTCTTCGCCCAATTGAGCACGCCATCTGCACCTGCCCCAGCTGGCGACCGATCTGCAAGCACATCCTGTCCTCCTGGGTAGTTGGCCACTACGTCGGGCTCAACGAGGGCCAGCGGCACGCCGGACCGTAGAACGCCGAGGGGGGAGGGCCAATCGAACAGTGCCATGGTCGCCGGTCCTCGGCTGGCGCGAGAGCAAGGACCTGCGACGGGGTGGCCTTCTGACGCCGCGACGAAGGTGGGCGGACAATTCCAGAACCGAGTACTTGGCATCCTTCGGGATCGATGTGTAACGGACGTGCCGAACGAGTACAGGTTGTCGTCCCCCAACCACGCAGCGGCTACGATGGAGGGCAATGTCGGATCGCGCCCGCCGCCCCCGGTGCCGCCCTGTCGCCATGCTGGTCCACAGCTACTACGAGGAGGACCCGCGCGTCCGCCGCCAGGCCGAGACACTGGTCACTGCCGGCCGCCCGGTCGACGTCTTCTCCCTGCGCCGCCCCGGCGACGCGCCGCAGGGCACCCTGGAGGGAGTCCGGATCGCCCGCCTCGACGTGCAGCGCCACCAGGGATCGCCGATCGCGACCTATCTCGCCGAGTACTCGGCCTTCCTGGCCCGGGCCGGGTTCGCCCTGGCCCGCGCCCACCGGCGCCGCCGCTACGCCCTGGTCCAGGTCCACACGCCGCCCGACCTCCTCGCCTTCGCGGCGCTCCCCCTCCGCCTGGCGGGCGTCCCGCTCCTCCTGGACCTGCACGAGGCGACTTCCGAGTTCTTCCGTTCGCGCTGGCCCGGCGCCTCGAACCCGCTGACCATCGGCGCCCTGACGGTGGTCGAGCGGCTCTCGGCGGCGATCGCCGACCGCGTCCTGTCGGTGAACCAGGCGCGCCACGAGCGGCTTCTCGCGCTCGGCATCCCGGCCCGGAAGCTGCGGGTGGTCAGGAACGGACCCGTGCTGGCCCGGTTCGACCCCGGGGCCCACCCGCGACGCGCGTTCATGGCCGACGGCACGCTGCGCCTGGCCTACGCCGGAGCCCTGACCCCGCTCTACGGGCTCGCCGACGTGGTCGACGCCGTGGCGATCCTGGCCGAACGGCGCCCCGACCTTGCCGTCGAGCTCCACCTCTACGGTCGCGGCGACGCGGAGGACGAGCTCCGCCGGCGCGCGGCCGAGCGGGCGGTCACCGAGCGGGTGGTCCTGCACGGCCGGGTCCCGCTCGACGCCGTCGCCGCCTCGCTGGCCGGCTGCGACATCGCGCTCTCCCCGATCCGGCGAAACCGCTTCTCGGAGATCAGCCTCTCCACCAAGGTCTTCGAGGGGGCGATCATGGAGAAGCCGGTCGTAGCCGCCGACCTCCCCGCCGCCCGCGCGGAGTTCGAGGCCGACATGCTCGCCTGGTACGCCCCCGACGACCCGGAAGACCTCGCGCGGGCGATCCTGCGGGTCGTGGACGATCCCGCCTGGCGCGGTGCGGTCGCAGGTCGCGCCGCGGCGCGCGCGCGCGACCTGGCCTGGGACGGCGAGGCGCCGCGCTACGTCGCCATCGTCGAGGAGCTCGCCCGCGACCGAGTATCCTCCTGACCGAAACGAACGGATCACGCCATGGGAGGCGTCGTGGAACAGGATCGGTCCATCGCGGTCATCGGCCTCGGCTACGTCGGGCTCCCCCTCGCGCTCGGGTTCGTGGAAGCGGGGGTCCGGGTGACGGGCGTCGACAGCAGCGAGCAGCGCGTGGCGGAGCTCAACGAGGGCCATTCGCCGATCGACGACATCTCCGACGAGCGCCTGGGCGCCGCCCTGGCAGCCGGGTTCCGGGCCGTGGCGCCCGACCCCGAGGTCGTCCGCGCCGCCGACGCCGTCTTCGTCTGCGTCCCGACGCCGGTCACGGCCACCCGCGACCCCGACCTGGGGCCGATCCTCTCGGCCGCGGAGCTGGTCCACGCCGGCCTCCGTCCCGGCCACCTCGTGGTCCTCCAGTCGACCACCTTCCCGGGCACGACGACGGGGCCGTTCCGGGCGGTCCTCGAACGGGAGACCGGTCTCCGGGCCGGCCCGGACTTCGACCTCGCCTTCGCCCCCGAGCGCGTCAACCCCGGCGACCCGGCGAGCTCCGGGAGGCTGGTCCCGCGCCTCGTCGGGGGCTCCACGCCGGCGGCCACGGCGCGGGCGGCCGCGCTGTTGCGGAAGATCAACGACACGGTCGTCGAGCTCTCCTCGCCCGACGCGGCGGAGATGGCGAAGCTGCTCGAGAACGTTTTCCGGAACATCAACATCGCCTTCGTGAACCAGCTCGCCCTCCTGTGCGAGCGGATGGGCCTGGACGTCTGGGAGGTCATCGACGCCGCGGCCACCAAGCCGTTCGGGTTCATGAAGTTCACCCCGGGTCCGGGCGTCGGCGGGCACTGCATCCCGGTCGACCCCTACTACCTCTCCTGGCGGGCCCGCGCGTTCGACTTCACCGACCGCTTCATCGAGCTTGCCGCCGACGTCAACGTGGGGATGCCGCGCCACGTGGTGGACCTTGCGGCCGAGGCCCTCAACGACCGTGCTCGGGCGCTCAGCGGCGCCCGGGTCGGCGTGCTGGGCGTCGCCTTCAAGCCGGACGTCGCCGATGCCCGCGAGGCGCCCGCGGCCGACGTGCTGGCGCTGCTCCGCGAGCGCGGCGCCGAGGTCCGCTTCCACGATCCGCACATCGCCCGGTTCCGGGATGCCGCGGGGCGGACCGACGATTCCGTGGCCCTCGCCGACCTCCTCGGCTGGGCCGAGCTCGTGATCATCGTCACGCCGCACCGGGCGATCGACTGGGGCGCGGTCTTCGCCACGGCCGACCTCGTCCTCGACACGGTCAATGCGTCGCGTCGGGGCACGCCGCGCCCGCGCCAGGTGCTCCGACTCGGAGCGGGATGGTCGTAGGGAGATGGCTCCCGCACGCCTGGCGTTCGTCTCTGGCCCGGACGCCGCCCCGCCGGTCCGGGCCGGCGTTGACGTCGTGGTCATCGATCCGGCGTGGACGCCGGATCTCGCCGCGAGGGCGGACCTCGTGCCCATCCGGCCCGCCGTCTCCGCGGTACTGGCTCGGTCAGACCTGCTCGGTGAGGCCCTCGAGCTGGTCGACGGGTGGGCCCAGGCGGCCGGCATGGTCGACCTCCTGACGGTCGACGACATCTCGTACTGGTTCCGCCTCCGCGAAACGATGTGGAACTGGCTGCACGAGCGCCTCCTCTGGAGCCGCCTGATCGCCGAGCTGGCCGGCAATCGGCCGCTCGCCGACGTGGAGGTCCTCACTCGCGAGGAGCCGTTGATCGAGGTTGCGAGGGCGCTGGACGTGGCCGGTGCCGCGCCAGTCACCGTGCGGAGGCCACCGCCGCCGCCCGAGGAGCCACCCCTCGCGCCCGCGGCGGCCAGCGTGGGCCGAAGGGCGGCCCGCTGGTTGGGACGCGTCATCCCCGGGCTCGTGGCCGATGACACGAAGCGCGTCGGAACGGAACGGGCGCGCCTGCTCGATGAGCGAGTCGCGGCGTGGACACGCGATTCGGCACCGCGCGTGCTCGCCGTGAGCCTCGGCGTGCGCCACGCGGTCGAGGGAACGGCCGGCCGGCAGCTCGTGGACCCGCATCTCGGCGCCGTGGTCGCGCGACTGCGCGAAGAGGGGATGCGTACCGGCGTTCTCCGCCTCGGCTTCGATCACCTCCGGGACGCGGACTGGCGCGAGATCGAGCAAGACGCCGACGTCTTTCCTGCCTCCCTCCTTCGCACCCGCTGGCGTTCTGGTGATCGGGACGCCACCGTCGTCGTTCCTCCCGTCGTCCTGCCGGACGCGGTCCAGGTGCCGCTCCGCGTCGACGGAATCGACCTCGCCGCCGGCATGCTCGACCAGGTCCGGGGTTTCGCGGACCGCGCCATTCCCACCAACGCTCGTCTGACGCCGCGCGTCGGCGCGATGCTCGCCGACCTGCGCCCGCTTGCGCTGCTCCTGACGCACGAGGGCCACCGGGAGCCATGGATCCTGGCGGCCAGGCGCGCCTCGATCCCGTCGTTCGCGGTCCAGCACGGGATCATCTACGCGACGCATCCTGGGTACGCCCATCCGCGCCACGCCGCCCGGATGCTGCCCACGTGCACGTTCGTGTACGGCGACTTCGAGCGCCAGGTCCTGTGCGACCACGGGTCGTATCTTCCCGAGGAGGTCGAGGTGTCCGGCTCGCCGCGCCTCGATCTCGACCGGATGATCGCGCCGCCAGGCGGCGCGCCGGGCGACGAGCGAGCAGCTGTCCGTCGCACCCTCGGGGTCGCCGACGGCGATCGCCTGCTCGTCGTGTCCACGACGAACGGGCGGGTCGCGCGTCGCTTCGGCTTCGCCGACATCCTGGCCCGGATCCTGGGCGGGCCGCTCCCGGGGGTCCACGTGGTGTTCAAGCAGCACCCGGGCGAGAGCGATGAAGGCGCCTACCGAGCCACGCTCGTGGGCCTCGCCGCGGCCGGTGGCTATGCCGCGCCCCCGATGACCGTGGTCCGGGACGTCGACCTCTATCGGTTGCTGCGGGCCGCGGACGCCCACCTCGGCTACAACTCGACCGTGATCTCCGAGGCCGTGATGGTCGGGACGCCCAACCTGATCGCGGTCGGCCAGCGAGACAGCGATCTCCTGGACTACGTGGGGGCGGGCGTGGCTCGACCCGTCCGCACGGTCACCGAGCTGGCCGCGGCGCTCGCAGACCCCCGCCCGGCTGATCCTGCCGCCCGTCGGGCGTTTCTCGAGTCCCATTTCCGCGACGGCGACGCCAGTGCCCGGATCGTCGCCCGCATTCGCGCCTCCATCACGGCGGCCGAGCGACCGACCGGGAATCGGGACGGTCGTTCACGCCCCCCGGAGCACGGTGGGTCGCCGGCGTCAGTCCTCGGGACGCCGTGAGATCACAGCCACGAACGTGGCCAGGATGTCGTCCACGGTCGCGCGCGGGTAGTTCCGCCGGACCTCGGCGACCAGGTCGGCGTCGAGACATGGAACGCGTGCCCGATCGTGCCAGGGCAGCAGGGCCATGAGCTCGAGGCCGGCGGCCGCGATGTTCGTGCGCAGGTCTCCCAACGTCAGCCGGTTCAGGTTCTCACGGTAGAAGCGCAGTGCCTGGTCGGCTTCGGCCGGGCGGCGCTCCCGCACGTAGCGCTCGAAGTCGGCGTCATCGAGCCGTGCATGCCCCCACGGGAAGTCGAGGGTGCACAGGGAGTGTCCGCCGATCGCGCTGAAGAACGGGTTGTAGTCGTGGTACATCACGCCGCCGGGCCGGAGCAGCTTCGCCATGGCCGACAGGGCCGCCTGCGGCCGCTGGACGTGCTCGAGGACCTCGAACGAGACGATCGCGTCGAAGGTCGCCGCCTCGAGCGATGACGCGGTGATGTCGTCCTCGAGGAAGGCGACAGTTCCGCCGGTCGGTCCTGCAACGGCCCGCGCCCGCTCCCTCAGCGCCGCCAGCCAATCCTGCTGCCGCGCGATGTCGGTCTCCTGCGGCTGGCCGGGTCGCTGGACGACGTAGTACCGTGCCAGATCGGTCGCCACGACCACGCTCCCCGGGTCGCGCGCCAGCTGGTACGCGACTGACCCGTCGTAGCAGCCGATCTCGAGAACCCGTCCTGTCAGCGCTGTTCCGGCCACGGATTCCACCAGGCGGCGCGCTTCGGCCACCACACGCTCGGCGTTCCGGGCCCGCTGGCGAAGCGCCTCGTCGGTCGGCGGACGGCCGACCGACTCGGGATCGACCATCACGCGCCAGCTCGGCTTGAGTCGGTCCCGAATGTGCGGATCGAGTGGGTGCCGGGCGCCATGCCGGTCGATGAAGAGGCCGTCGGGCGCCGACGCGGCGATGGCACCGGCGCGATCGGCCGAGTCGGCAACGGGCGGAGCGTCGATGCGCTTCAGCTCAGCGGCGACGACGGCGCGGAGGCGGGCGTTCTGCAGACCGCGTCGAATCCCGGCTCTGGCGAGCTGCTTGAGCGGATGCGGCCGCCTGGGCGGGACGGAACGCTGCTCCATCATCGTGAAGCATACGCGGTCACGACGACCCGGCCGGGGCTGCATCCACCAGGCTCCGCCGGCCCGGATGCCCGTCGCCCGGCGATCGCGACGCGCGTCAGCGCCGCAGTATGCTCGACCCATCATGAGCGAGAAGACGCACGCCGAACTCGAGCCTGGGCCGGAGGTGCTTCCCGATGAATCGGGGGTCAGGGCACGATCCACCAGGGATCGCCCGGCCCTCGCGGAGCAGCGCATCTTGGAGCTGGAGGACCGCGTCATGCGGTTGTCCGACCGCCTCGCCGCGCTGTCGGAACTGGCCGAACGCCGCCGAGGGCAGATGGAGGTTCTCCGGGCGAGGAACCGCGAGTCCCAGGCGAAATACGCCAACTTGCGTGCCCGGCCGGCCGTGCGCGCGTCGCGCCGGACCAGCGAGACACTCCGGGCGATCCAGGGGCTCGGCATACGCGGCCGAAGCGCGGTGCGCCAGGGATTGGCCCGAGTCGGGATCGTGCCGAAGGGCTGGCATCGGCTCCGGGTCTCCGCTGACGCCGAGGGACAGCTCGTCGAGGAGCTCCGTGCCGCTCTGCCGCCCGCCCCCGGGGTCTCCGCGATGTCCGTCGGCGTACTGATCGTGAGCTCGGGCGCGGGGGCCACGGATCGTCTGCGCGACAGTCTCACCCGCTCGCAGGTCGTCCTGGCGGAGGTCAGGACGGTGCCTCGCCTCGACGGACGGCTGGCCGACGCGGTCGCCGATCTCCGTGGCGACGCGGTCCTGATCGTGTCCGATGCCGTCGAGCCGATCGAGGACGGCTGGCTGCGCCGCCTCATGGATGCCCTGGCTGCGCCTGGGGCAGGCATCGTCGGGGCGCGCATCGTGTACGGCCGCCGGCCCGGTCCGCGAGTCGGGAAGGCGGGCGACATGGCGGACCTCACTGTTCGTCACCTGGGGCTCGAGCTCGAAGCGGTTCGCGGCGTCCTGCTCCCCCAACCGATCGGGCGGGGTGCAGATCCACGGATCACTGGCAGCGACCACCGCTCCGACGTTGCCGCGGTGGATACCTGCCTGCTCCTTCAGCGCACGACGCTCGATGGGGTCGGCGGGCTCGCGCAGACCCAGGAGCTCGATGTCGGAGACGTCGACCTGTGCCTCCGGATCCGCGCGAGCGGCGGACGCGTCGTGGTGGCCGGCGACGTGGTGCTCCTCCACCGGGGTCCGGACGGTGGTCCGCGGCCGTCGCCTGCGGTGGTCGACCGCCTGGCCAACTTGTGGGCACCCTACCTGTTCCGCGAGGTGCTGCTCGATCGAATTGCGGGTCGCACAACTTGGTCGACGACACCGATCGAGGCCACCCTGGCAGGCGCCGGGTCCCGAGACGACGAGCAGGCGCGCGAGCTGGCCACCGCGCTCGGGAAGCTCGGCTGGAGCGTTCGCCGCGCGAGCCCCTCGGTGGACGGATCGGCTGTCGAGGCGAGCGCGGACATCATCGTCCTGCTCGACCCGTCCTTCGACCCGCGACTGGCCGATCGCCATGCCATTCGGGTCGCCATCGTTCGCTCGGATGTCGGCACGTGGACCGCCCAGTCGTGGTTCGACGATCTCGATGTCGTCCTCGTGCCGGACGAGGAGATCGCCCGGGCGGTCGGGCGACGGTCGACCCGGGTGGCTCGGATTGCAGGCGCGAAGGACGAGCTCAGCGGGGTCGCCGCAGCCGCCCGGCCGCCACAGCCGGCCGGATTCGGGGCCGGCCTGGCCCAGCAGATCGTCGAGTCACTTGCCGATTGGGCGGCCGCCCCTCACGTCGCCCTCGTGGTCGGCGCCGAGACGTGGGATCGAGCCGCGGCGTGGGGGGACTCGTTCTTCGCCCGGGCCCTCCAGCGCGAGCTCGAGCGACGGGGGGCGCCGACGGTCCTCGCGGTCACGGGCGAGTCCACCGCTCCGCACGTGGTTCGCGCGGATGTCACGATCGCCCTGTTCGGCAGTGCGACCCGCGTGACCCGGGCGGGGCAGGTCAACGTGCTCTGGATCATCAGCCATCCGGACCGCGTCACCCGATCGCTGTGCGATCGCTTCGATCTGATCTTCGCCGCCTCGGATCGGTTCGCCAACGACCTCGGACGTCGGCTCGGCCGAACGGTGCTTCCGCTCCACCAGGCCACCGACCCCGATCGCTTCCGCCCCGACGCGAGCGGACCAAGGCACGCGCTCCTGTTCGTCGGTAACTCCCGAGGTGTGCGCCGTCCGATCCTCGACGATCTCGTGGACACGCCCCACGAGCTCGCCGTGTACGGGCGCAACTGGTCGGCGAATCTTCTCGACCTGCGCCACCTCTATGGCGACTGGGTACCCAACGAGGAGCTCGGACGCTACTACGCGAGCGCCGACATCGTTCTCAGCGATCACTGGGCTGACATGCGCGACGAGGGGTTCATCGCCAACCGGGTCTACGACGCTGCGGCAGCGGGTGGGTTCGTGATCTCCGACCACCTCCCGGAGATCAACGCCGAATTCGACGGCGGGGTCGTGACCTACCGCGACGCCGCCGACCTGCGGGCGCTCGTGGACCGGTTCCTCGCCGACCCGCCCGCCCGGGCCGCCCACGCCCGGATCGCCCGCGAGGCGGTGCTGAAGCGACACACCTTCGCCGTCCGGGCGAACACGATCCTCGAGGCGATCACTCCGCTCCTTCGGGATCGGCGGCTGCCCGTCCCGCACCCGAGCGACGGCCCATGAGAGCACCTGTGGCCCGTCTTGCGGGCCCGCTCCGACAGGTGGTCCGCGCGGTCCGCCACCTCGGCCGGGCGGATGAGACACCACGGGCGGCCCGTCCTGCCACGAGCTGGTCGGCCGCCGAGGTCGCGAGATACCGCGATCTCGACTCCCCGCGCCTCGTCCTGATCCCCGATATCGAGGTCGATGCCGCGCTTGCAGCCACGCCTCGCGTCACGGTCCTCATGCCCCACCTCGCCATGAGTCGCATGACCGGCGGCCCGAACACGATCCTGAACCTCACGGGCCGACTGGCCGCGCTCGGCGTACCCTTGCGATTCGCGAGCGTGGCTGGGCCGACGGACCGCGACGTGGAAGCTCTGCGCGCTCACGCCGCACGCCTGGCCGAGACGGCCATGCCTCCGGACACGGTCGAGTTCCAGGCGGCAGGCCAGGGCGCCGGACCGCTCTGTATCGGCCCTCGCGACGTCCTGATCGCCACGTGGTGGCCCACCGCGCACGTCGCGCGCGCGGCCCTCGCCCACATCGAGGCGCGCGAGTTCGTCTACCTCGTCCAGGACTACGAACCCGGCTTCTATCCCTGGTCCTCGCGCCATGCGCTCGCCCTGGCCTCGTACGGGTTCCCGGTCCGGGCGGTGGTCAACGGGCGGTTCCTACTCGACTTCCTGGTGTCGCAACGGGCGGGCGTCTTCGGGGCGGCCGACATCGAGTCGCGTGCCGTGTCATTTGAGCCGGCGGTCGACCGCTCGCTGTTCCACCCGGAGGCCAACCCGCGCGCGCGTCGCCGGCTCGTCTTTTACGCCCGTCCGCGCAACGAGCGCAATCTGTTCGACATGGGGATCAGGGCGCTTCGGGAGGTCGCCGCCGCGGGGGTGCTGCGGGCAGACCGGTGGGAGGTCGTGGCGATCGGATCACCGATCCCGCCGCTCGACCTGGGACCGGGACTCCAGCTGGAGTCCCTGCCCTGGCTGGACTACGCATCGTACGCGGCCTTGCTGCGCACCTCGGACGTGCTCCTGAGCCTCATGCTCTCGCCCCATACCAGCTACCCGCCTCTCGAGATGGCCGCCTGCGGGCACCTCGTCGTGACCAACGAGTTCGGTCCCAAGACCGCCGCGGCCCTCGCGGAGCGGTCGCCCCTCATCCGAGCCGCCCCGGCCGACCCTGCCGCGCTGGCCGCTGCCCTCGAGGCGGCGCTCGGTGATGCCGAGGGCATCGTCGAGCCGATGTCGATCGACGTTCCCGGCTCGTGGGCGGCAGCCTTCGACGAGGCGCTGCCGTGGCTTCGCCGGGCGGTGTCCGAGATCGGCGGATGGTGAGCGAGCTGCCAGCCGGGATGCGAACCGGGGGCGCGCTTCACCTTCGGCCGGCACGCCCCGCGGACGCCGGGCGGCTCCTGGAATGGGCCAACGATCCGGCAACCCGTGCCGCGTCGTTCGACCGGGAGCCGATCCAGTGGGAGGCGCACGTCCGGTGGCTCGGCGCCGTCATCGGCGACCCGGACCGGCGGCTCTGGATCGCGGAGGAAGCCGGCATCGCGGTCGGCCAGGTGCGCGTCGATCGAACGCCGGACGGCGTCGGCGTGGTTTCCATCGGGCTCGGCCCGGCGGTTCGCGGAAGGGGAATGGGGCGTGCCGTGCTCGGCCTGGGCCTGGCGGCGGCCGCCGACGAGCTCGGGATCCGGCGGGCGCGGGCCGTGGTGCGCTCCGGTAACCTCGCGAGCCGCCGGCTCTTTGAAGGGGCAGGCTTCACCGGCGTGGCCACCCCGGGTGCCACGCCTGCCCACCCCGAGGCCCTGGTCGTCGAGATGGACCTCGGGCTCGACGTGCCGGGGGAGAGGGGACCGCTCGGCTGACCTACGACTTGCGGAGGAGCTGCCAGCTCACGCGATCGAACCCGGCGTCCTCGCCGAGGAAGCCCTCGCGGCAGACCTCAAGCTCCGGGAAGAGCTCGTGGTAGATGCGCCCGTAGTCCCGCTTGAGCAGAGCGCCGCGCTCGCCGTGGTAGGCGACCTCGGTCGTCACGTCCGCGTGGTACTCGGCCCACAGGACGTAGCGCCGGCTGACGCGCACGAGCTCGGCCATGACGAGCGGAAGGGTCGTCTCCGGCTGGTGAATGAGCACGCCGACGGTCATCGCGAGGTCGAACATGCCGTCGCGGAACGGCAGCAGCCGCGCCACCGCGGCAACCACGTTGGTCCCGGGGGCGTTCTGGCGCGCCCGCGCCCGGGCCTCGGCGTTCACGTCGACGCCCCAGACGGCCTCGGGAGGCAGGACCGCGGCGACGTGCCGCAGGTTCCCGCCCTGCCCGCACCCGACCTCGAGGGTGCTCGCGATCTCGCCGTCGCCGAGCAGCTCCGCCCAGAAGGCCCCGCGGCGGTCGTCGAGCGTGGCGTTGCGGCGCACGTAGGCATCGCCGAATTCCCCGCGCCAGAGTCCCTCCAGGCGCGCCGCCTCGGCCTCGCTCGTCACTCCGTCTCCTCCCTGCCGGTCTCCGTCATGGTCGCGACAACGATACGGCGTGCCCCGTCGCCCGGCACGACCTGGAGGCCGCGTCGCGCCATCGCGGCACGTCGGGCTGGATCCAGGGCCAGGGCCGCCAGCAGCTCGACGACGAACGCGGGATCGATCTCTCGCCCGTCGCCGGCCCACGCCGCCGCGCCGGTCGCCGCGAACTGCGGGCCGACGGGGAGCTGGTCGTCCGTGACGGCGACGAGGATGGCCGGCACGCCGAGCGCCGCCGCCTCGAACTTCATGGTCCCCGCCCCGATGACGGCCACATCGGCCGTCGCCAGGCGCCCCGCGAGGTCGGGCGGCTCCCGCACGACGGCGAGCCCGCGCGCCTCGGCCGCGCCGCGGTAGTCGGGCCCGACCACCAGGTCGAGCGACCAGCGCCGGTCGGCCGCGAGCGCGAGGCCGACGCGCGCCGTCACGTCGTGGGGATCGCTTCCGCCGAAGCAGACGAGCACGCGCGGGATGGGCCCCTCGGCACGCGGCCGGCGCTCCCCGGCGACGCGGAGGACCGACCGCCCGAGCGGCGCGAACGCGTACCCGACCAGCGCGCGGCCGGCACGTGCCCCCGGGGCCGGCGTCCAGGTGGGCAGCGACGACTGGACGACGACCCGCGCCGGCGAGGCCAGGAGCTGCCGGTCGTCGAAGACCGTTGCGCGCTCGAGCAGGGCCGCGCCGGCCTCATTTGGATCGGGCAGGTCCACGGCGAGGGGAGCGGCTTGCCCCGGCAGCAGGTCCCCCGGGAGCCCGCCCGGGGCCACGAGCTCCGCCCCGGCCGCCTGGGCCCGCTCCCGTTCCGCCGCGGACGGCTCGCCCCGGAGCAGCGCGATCGCACACGGAACCCGCTGTTCCTGCGCCGCCTCGGCGAGGGCGAGCGCCCGGGCCAGGTGGCCCCGGCCTTCGCCGCGCCCCGCCGTCGCGAGGATCGCGAGCACCGCGCTGCTCAGAGCGCGTCCCAGGCGAGCGGCTCGTGGCGCTCGATCCGCCGGCGTGCCGTCCGCCCGACCACGTGCGGTAG
>Ga0315274_10006968_pt1 | contig 16417 bp, 16 predicted proteins | sample YL17G02_20_MG_FD_203700 | JGI IMG/M metagenome (GOLD analysis project Ga0315274, IMG submission 203700) | Sediment microbial communities from Yellowstone Lake, YNP, Wyoming, USA - YL17G02_20 | ecosystem: Environmental > Aquatic > Freshwater > Lake > Sediment | place: USA: Wyoming | collected...
AATTGAGGAGTAGAGGGATGGCGGGTAAAAGCAGAGTCGCGAAGAATACGCCTGGTTTGACCAGCCCTGAAGTATTGAAAGACTCAGAGGAATGGCATCGGGCTTTAGTTGAAACCGTGGGCAAAGCCGGATATGGGATCGTTGTGCTCCAGAATAGGCCGGAGCAGGAAGCAGCAATTATCTTCGTTAATGACGAGGCTTGTAAGATGGTGGGCTATTCACCCGCCGAGGCACTCACGATGTCTGCCTGGGATTTCTTTGAGTCATCTGAACTTACTAAGCTGCAGGAACGATATAGAAAAAGACAAAGTGGTGAGCAAGTCCCTAGTTATTACGAGACTACGATGCGGCGCAAAGATGGCGCATCGCTGCCTGTCGAAGCTAGTGCAAGCACTATGATCTACCGTAGCAATGTAGCAACGGTGCTTTTCTTCAAGGATATCGCTGAGCACAGGGAGATGCAGCAGGAATTGGACAAACACCGCCGGCATCTTGAGAAAATGGTAGCAGAACGCACCGCTGAGCTCAGGGAAACAAACGAACAACTTCAGCATGAGATCACCGAACGCAAGCAGATTGAGCTGGTTCTACGTGAAAGCGAAAAATACTTTCGGTCACTCATCGAAAACTCGCAGGAAGTTATTGTGGTCCTGAATGGTGATGGCAGCATACGATATGAAAGTCCCTCAGCACAAAACGTGACAAAATATTCTCCGAAAGATAGGCAGGGCAGGAGCATTTTCGAGCTTATCCATCCTGATGATTTACCGCGTCTGGTGCGCCTGTTCGAAGAGATGAAAGCGAGTCCTGGTGCTACGATACATTCGGAGTGGCGTGGTCTCTGGAACGATGGGTTGTGGCATTATGTGGAAGGGTCCGCTCGAAATCTGTTGCACGATCCAATAGTGGCAGGTATAGTTGCTAATTTCCGCGATATCACTGAGCGCAAGCAAGCAGAGGAGAAGGTACGGAGCAGTGAAAGATATTTTAGGGCCCTCATTCAAAACGCCCTCGACGTTACGATGGTAATCGGGCGGGATGGGATCATAAGATACGGGTCATCTTCTATTGAACCTCCACGCGGATATAAACCGGAGGATGTAATCGGCACAAATGGCTTTGCGACAGTTCACCCGGAAGATATGCCAAAAGCTATGAACGCCTACAATGAGTTAATGCAGAACCCGGCTAACTTAGTAAGAGCAGAATTGCGTGTTTGGCACAAAGATGGCTCGTGGCGTATTGTTGAGGGCATAGCCAGAAACCTTCTGGATGACCCCATTGTAGCCGGGATCGTAGTCAACTACCGCGACGTCACAGAGCGCAGACGGGCAGAAGAGAAGTTACAGGAGCTTTATCGGCAGGAAAAAGATTTGCGCCAGCAGCTCGAAATTGAGATGAAGAGGAGGGTAGAGTTCACCAGGGCATTGGCGCACGAGCTTAAGACTCCACTCACCCCAATGTTGATTTCTAGTCAAGTGCTGGCTTCTGAACTCAAGGAAGAGCCTCTGTTAAGCTTGGCTAGAAATATCAGCCGTGGTGCCTCCAATCTGAACAGTAGGATAGATGAACTTCTCGACTTGGCAAAAGGGGAGATAGGCATGCTCCAGTTAAAAATCGAGCCGTTAGACGCATTACAACTGCTTCGAGAAGTGGTTGAGTATGTGTCTCCAGTAGCTTCAAGTCGTGGGCAATCCCTGATTACGGAGCTGCCCGATTTGCTGCCCTTGGTTAAGGCTGATAAAGTCAGGTTGCGGCAGATTGTGTTGAATTTGCTCAGCAATGCTTTGAACTATACCCCCGAGGGAGGAAGGATTACCTTAAGAGCAAGCCAGAAGAATACTAGTCTGGTAGTGGAGGTTGAGGATAACGGCCCGGGTATAGCTGAGGAAAAGCAACAGCACATGTTTGAACCTTATCATCGTATGGAGGTTGCTGGAGAGCGATTGAGCGGACTGGGGTTGGGTCTCACTCTCTGCAAGACGCTTGTAGACCTTCATGGCGGACAGATATGGGTGAAAAGCCATGTGGGAGAAGGGTCAAGTTTTAGTTTCTCCTTGCCATTAGAAGCTGCTAATCAATAAGGCTGGCCTTGAAATCGGAGGAGGGCTATTGAAAGCGCTGATCATCGAAGATGACCCGGAGATTGTAGAGTCTATTTCCTTGGCGCTCCAGATACGCTGGCCGGAGACTCAGATAGTATCCACTCATCTGGGGAAGAAAGGTATAGATTTGGTGGAAAGCGAAGCCCCGGATATCATCATTCTCGATTTGGGGCTTCCTGATATAAGCGGTTTTGATGTCCTAAAACAGGTTCGTTCTTTTTCTCTCGCACCTATTATCATCCTCACTGTGAAGGCGGATGAAGCTGATATAGTTAAAGGTCTTGAGTGGGGAGCAGATGATTACATTGTTAAACCATGTGGCCAGTTAGAGCTTCTGGCTCGGGTGAAGGCCAGGATACGTGATAAAAGCCGTTTAGTTAGAGAGACTCCGCTATCTTATGGGTCGCTGCGATTTAATCCCTCGACACACCAACTCCTGATCGGGGGAAAAGAGATAAAACTCACTACTATCGAAGCCCACATCATTCATAGCCTGATGAAAAACGCGAGTCATGTTGTGACCTACGCTAGCCTTGCCGAGGAAGTGTGGGGTGAAGATTATCCTGGCTCTATTGATAGCCTCAGAGTTCATATCAGGCGCTTGAGGGCAAAAGTCGAAGTAGATTCTAGCCAACCGCAACTTATCCTCACCAAAGCGGGCATAGGATATTTTTTGGCCAAACCAAACGATATCTGATTTGAACAGCTCTGGTGCAACGGGGCGACTTCCGCGTCTGTCTTGTCCGAACGGCACAATCTATGCTGCCCCCACGAGGGTAACCTCTTTGGATTAATTCCATCGGACCATGCCTTCCCGATTACCTGCTCAATTCCCCTGCAAAATTACCCGAAAGTGGTTTGTTTAATAGATCTCCGCAGTAATACACTTATAAGAAGATTAACGAATAAGCATATATTGTAATTTCTTTGTAATACATTTGTAATTTTATCCTGCGATTTTTAATTGGATTGTAATCGCATAGGTGTATATTGTACCTATAGGAGTAATCTGTACTATCTGGGTCAGAGACTGGCTGGCCAGAAAGTCAGAGAACAAAAAAATAGAGAACAACCTATTGACGTCGGCTTGATTATCTGAGAAGCAGAGGAGGCAGAATATGAAGATTGTTCTAGAGCACATTGGTGGAAATAGCCCCAATGTTGATCGAGCCAGAGAGGAAGTTATCAGAGTTCTGGGCTTCAGAGGCACTGTATCTAATGCTAAGGTGGAAAAGTCCAGGGTAGTAGTAGAGTTCGATGTAAACCCTCAATGGGATTTACCCCTTGAGAAGAAGATTGATTATCTCAAAATGTGGATGCCTGCCAAAGTAAAGAGCGTATTCAGAGTAGTCGATCTATCTTTCTAAGACGGAGAATAGACTGCCTTAACCTGGGAACAGAAGGTTTCTGCCTCTCTTTTCAGCAGCTAGAGGGAAACCGCTATACGAGTCCCCTAGACCTCTTCAACTTCTCGGTCAGCATAGGCACTACCTTAAATAGGTCTCCCACTATGCCGTAAGTGGCAACCTGGAAGATGGGCGCGTTGGGGTCTTCGTTGATAGAGATGATGCACTCGGACGTACCCATGCCGGCGAGATGTTGCACTGACCCGGAGATGCCGCAGGCGATGTAGAGCTTGGGACAAACGGTCTTGCCAGTCTGACCTACCTGGTGCGAGTAAGGTATCCAGCCTTCGTCCACAGGGGGACGTGAGGAACCCACCGCAGCTCCTAGCACCTCAGCAAGTTCCTTTATCATCTGGAAATTCTCCGGCTTGCCCAGCCCGCGACCACCTGAGACGATTATCTCCGCCTCGTCCAGCTTGACCTTCTCGGTCAGGTCTTCGATGAATTTAACCAGCCTGGTTCTGGCAGTGACAGCCTCTTTCTTGAAGTCTACCTTTATTATCTGTCCCTTGTGTTCCTTGTGGTGAGTTCCCTTTTTGAACACATGTGGACGCACGGTTGCCATCTGGGGCCTTTTCGCCTGACACATGATGGTGGCCATGACGTTGCCGCCGAAGGTGGGGCGAGTCTGCAGCAGCAGCTTGGTCTCGGGATCAATGTCGAGCCCGGTGCAGTCGGCGGTTAGCCCCGTATAGAGCAGGGAGGCCACTCTGGGGACGAAGGAACGCCCCATCGAGGTAGCGCCTGCGATAAGTATCTCGGGCCTGTATTTCTTGATGAGATTCAGAAGCAATTCAGTATACAAGTCTTCCTGATGGTCTGCCAACGTGGGGTCGTCCGCCAGATAGACCTTGTCCGCCCCGTACTGGAAAAGGTGTTCCACATCCTTGATATTGTGGCCCAGGCATACTGCGCCCAGCTCGGTGCCCAGCTTGTCTGCTAGCTTCCTGCCCTCTGAGACCAGTTCGAAGGCCACGCTCTTGAGCTTGCCATCACGCTGCTCGGCGAACACCCAGACTCCCTTGTAGCCCTCGCTCACCTTCTGCTCGGCCTTTTCGATTTTTATAGCATCGAAGGTACAGGCATCCACGCAGGCACCGCAGAGGTTGCAGCCTTCTTTGATGCGGACTTTGTCGTCCACCAGCTCCATCACCCCGAAAGGGCATACCGGCACACACAAGCCGCAGCCCGTACATTTCTCAATATCAATATGTATGGTCATTGTCTATCTATCTCAACTATCTTCAAAGATTAACATTCGGCTATAAGCACTCAGCCATCAGAATTGTAAACTGAAAGCTGACCACTGAGAGCTATCCTGTCATTGTCTCAAAGTCCGTGTTCTGAGAATATGTATAGTGACTCCGACAGCTATCACCAGCAGGATAATTCTCCAGTAAAGCTCGTCCACCACAAAGAAAGCCGAGTATGTTATCGTGCCCCACAGCAGGGCTAAGGTTAAAACTTTCAGCTTTAAGGGAATCCCTTTCCCTTCGCGATAATTCCTGATGTAGCTTCCAAATAGTCTATTGTTCAACATCCAATCGTAGAACCGCCTTGAGCTTCTGGCGTAGCAGGCCACGGCGAGCAGGAAGAAAGGCGTAGCGGGCAAGAGGGGGAGGAATATCCCCAGAACCCCCAGCCCCACGAAGCAAGTTCCCAAAACAACCAGTGCTCCTCTGAGCAGCCTGTCGGACACCTTTCTAATCTTCTCGGAGCTTGTTTCGCCAGCTTTATCTTTGTCAGATGGTTGTCCCACCTTTTGCTCCGACAATACTTTGAGGCAGCGGCCCTCGCTGTCGTAATAACCTTCTATTTCCTTGCTCAAATTTAGATTTCCTTAGCTAAATTATCTTCTCCAGCCTCTCCACTAGCTTCGCTACCTGCTCTTCCAGCGTACCCTGTAGCATCTCGCTTTTGTGCTCTCTCTTGGGGAAGAATATCTTGACCACGCGGGTAGGAGAGCCAGGGATGCCCGCCTTATCTGGCTCCGCGCCGATGTCTGCGGCTGTCCACACAGGTATCTTGGCCGTCTTCGCCTTCATCGAGCCGCGCAGCGAGGGCAGCCGTGGCACATTTATCTCCTTGACCACGGTGATTACGGCTGGAAGAGTTGTCTCTATTACCTCGTGTCCCTCCTCGATCATCCGCTGCACCCTGATATGTTTATCTTTTATCTCCTCCACCTTGCTCACGTATGACACGAAGGGTATTCTCAGCATCTCGGAAAGCTCGGGGCCCACCTGTCCGGTGTCGCCATCAAGAGTCTGACGGCCGCAGATGATGATATCGTAGTTTGCTATCCTGGCGATTGCTTTGGATAGGACGTATGAGGTGGCCCAGGTATCGGAGCCGGCGAAGGCGCGGTCGCTGAGCAAAATAGCTTCGTCAGCGCCCAGGGATATGGTCTCTCTCAAAGCTTCGTCCGCCTGGGGAGGCCCCATGGTGATAACTATGACCTTGCCTCCGTATCTTTCTTTGAGGCGAACGCCCTCCTCCAAGGCGTAGGTGTCGAAAGGATTGACTATGCTCTTGACCCCCTCTCTGACCAGCGTGTTGGTCTTGGGGTCTATCTTAATCTCGGTAGTGCCCGGCACCTGCTTGATGCAGACTATGATGTTCAATCTCTCAGACCCTTCCTTCTCAACAGCTCGAGGGCGATGACGTTTCTCAGCACCTGATTGGTGCCCTCATATATCTGATTTATCTTGGCATCGCGCATCATTTTCTCCACTGGGTAGTCACGCATATAGCCCACACCGCCGAATACCTGCACAGCATCGGTGGTTACCTTCATCGCCATATCGGTGGCGAAGACCTTCGCCATAGCGCCTTCCTCGGTGAAGTCCTTGGCCCCGCTGTCTATGGTCTTGGCTGTGGCGTAGACCAGCGCTCTGGCTGCCTCTAACTCCATGGCCATATTCGCCAGCATGTGCTGCACGGCCTGGATAGCTGATACCGGATGTCCGAACTGAACGCGCTGCTTGGCATAAGCTACCGCAGCCTCCAGCGCGCCTTGGGCAAGCCCCACCGCCAGGGCGCCGACGCCGGGGCGGGAGGAGTCCAGAGTCTTCATGGTTACGATGAACCCCAAGCCCTCTTTGCCCAGCAGGTTCTCCTTGGGAATACGGCAATTATGGAAGACAAGCTCTCTGGTGGCGGAGCAACGGATGCCCATTTTCTTTTCCTTCTTGCCGAAGGTGAATCCGGGTGTCTCTTTCTCCACAATGAAGGCGCTGGCGCCGCGGGCTCCCTTTGTGGGGTCAGTGAGCGCAATTACGGTGTATATCTCAGCCTCGCCGCCGTTGGTGATGAACTGCTTGGTGCCGTTGAGTATATAGCTGTCGCCGTCGCGCTTGGCGGTCGTCTTAATGGCTCCGGCGTCGCTGCCGGCGCCGGACTCTGTGAGCCCGAAGGCGGTGAGCCTCGTTCCGCTGGCTATAGCAGTGAGATACCTCTGCTTCTGCGCTTCGCTGGCGTAGAGCAAGATGGGAATGGTGCCCAAGGCGTCGGCGGCATAAGTGAGCGCTACGCCGGCGCAGGCACGGCTGAGCTCCTCAACAGCGAGGCAGAGGGCAAAGGAACCCTCGCCCATGCCCTCGTATTGTTCGGGAATGAAGATTCTAAACAGGTCGGCGTTGGCAATGTCCTTGATTATCTCCCAGGGAAACTGTTCCTTCTCGTCCAGCTCGGCGCGCACGGGGATTATCCTCTCCTCGGCTATTCTGCGAGCTATGCTTTTGATGAGCTTCTGTTGTTCGGTCAAAAAATATTCCAAGGTAGCTCTCCTCTTAGAGATAGTTTTAGATAATAGACTACATTTTAGCGGATTTTCAAAAGTTGGCAACTTTGCCCGGGAGGTGAAGATTCTATAGGGGCATCTTTCGAGGAACGACGCCCCTTCCATTGATTAACTAGCGTTCAGCCGTTTTGCAACGTCCTGGCCCTGTTTTACCATGCGGTCGATGATCTGCTTGACGGATGGTATATCGCTGATCAGACCTGCCACTGGCCCGCAGGCAACGACACCTGCGTCTATATCGCCTTCGAAAAGCACCTTTTGCAGGGCCTCACCGCCGATATAGGTAAGCAGCTCAAAAATATCAGCGCCTCTCTTTTCCATCTCCAACACCTTTTCTGCAGCCTCGTTCCTGCGCACCCGGTAGGCCCTGTTCATAGAGCGCTCTATGTGAACGGTGTCGGTCGCCTCAGTCTGAACCAGCCAGTCCTTGAATTTGGCGCAGGCAGGACACTCTTTGGATGCCATGAGTCGTGTGCCTATCTGCACGCCGCTGGCCCCCAGAGCCAGAGCGGCCACGAAGCCACGCCCGTCGCCAACGCCTCCGGCAGCTATCACGGGTATCTTCAAGGAGTCCACGGCCAGAGGAATCATGATGGAAAGGGGCAGGTCGTCAAGGCCGGTGTGACCTGCAGCATCGTAGCCTACCAGAGTAACTGCATCTACCCCGATTCGCTCCGCCGTTTGAGCATGTCTTACGGCGGCGCACTTGTGTAGCACTGTCACGCCTTTCTTCTTGAGTCGCTCCACAAATTGCTCAGGGTTGAGCGCAGCCGTCTCAATGACATTCACACCCTCTTCGATGACCACGTCCATATCCTGCTCTATCTTTCTCGGGTCGCGATGGATAAGCGCGATATTTACCCCGAAAGGTTTCTTAGTGAGACTGCGGCAGAGGCGGATTTCATTCTGTAACTCCTCCCGCGAGAAGGTAACCGCAGAGATAAGGCCAAATCCTCCGGCATTAGAGACCGCCGCTGCCAGCCTGCCCCCGCTTAGATACGCCATCGCCCCGCCGATGATAGGGTACTTCACACCCAATAGCTCAGTTAGCCTGGTCTTGAACATAACGGATTCCTCTTTCCCAAATATCTGTAATTAGATTTAGGGTATCATTTGAAGGCTAATGAAGTCAACTTTGCGAGCTGTGTAGGGGCACGGCATGCCGTGCCCCTACGATAAAGGCAGATTGAAAGTGCTATGCCTTTCCTATATAATCTTGCCTATGACTAAATCTAGGACTGCTTTAAGGACCCACTATTGCGGGGAACTTCGCAAGGAACAGGTTGGTCAGACAGTGACCGTAGCTGGCTGGGTCCACCGTCGGCGCGACCACGGGAAACTCATCTTCATAGACCTCCGCGACCGAGAAGGTATAGCCCAGGTAGTGTTCAACCCCGAGGTATCGGCCAAAGCGCACTCGATTGCCTCTGACTTGCGAAGTGAGTATGTGGTTAGAGTGAAAGGCAAGGTCTTCCTGCGTCCCAAGGGCACGGAGAACCCCAAATTGGCTACAGGCGAGGTCGAGCTTATCGTTGAGCAGGCTGAGCTATTGAATAAGGCGAAGACACCTCCATTTTACATAAATGAAGAGGTGGAGGTGGATGAAACGCTCCGTCTCAAGTACCGTTATCTCGACCTCAGGCGCGAGAGGATGCAGCGCAATCTTATCCTGCGGCATAAGGTGGTCAAGTTTATGCGCGACTTCCTCGATGCCAAGGGCTTCCTTGAGATAGAGACGCCCATCATGATCAAGAGCACCCCCGAGGGAGCACGGGATTACCTGGTGCCCAGCCGAATATATCCCGGCAAGTTCTATGCCCTGCCTCAATCGCCACAGCAATTGAAGCAATTGCTCATGGTAGCGGGATACGATAAGTACTTCCAGATAGCTCGCTGCTTCCGCGATGAGGACTTGAGGGCTGACCGCCAGCCTGAGTTCACCCAGCTTGACCTCGAGATGAGCTTTGTAGGTGAAGAAGATGTGCTGAACCTGATGGAGGAGCTTTTCACCTCCCTGGTGGAAACTGTAACCCCTCAGTTCAGGTTGCTTAAGCCCTTCCCTCGCCTCTCCTGGAATGAGGTGATGGAGAAATATGGCAGCGACAAGCCTGATTTGAGGTTCGGTCTGGAGATGGCTGACCTCTCGGACCTCTTCGCAGGAAGCGAGTTCTCAGTCTTCCGCACGGTTCTGAGTGAAAGCGGGAAGATAAAGGGCTTCGCTGCCCCGGGCTGCGCCACTTATACACGCAGCCAGTTGGGGGAGCTAACTGAATTCGCTCGCAGTCGCGGTGCCAAAGGTTTAATTACTATGGCTCTCGATGGCAAGGCCGGTGAACCAATCTCCAACTTGACCCCGGACAGGGTTCGCTCTGTCGTTGCCAAGTTCCTGACTAAAGAGCAGGCAGTTGAGATAGCCGGTCGTCTGAAAGCTAATCTGGGAGACCTTCTGCTTATAGTCGCAGATAAGCCCAAGGTGGGTGACATTGTCCTGAGCGCGCTGCGTACAGAGATGGCGCAGCGTCTAAAGCTGGCAGACCCCAAGCTTCTGGCATTCGCTTTCATCTTGGACTTCCCGCTTTTTGAGTGGAACGAGGAGGAGAAGCGCTGGGACTCGATGCATCATCCTTTCACCTCTCCTCATCCTGAGGATATACCGCTCCTCGATACTGAGCCGGGGAAGGTGCGGGCCAGGCACTACGACTTCGTGTGCAACGGCTCTGAGGTCTCCAGCGGCTCTATAAGGATTCACAATCGTGAGTTGCAGGAGAAGGTTTTTCATATTCTTGGCCATAGCAATGAGGAGATCCAAGCTAAGTTCGGAGGCTTTCTGGAGGCTCTGGAGTGTGGCGCTCCTCCGCACGGCGGCATAGCCCCGGGGATCGACCGTCTGATGATGCTGCTCACCGGCGAGACCAATATCAGAGAGGTCATAGCCTTCCCTAAGAACCAGAACGCCGTCGACCTCATGTTCGATTCGCCGTCTTCTGTCCCGCCGGAGCAGCTTAAGGAATTGCATCTGAAGCTTATTGATGGTGGTTGACTTGTTCGCTAGAGACTAGAGCTAAAGCTGAACTATTCACTGTGAGGCTGGCTAGTAGTATAATGGAGATGAGATGAAGGTAACAACGGAAAGAATTGAAGGAAGCAGGGTAGTTCTCAACGTCGAAACCGATAAGGATGAGATGGATAAGTCCATGGAGAAGGCCTACCGCCGCCTCGCGGCTAAGACAGCAGTACCTGGCTTTCGCAAGGGGAAGGCACCCCGTCCCATGCTGGAGAGGTATTTGGGGAGGGAAGCCCTGGTTGAAGAAGCCGCTAATCTTTTGCTGGTGGAGACCTACGATAAGGCCATTGAAGAACACAAGGTAGACGCCATTGCCCGGCCTCAGGTGGAGGTTATCCAGGTCGAGCCGCTGTCATTTAAAGCCACTGTGCCGGTACGACCCACTGTAGAATTGGGCGACTATCACAGCATCAAGTTCATCCCCGAGCCGGTGGTGGTTACCGATGACGAGGTTAATGAGGCATTGGAAAGGCTCCGCAATATGCGGGCAACATGGGAGCCCGTGGAGCGAGAGGCGAAACTTGAGGATTTGCTGAATATCGACGTAGAGGGCACCGTAGAAGGCAAGGTCGTTGTCAGCGAAAAAGGCGGATGGTATCCCTTATCGCCTGGCCCGTCTTCGTCTCTACCTGGTTTCTCTGAGCAGCTTGAGGGGGCTAAAAAAGGTGAGGAGAAGACGTTTGTCTTGAAATTGTCTCAGGATTTTAAGGAGATGGCTGGGAAGGAGTGCAATTTCAAGGTCCTGGTCAACGATATCAAGCAGAAGAATCTCCCCGACCTCGACGATGAATTCGCTAAAAGCCTTGGTCGCGGTATCGAGACTGTGGACGCTCTCAAAGAGAAAATTCTCGCCGATATTAGAGCAGAAAAGGAACGCATAGAGAAGAGGAAGCTTGAGGACAAGGCAATCCAGGCTCTGGTCGCTATTTCACGAATGGAATACCCCGATATCCTGGTGCAGGATGAGATCGACCATCTCATTGAGGAGCGAAAACAGTATCTTGGCGAGAAGGATAGCCTGGAGAATTATCTAAAGAATGCGAAGAAGACGGTGGAGGAATTCAGAAACGAGCTGAAGCCTGGGGCGGAAGATATTATCAAACGCTCACTTGTCCTGGATAAGCTTGCCGAGCTAGAGAAGATCGAGCTCGCCGACTCCGAAGTGGATGCCGAGGTGGAGCGTATGATACAGGGCGCTAATAATGATGAAAGGGTGCGACAGCTCTTCTCTTCGCCATCCGGGCGGCAATCGCTGAAAAGAAACTTGTACATCAGGAAAACGATCGATCTTTTGGTTGACATAGCTACCAAGGTGGAGGAGACTACAACTTTAGAGGGAAAGGAAGGGGGAAAAGAGAATGGAGAACCAACCAAGTAACGTTATCCCGTTCGTAATCGAAAGCAGCGCAAGAGGTGAGCGTGCCTTCGATATTTACTCACTGCTGCTCAAGGAGCGCATCGTCTTTCTGGGCATGCCTATCAATGACCAGATAGCCAACCTGATAATCGCTCAATTTCTCTTTCTGGAGCGTGAAGACCCCGATAAAGACATCAGCCTCTATATACATAGTCCTGGCGGCGAGATAAATGCTGGACTGGCCATCTATGATACGATCCAGCTAAGCCGTTGTGATGTATCCACGATATGCGTGGGGCTGGCAGCCAGCATGGCCACGGTCTTGCTTTCTTCGGGCACCAAGGGGAAGCGCTACGCGCTACCCAATTCCACCATCCACATGCATCAGGCGATGGGCGGTGCACGAGGCCCAGCGTCAGATATAGCTATCGCTGCCAAGGAGATATTGAGGGAGCAGGATGTCATTCGCTCTATTTTAGTCAAGCACACCGGCCAGTCTCTGGAGAAGATCGCCCATGATACCGACCGCGACTACTTTATGAGTGCTCAGTCTGCGATGGAGTATGGGATAATTGACGAGATACTCACTGGGGCCAAGGCCAAGGCGAAGAGTAAATAGGTCGGGGAAAGCAGACCATGAATGTAAGGGCGCGGTTACTGCGCCCTTACATATCTCCATATCTCATTTAGCTTATTTGCCTTTCACTAGCTCATCTATCTCTTTGGTCAAAGAATAGGCTTTAATGACATTTCCTTTACTGTCAACTATCTTACCTTTTTCTATACGCACCTTGCCCTCGCTGAAGGCTTTGACTGTGGCTACGATGAGCGGCTGTTCCCTCTTAAAGCCCTCCTGACGGATTAGCTTGAACAGCGGGTTGTTCTCCCCTTGCTTAGCTTTCACCTCTTTTACGCTGAGGCCCTTTATCTCCTCCCAGTACCTATCGAAAAGCGCGCCTCTGATGGAGAACCTGCAATAAGTCACCGGAGGCCCTTCGTCAAGCTCGGGGGTGACCAGGTGCATCATCACGCCAGTCTCGGTGGCTTTGCTCTCGATGAGTTGCCAGATCACCTCCTGCCAGGTGCCTTTGGGCCCGCCGGGGGCAGCAGGATGCAGATTGACCATCTTATAATGCTGGCACATCTCAGGGCCAACGATGAGCATGTAGCCGGCGAGCACGCAGAGGTCGGGCGAGTAGCCTTTGAGCCGTTTCATCGCTTCTCTATCGTACTCCAGCCTCCATTGTGGAGAGAGGTACTCTCCAACGCCCGTCCTAAATCTTTTCGAGGAGAGGCAAACCAGGGGGATATGGTAGGACTCAACCAGTTTAATGAACGTATCGCTTCCCTCGGCATCCCCGGGTTCGCGGCTGCAGAACACGAACTCGATCTCTGCCTTTACATTGCCTTTTTCGATCTCGTCGCGCATCCTGGTCAGCAGGGCGCGGGAGCCCCCGCCCCGGCCTGTGGAGAACCAGCCCAGTTTATACATGGGTGCTAGCTCCTTTGAAACTGTTTGACCAGTCTGTTCCTGATCCCGTAGAAATGAATCCAGAAGCTGGTCCTGTGCCCGAAAACCTTTCCCTGCCTCACTGCCTGACGAAACTGCTCGGCATCGTTGAACTCCGGTATCTCCATATAGGTGCTTCCTATTTCCCGAATGATATGCGCATCGCTTCCCGCTGTGCCCGGAAGCCCGTGCGTCTGGGCCAATTCGAGGGCGCGCGCCGAGTCCCGCAGCAGCATGGCACGGGAATTGAAGACCTCTATCAAGTCTATGTCTGGCAGTATCTTCTTCAGGGCTTGGGGACGAAGCTTTGCCCCGCTCCGGAAGCGGTCGTAGGGGTGGGGAACGCAGGCAAGTCCCCCTTGCGCCTTTATCCGCGCCACTGTCTCCTCGGGAGAGAGACGGGCTGGTATCTTTTCGGTGAGGAAGTAACCGATGATCTCGCCTCTGTTGGTCCGTACTTCCTCTCCGATGATGACTTTGAAGGGAGCGATGCGTTTAACCTCGAAGGCCCCCGCGATTTCGTCGTGGTCGGTAATTGCCAGGCAGTTTATTCCTGCCTTGAGGCAGTGCTGCACAATCTTTTCCGGAGGGGATATTGAGTCTTCTGAGTAGCTGGTGTGCACGTGAAGGTCGGCTTTTAACAAGTTGCTCACTAAAAACTATGCTCTTTCTATGTAGCTCCCGCTGCGGGTGTCGACGCGAATGATATCGCCGACGCTGATGAAGAACGGTACCTGAACAGTCATGCCGGTCTCCAGTTTGGCTGGCTTTGTCCCGGACTGCGCCGTGTTCCCCTTGAAGCTGGGGCCAGTCTCGGCGATCTTCAGTTCCACAATCAGCGGCATCTCGACCCCCACCGCTTTGTCTCCATGCCGCGAGATGATGAGCGTCATCCCTTCCTTGAGATATTTCTTGAAATTATCGCCCAGTTGCTCTGATGTCAACGGTATTTGCTCGAAGCTCTTGGTATCCATGAAGTAGTAGAAATCGCCATCCCGGTACAGGTACTGGGCGTCGCTCAGCTCGATCTGCACCTGATTGAATTTTTCCCCTGCCTGGAAGGTGCGCTCGGTGGTATGCCCTGCCTGGATATCCTTCATCTTGATCCTGATTTGTGCGCTGCCCCGTCCCATCTTGATGTGTTGAAAATCGAGGATGGCATAAAGTTGTCCATCCAATTCAATGACCATGCCCTTCTTCAGGTCGGTGGCAGTAATCATCTCGTCAAGGTCTCCGCGCCTTCCTTGTTTTGGTAAGTGGCCTGACTTTGCCTTGTTCCAGCACTACCATGTCCTCTATCCTGACGCCGCCCCAGCCGCTGACATAGATGCCGGGCTCTACGGTGAACACCATGCCCTCGGACAGGATATCGGTGGAGTTCGCGCCCAGCCGGGGCTCCTCATGGGTAGCCAAGCCCACGCCATGTCCCAAACCGTGGCCGAAGGCGTCCTTGTACCCGGCCTGCTCTATCACCGTGCGAGCGAGACGGTCAGCCTGCTCTCCGGTCATGCCTACCTGCAAGGTTGCCATAGCCGTGAGCTGTGCGCCTAAGACTATATCATAAACCTTATTAAACATGCTATCACCATTGCCTAGGCAGATGGTGCGAGTGATATCGCTAGTATATCCCTCAATCGTCGCTCCTATGTCTATGACCACCGGCTCGTCCTGGCGAATAGCCCTGTCTGTAGGCCTGGCATGGGGCATTGCTGAGTCAGGGCCGGAGGCTACGATTAACTCGAAGGGCACAGGCTCGCTGCCGTTTCGTCGCAGGAAGCGCTCTATCTCCCAGGCAACCTCTTTTTCCGAGGCCCCTGGCTTGATGCGAGGCATTATGTATTCCAGTGCCGCATCGGCCAGCGCTGCAGCCTTCTCTATCAGCTTCAATTCATCCTTGTTTTTCACCGCACGCAGGGATTCCACCACCCCATCGGTGGGGATGAGGCTGATTTTTGTCTTCGCATCGCTCAGAGCATCCGTCAACTCCTTATAGGTAGAGAAGGAAATTGCTTTGCCTTCGAACCCGAGTTTCTGAGCCTCCAGTTTCGATGCCAAGGTGGGAAACCATTTCGCTATCTCGCCCTGTATTTTAGCGACCTCGAACCCCGGCGCTTGAGCCTGCGCCTGCTCGACATAACGAAAATCCGTGGCTAAAATAGCCTTCTGTTGCAAAATGAGCAGGAATCCCGCTGAGCCGGTGAATCCGGAGAGGTAACGGCGATTCTCAGCCTGGGAGACGATGAGGGCATCCAGCCCCCTCGTGGCGAGCTGGCTGCGGAGTTTACCGAGACGGTCGGTCATGTTTGTCCTTAGATAGTAGAGCCGCTAGAGTATCCAGGGCTTTGATATATCCCTGCCATCCCTTACCTGATATCTGCTTTCGCGCTATGGGCGCGATCACAGAGTTCTTTCTAAACTCCTCTCGGTGTTGGATATCGGAGAGATGAACCTCGATTATAGGCAGGGAGGAATCTTCCAGGGCGTCGCGCAGGGAGAGCCCGTAATGGGTAAGCGCTCCCGGGTTAATGATAATGCCTGCTGCCTTTTTTGCCTTCTTCTGGATGAAATCTATCAAGTAGCCCTCGTGATTGGACTGGTACGACTCCAGCTCTACGCCGAGCTCCCCAGCCCTTTTCTGGAGCAGGGAGTTTATCTCAGCGAGGGTCTTGGTGCCATAGATTTCGGGCTTTCGGGAACCGAGCATATTCAGGTTGGGCCCGTTGATGACAAGTATCTTCATCGCTTTCCTTCCCTCTTGCTGGCCCTGGGGTGGGCGGCGAGGTAAGTACGGCGTATCTGGTTCTGGCTGACGTGGGTATAGACCTGGGTGGTGGCCAGCCGGGCATGTCCCAGAAGCTCCTGCACCGACCTGAGGTCAGCCCCGCCGTCGAGCATGTGAGTGGCGAAGGTGTGGCGCAGCATGTGGGTATAAACCCTCATGTCGAGCCCTGCCTGGCGGGCGCATTTCTTGATTATGTACTCGATGCGGCGCCGGGCAATCCTGTCTCCGAAGCGGTTCAGGAAAAGCGCCTGGCTCCTCTTCTTACCCTGAAGCTTGGGGCGGCCATGCTTGACATAACGCCTCAGCGCTTCTGCTGCGGGCTTGCCCATGAGCACTATCCGCTCCTTCGAGCCTTTGCCCCAGGCCCTGATCTGGCGTGAGTTTAGGTCGA
>Ga0315274_10006970_pt1 | contig 16415 bp, 21 predicted proteins | sample YL17G02_20_MG_FD_203700 | JGI IMG/M metagenome (GOLD analysis project Ga0315274, IMG submission 203700) | Sediment microbial communities from Yellowstone Lake, YNP, Wyoming, USA - YL17G02_20 | ecosystem: Environmental > Aquatic > Freshwater > Lake > Sediment | place: USA: Wyoming | collected...
TGCTGCGGAAAACGGCGATCCGCGGGCGCTCGGCGGTGCCCGAAACAACCGACCGCACTCGGCGATGACGGCGGATGCGGGCTTCTCGTTTCGTCAGTTTCATAGTGGAACTTCCCTCTTCTTCGAACTCAACACTCCATCCAAAGCGTGGCTCTTAGGCGCTGGCCTTGCCGACCTTGCGCCTGATGTGCTCTCCCTTGTACCGAATGCCTTTGCCCTTGTAAGGCTCCGGCTTGCGGAAGGCGCGCAGGTTCGCCGCCACCTGGCCCACCGCCTGCCGGTCGCAACCTGAGATTATGATCTGCGTCGGTTGGGGCACTTCCAGCGTAATCCCTTCCGGAGGGTTGAACTGGATGGGGTGGCTGTAGCCGAGCAAGAGCGAGATGCCCCGCCCCTGGGCCGCAGCGCGATAACCTACGCCGTGAATCTCCAGCTCCTTCTGAAATCCCTGCGTCACGCCGCGAACCATGTTGGTCAGCAAGCGCTGGTAAAGGCCGTGATACGCCCGGCTCTCTTTTGAATCGTCGAACCGGTCCACATGGATGGCGTTGCCCTCAAGACGCAAGGCAACATGCCGCTTGGTATCGAGTTCCAGGCGGCCCTTGGGTCCCTGGACGGTCACCTTCATGTCTGGGCCGAGAGAGACCTCGACCCCTTTGGGAACCGCGACGGGTACTTTTCCTAACCGTGACACGAATACATCCCTCCAATCTCGATGAAGACCCGTCCGGCCTACCAGACAGAGCAAAGCAGCTCGCCGCCGATGTTTCTCTTCCTACACTGGGCGCCGGTGAGCAGGCCGCGGGAGGTGGACAGAATGGTGATTCCAAGCCCTCCCTGGACAACGGGGATTTCCCCCGCGCCCACGTACCTGCGCAGGCCGGGCCTACTGAGCCGTCTCAAACCCGAGATCACGTGCTCCTGCTTCGGGCCGTACTTCAGGTAGATCCTGATCACACTTTGCTTCTCGAGAGGACCGCCCTTCTCTGGACGGTCGCCGATTTTCTTCTTCTTATCCCTGCCGGGGACACGGACGATCTTGTAGTGCTTGACAAAACCTTCCTCGCGCAGAATCTTGGCGAGGCCCACCTTGATCCGCGACGCCGGGATTTCCACTTCCTCGGCCCCCATGCGATTGGCGTTGCGGATGCGCGTCAACATGTCGGCTATCGGGTCGGTTACGGGCATTCCAATGCTTCTCCTAGGCTCGAATTGCGCAAAACCTCACGCGTGAGGCTCTACCAGGACGACTTCCTCACGCCCGGCACTTGTCCGCTAAGGGCCAGAGACCGGAAACAGATGCGGCACATATTGAATCGGCGCAGGTAGGCGCGCGCCCGCCCGCACAAGGGGCAGCGGTTGACCCGCCGCGTCGTAAACTTGGGTGTCTTCCTCATCTTGATCATGTGGCACAGTCTCGACACGTTCCTGATCTCTCTTTCTGTGCGGGGCGGCCGCGCCTGCCGCGATTTCCCTAGCTCTTGCGGAAGGGCATTCCGAATAGACTCAGCAACTCTTTGCATTCCGCATCGCTCTTGGCGGTTGTCACCATCGTGATGTTCATGCCCCGGGTTTGCTGGACCTTATTGTAATCTATCTCTACGAAAATCAGTTGCTCGCGAATTCCCATGCTGTGATTGCCTCGGCCGTCGAAGGAATTCACCGGCAGGCCGCGAAAATCGCGCACGCGCGGTATGGCCACGCTGATCAGACGGTCGAGGAAATCGTACATACGCCATCCCCGAAGGGTGACGCAGCACCCCACGGGCATGTCTTTGCGCACCTTGAAAGCCGACACGGAGCGCGTGGCTCGCGTGAGCTTCGGTTTCTGGCCCGTGATCAGGCCCAGCTCGACCTCCGCCTCGTCGAGCTCTTTGATGTTGCGCACGGCTTCGCCCACACCCATGTTGACGACGATCTTCTCCAGCCTGGGCACTTCCATGCAGGAGTGATAGTTGAACTTCTTCATCATGGCCGGCACGATTTCCTGGCGGTATTTGGTCAGATATCGCGACACGTAGCTCTTGGGAATAGCCGCGACTTTGGCCTTGTCGCCCTTAGCCTTGTCGCCGCCTTTCGCTTTTTCGGCACCCTTGGTTTTCTCGCCACCTTTGGCTTTTTCGCCGCCCTTGGTTTTCTCGGCGCCTTTGGCCTGATCGGGGCTTTTTGCCTTCTTGCCCCCTTTCGGCTGGTCGGACGCTTTCCCCTCGGCGGAAGCCTGGACCTGATCGCCTACTTGGGCCTCGTCGGCGTCTTTGGCTTTCTTCTCGCCTTTCCATTTTCCGCTCTTGGCGACGGGCGCTTTGCCTTCGCTCGACTGCGCGGCGTGCGCGGCAACACCTGCTTCGGCGGGGCTATTCTCCGCGCCGCTCACGGCAGCGCCTTCGGCGGCGGAGCTGGCGGCGGCATCACCCGGACTGGTTGTTTCTTCGTGCGCCTTCTCTTCTGTCATTCTTACGGCACTCCTGTTGCTCGTCTCGGCCAGACCGGTCAGATCTCGGTGTCCGTTTTCACGTGCACTCGCACTTTCGCTCCGCCTTCCTTGACCTTGATGCGAAAGCGACCGGGCTCGTTCGTCTTCGGGTCTACCAGCATCAGACGACTCAGTGGGAGCGGCGACTCTCGCGAGACAATGCCCGCGGGCTGTCCTTGGCGCCGCTGCCGCTCGTGGGCGCGCACCATGTTCAAGCCTTCCACAAGGGCCTTTCCCTGGTCGGGCATGACTTTGAGCACGCGGCCCGTGCGGCCGCGGTCCTTGCCGGCTCTTACGTAGACGATGTCGTTTTTCTTGATTCTCAGGGACATTCTTACATGCTCCTCGCTCGAGAAGGCCGGCCTTACATCACTTCCGGCGCAAGGGAGACGATTTTCATGAATTTCTTGCGGCGCAACTCGCGACCCACCGCCCCGAAGATGCGCGTGCCGACCGGCTCCATCTGGTTGTTGATGATGACGGCCGCGTTTTCGTCGAACCGAATGTAGGACCCGTCTTCGCGACCGACTTCCTTGGTGGTGCGAACGATGACGGCTTTGACCACGGAACCTTTCTTGACCTGGGAATCGGGCGCCGTTTCGCGGACCGAGCATACGATCACGTCGCCGATGCTTGCATAGCGGCGGCGCGTGCCGCCCAGCACCTTGAAGCAGCGCAGGCGCCGCGCGCCGCTGTTGTCGGCTACCACCAGTTCCGTGTATTCCTGAATCATCGCCCGATTTCCTTTCGGTCCGGTTCGCTTTCCCGGGTTGGCGCTCGAGGGGGTCGGCTCGGGCGTCGTCCTTCTCGCGGCGCAACGTTACTTGGCGCGATCCACAATCTCCGTCAGCCGCCAGCGTTTGAGCCGGCTTAACGGCCGGCACTCGGTGACCCGCACGACGTCGCCGACATTGCACTCGTTTTTCTCGTCGTGCGCGTAGAACTTCTTGTGTCGGCGCAGGTATTTCTTGAGCAGGGGATGCCGTATGGTGCGCTCGACCCTGACCACGATCGTCTTGTTCATCTTGTTGCCGACCACGCGTCCGGTGAGAACCTTGCGGTGGCCTTGTGTAGTCTTCGTATCTGGCATCGAATCCGATCTCCGTGTATTCAGACTTTGGGCGTGTCTGCCGCCGCCTTCTCCCCGATAACGGTCAGAATGCGCGCCAGCTCGTGTTTCTCCGCTTTGATCCGCGAGACATCGTGGAGTTCCTTGGTCGTGGCGCGGGTGCGCAGGTTGAAGATGCTCCGGCGCAAGTCCGCTTCGCGCGCCCGCAGTTCCTCCATCGTCTGGTCTCTATAGGCAGATGCTTTTCTCATGCTTCAGACCTTTCCTCGGATCCGCGGGCTCGCGCCGCCGGACGAACTACAGCGTCGCCAAGCGCCTAACGAACTTCGTCTTGACGCACAGTTTGTGCCGGGCGCGTTCCATTGCCTCCACCGCCACTTGCTCGGAAACTCCTTCGAGCTCGAACATGATGCGGCCGGGTTTGACCACGGCCACCCACTTCTCCGGGTTCCCCTTGCCCTTGCCCATGCGGGTTTCCGCCGGCTTGACCGTCAGCGGCTTGTCGGGGAAAATGGTGATCCAGAGCTTCCCGTGGCGCTTGATGTAGCGGTTGATGGCGATACGGGCCGCCTCGATCTGGCGGTTGCTGACCCACCCGCACTCCATCGCCTTCAGGCCGTATTCGCCGAAGGCCAGGACGGAGCCGCGATAGGCCTTGCCGCGGCGTCGGCCTTTCTGGACTTTGCGATGCTTGGGTCGTTTTGGCATTAACATGGACAATACCTCTCGACACCGATGGGCGGCGCTCGGGCCGGCCTTTTGCGGCCGCTAGGCGGCGGATTTCTTGTCTTTCCCGAAGATCTCGCCCTTGAAGATCCACACCTTCACGCCGATCATGCCGTACTTTGTCTTGGCGCCCTTGACGCCGTAGTCTATGTCGGCGCGCAGAGTGTGCAGCGGCACGCGGCCCTTGCGATACCACTCGGCGCGCGCCATTTCCGCTCCCGCCAGCCGCCCGTTGCAGGCAATCTTCACGCCGAGGGCGCCGGCGTCCATGGAGGCCTGAATGGTTTTCTTCATCGCGCGGCGAAAGGAAATGCGGCGCAGGAGTTGGCCGGCCACATTCTCGGCCACCAGTTGCGCGCTCAGCTCGGGCTTCTTGATCTCGTGCACTTGCAGCTTGACCTGCTTCTTGGTCAGATCGGTCAGATCTTTCTCCGCCGACACGATCTCCGACCCTTTGGGGCCGATGACAATGCCCGGTCTCGGGGTGTGAATGGTTATCTTGACCCGGGTGGCCGCACGTTCGATCTCCACGCGGTCGATTCCCGCGTGAGCGTATTTGTCCTGCAGGAACTTGCGAATCCGGATGTCCTCGTGCAGAAACCCGGCATAGTTCTCACGCGTGGCGTACCACCGCGAGTCCCAGTCGCGCACGATTCCCAGACGCAGCCCGATCGGATTGACTTTTTGCCCCACGGATGATTCTCCTTTCGCACTCCCCGGCGTCCTTGTGTCCCCGTCGGACGCCCGACTCTTCCCCTCTCGGTCAGCGATTACTCCACCAGTTTGATGGAGATATGGCAAAAGCGCTTGCGGATGCGCGCCGCCCGTCCCCTCGCCCGCGGCATCGTCCGCGGCATGATCGGTCCGACATTGACTTCGACTTCGCCCAGAACCAGGTCGTCGGCATTTGGGTAGCGCGCGTGGTCGACGTTGGCGACCGCGCTCTTCAGAACGTTGTGAACCATAGGGCCCGCCGACGGCCGATGGGTGAGCTGCAGAATCCGCTGGGCTTCGACGACCGTCTTGTTGCGGATCAGATCGGCGACCATGCGGGCCTTGCGGGCCGAAACACGCTGAAAGCGCGATATGGCTTTCGCAACGATCTGTTCGTTATCGAGCAAATGTGGCATCGTTCTCGGCCTCCGTGACGGGACTGGCCGCCCCGTCGTCACTTCTTCAACGTCGACTTCTTCGCCGCCTTGCCGCCGTGGGCGCGAAACGTGCGCGTGGGGGAGAACTCACCGAGTTTGTGCCCCACCATGTTCTCGTTGATGAACACGGGAATGAAGATCTTGCCGTTGTGGATCGACAGCGTGTGGCCCACCATGTCGGGCGTGATCATCGACGCGCGCGACCACGTCTTGATGACGCTCTTCTCCCCTGTGTTGTTCAGCCGACGGATCTTCTCGCGCAGCTTGGGCAGAACAAAGGGTCCTTTTTTCAAGCTCCTCGGCATCGTTCTCTCCCGTTCTCTCCTGCTTCTTGGCGCCGGTTTCGCCTGCGGGTGCGCTCGACCGCATTCCCCGCGGCGGGCGTTCCGTCGCTATTTCTTACGGCGCGCGACGATAAAGCGGTCCGACGCAGACTTAGGCTTGCGCGTCTTGAGCCCTTTCGCCAACTGGCCCCACGGCGAGCACGGATGGCGCCCACCGGAAGAGCGGCCCTCGCCGCCTCCCATCGGGTGGTCTACGGGGTTTTTCACCACGCCGCGCACGTGCGGCCGTATGCCGAGCCAGCGCGACCGCCCCGCCTTGCCGATGTGGACGTTGCCGTGGTCGGCATTGCCCACCTCGCCGACGACGGCCCGGCATTCGCAGTGCACCTTTCGCACTTCGCTCGACGGCAGGCGCAACTGGGCGTAGTCGCCGTCCTTGGCCACAAGTTGCACCGAAGCGCCGGCGCTCTTGGCAATCTTGGCGCCCCCTTTCGGCCGCAGCTCCACGCAGTGAATCGTCGTGCCCACGGGGATCACGCGAAGCGGCAACGCGTTGCCGACTTTCACATCGGCGCCAGCGCCGCTGTAAAGAGTGTCGCCGACCTTCAGTCCGTTGGGCGCGATAATGTAGCGCTTGTCGCCGTCGGCGTAGTGCAGTAGAGCGATGTTGGCCGTGCGGTTGGGGTCGTATTCGATCGTGGCGACGCGGGCGGGAACGGCGTCCTTATCGCGGCGAAAGTCGATGATGCGGTAGCGGCGCTTGTGTCCTCCGCCGTGATAGCGGCAGGTAATGCGGCCCCCGGCGTCGTGTCCCATCCGGCGCGGCAGCTTGCCCAGCAGGGATTTCTCCGGCCTCTTGCGCGTGATTTCCTCGAAACCGACAACCGTCATGGATCGCCGGCTCGCGGTGGTGGGTTTGAATGATTTGACCGCCATCTTCGTATTCCTCTTCAACGCGGGGGCCTGGCGCCGCGAAGCGCCGCCGGCGGTCCGCCGCTAGTACAGATCAATCGTCTGACCCGCCTCCAGCGTCACAAACGCTTTCTTGTAGGTGGGGCGCTGCCCTTCTCTGCGGCGCATGCGCACCATTTTGCCTCTTTGCCGCAAGGTATTCACCGTCTTGACGCGCACGCCGAAGGCGTCTTCCACCGCGCGGGCTATGTCGATCTTGTTGGCGCGCGTGTCGACGCGGAAAACGTACTGCGGCTCGGCCAAGCTTGCCAGGCGCGCACTGTCCTCGCTGATAACCGGTCGAACCAGAATGGTATAGGGGTTGGCTTTCATGCGTAAACCTCCTGCAGCCGCCTGACGGCGCCCGACGTAGCCACCAAGGTCTCGTGCGCGCCCAAGTCGACGGTGTTCAGGTTCTCGCAGCTCAGCACGTTTACGCGTGGCATGTTTCGGACGCTCAGGACGAGGTTCACGTTGCGCTTCTCGGTGAGAATGAGAACCTTCCGGTCGTCGTCGATCTTCAGGGCCTTAAGCACTTCGACCACTTGGCGCGTCTTGGGCTCGGGAAACTCCAGTTCGTTGACGACGATCAGCCGGTCCTCTTTGGCCAGAGCGCTCAAACAGGAGAGAATGGCCGAGCGAGTGACCTTCCGGTTGACCCGGCCGCCGTATTGCCGTGGCGCCGGGCCAAAAATGGTTCCGCCTCCGCGCCAAATGGGCGAACGGTTGGAGCCTGAGCGCGCGCGGCCCGTGCCCTTCTGACGCCAGGGCTTGGCGCCGCCCCCGCTGACCAGTCCCTTGGTCTTCGTGGCAGCGGTGCCTCGGCGCCGCCGAGCCAACTGGCGGTTGACGGCCGCGCGAACGCAATTCGTGTTGATCTTGGCCTCAAAAACGCCGGGAGGCAGATCGATTTTGTCGACCTCTTCTCCCCTCGTATTCAGAACCGCTACCGTTGCCATGATCCATCACTCCCGAATGTCGGTCCGGGCCGGACCGTTACTTCGATTTCGTTTTGCCGTCCGCTCTGAGTCTTTTGCTGATAACGACGTAGCCGTTGGTGGCCCCGGGAACGCTCCCTTTGACGATCAGGATGTTGCGTTCCACGTCCATGCGCACCACGGTCAGGTTCTGGACGGTCTCGCGAACGTTGCCGTGCTGGCCCGGCATGACTTTGCCCTTGAACACACGCGAAGGGTCCGACGACCCGGAATTCGACCCCGGACGCCGATGGTAGGTGGAGCCGTGGGTCTTCGGGCCGCTGTGCGTGTGGAAGCGGCGGATGGTGCCGCTGAAACCGCGCCCCTTGGAGACTCCCGAAACGTCCACGTGGTCTCCCACGGAGAAGAGGTCAACGCGTAGCGAGTGCCCGAGCATCGGCTGAGTCACGTTCCTCTCGCTCATGGGATCGAATCCTATCTGCAAGGCGCAGTAACCGTCCTTTTCGCGCAACCTTTTCTGAAGAATGGGACAAGGACCGGCCAGGATCAGCGTGACCGGAATCACGGCGCCGGCCTCATCGTAGATCTGAGACATACCCAGCTTCTTGCCCAGAAGTCCTATCGCCATGGCGTCTATTCCTCCACGCGGCCGATCCTTCGCAACTCTCTGCGTGCCCGCTCGTCCCATCTACTTCGCTTCGGGCGGTCCGCAGGAATCCCTCAGGACGGCCACGGCGTCGGTTTCTTCCCCGAATCCTCTCAGGGGGGAAGCCTGCGCGCCCGTAGGCCCGCGCAGACTCAAGGCGAGATCAACTCAGCTTGATCTCCACATGCACTCCTGCCGGCAAATCCAACGCAGTCAGAGCATCCAGCGTTTTCTGCGACGGGTCGAGGATATCGACCATCCGCTTGTGCTGACGCATTTCGAACTGCTCGCGCGACTTCTTGTCCACATGCGGGGAGCGCAACACCGTGTACTTCGATATGCGCGTGGGCAGGGGAATCGGCCCCGCCACCGAAGCGCCTGTCCGCTTGGCCGTATCCACGATCTCGCCGACCGAGAAGTCCAGAAGGCGATGGTCAAAAGCCTTAAGACTGATCCGTATCCTCTGGCCTGCCATTATCTGTTTCCGTCTCCTTGCTTGTTGGGCCACGAGGCCCCGGCGTTGCGGACGCGCCCGCCGCAGACTTCAACTCTGTCCCGTTTACTACTCGAGGATGTCGCTGACGACACCCTTGCCGACCGTCTTTCCACCCTCGCGAATGGCGAAGCGCAACTCCTTCTCCATGGCGATAGGCGTGATCAGAGTGGCGATGATCTCCACATTGTCGCCGGGCATAACCATCTCAACGCCCTCGGGAAGGTCAACCGCGCCGGTCACGTCGGTCGTACGGAAATAGAACTGGGGGCGGTAACCTTTGAAGAAAGGTTTGTGCCGACCACCTTCCTTCTCGGACAGGACGTAAATCGGCGCGCGGAACTTGGTGTGGGGGGTGATGGACCCGGGCTTACAGAGCACTTGGCCGCGCTCGATCTGCTCTTTTTCAATTCCTCTCAACAGACAGCCGATGTTATCGCCCGCCTGGCCCTGGTCCAGCTCCTTGCGGAACATTTCCACACCGGTGACCACGGTCTTGCGTGTCTCGACGAAACCAACGATTTCAACCGTGTCGCCGACCTTCACTACGCCGCGCTCCACACGGCCGGTGGCCACAGTGCCTCGGCCCGTGATGGAGAAGACGTCTTCGACCGGCATCAGGAACGGCTGGTCGAGAGCACGCTCGGGAACCGGGATAAAGGAGTCCAGCGCCTCCATCAGTCGGTCGATGGACGGCGTGCCCAGTTCGGTGTCAACTCCTTCGAGAGCCTGGAGGGCCGAGCCGCGGATGATCGGGGTGGAATCCGCGGGGAACTCGTACTTGTCGAGCTGTTCGCGCACTTCAAGTTCAACGAGTTCCAAAAGCTCCTCGTCGGCCATCATGTCGCACTTATTGAGGTAAACCACGATATAGGGCACGCCCACTTGGCGGGCCAAAAGAATATGCTCGCGTGTCTGGGGCATCACGCCGTCGGTCGCGGCGACAACCAGGATGGCGCCGTCCATCTGAGCCGCGCCCGTAATCATGTTCTTGATGTAGTCGGCATGGCCGGGGCAATCCACGTGGGCGTAATGACGATTCACCGTCTGATACTCTACGTGGGCGGTGGCGATAGTGATGCCGCGCGCCTTTTCCTCCGGCGCCTTGTCAATCTGATCAAAGGGAACGAAATCAGCCATTCCCTTCGTGGCTTGGCGCTTTGTGATTGCCGCCGTCAGCGTGGTCTTTCCGTGGTCGATGTGACCGATAGTGCCCACGTTCACGTGCGGCTTGGTCCGCGAAAATTTCTCTTTAGCCATGATGCCCGATCTCCTTCCGGTAGTGTAGGCTCAACGCCCCCCCCCGCCGATTTGTTCCTCCCGAAGCGTTCCCACGGGAACGCGCGTGTCCCCACAACACATCTTGCGTCCTAGCCTGGACAGGCTAAGAAGAAACCATTCAGACAGCGGCTCACGCGGACGAAGGAGAAGGAGGGACCCGGACAGGTGAGCGACCGGGTTGCGGGAAACTCCGGGTCAACCCAACCGCTCGCCCCAACGGGCGGGTTAGTGCAGAGAAACAACCGCCCGGCGAAGTAGCCCTCGACTTCTCTCAACGCTCTGCGGCAGGACCCCGCCGCCGGCCTTCGCCTCCCCTTCTTGCGTCGGCGAGGCGGGCTCTTTATCTACGCGCTCTCGAGCCCTTCTTCCAGTCACCGGAGGAGGGACTCCGGCAACCTCGGGCACACCGGATCCCTCACGATCCGTCGTGCCTCTCAGACACAAGATCCCTACTTTTAGGGATCTGGAAACAATTGTCAAGCGGAAAAATGCGGACGTCACGGAAATATCTTTACCGAATTGCCTCTTAATAGAGTTGGCGGATTTTCCGGGATTTGCTACTGTGGCGCTCGGGAGGCGACACCATGTCTGAACGAATTCTCGTAACCGGAGGGGCCGGCTTCGTCGGGTCGCATCTTGTCGACGCGCTGGTCGAGCGCGGCTGTTTCGTCCGCATCCTTGATAACCTCGACCCGCAGGTCCACGGGGCCGATCGGCGGCCTCCCCCCTACCTGAACCCCAAGGCGGAGTTCGTGCGGGGCGACGTGCTCGACGCCGACGTGCTCTGGCGCTGCCTGAAGGACGTCACGGTGGTCTTTCACCAGGCCGCGCGCGTGGGGGTGGCGCAGTCGATGTACGAGATCACGGGCTATACGCGCGTGAACATTCTTGGAACCGCCTTGCTGCTCGAGATGCTCGTCGGTCGGCGGCGCGACCACCGAGTCCGCAAGATTCTCGTCGCCTCGTCCATGTCCGTCTACGGTGAAGGCGCCTACCGCACAGCGAAGGGTGAGGCCATTTCCCCCGCCCTGCGTTCCGACGCGCAAATGGAACGCGGCGTTTGGGAAATGCTGGACCCCCGGACCGGCGAACCCCTCGAACCGGTCGCCACGCCGGAGAGCAAGCCGCTTCAGCCGACGTCTGTCTACGCCGTCGCCAAACGCGACCAGGAGGAAATGACGCTCTCGGTCTGCCGCGCCTACGGCATCCCGGCCGTGGCGCTGCGCTATTTCAACATCTACGGCCCGCGCCAGTCGCTGTCGAACCCCTACACGGGGGTGGCGGCCATTTTCGCCAGCCGCATTCTGAACGGAAACGCGCCGGCGATCTTCGAGGATGGGGGTCAGTCGCGCGATTTCTCCCATGTCACCGACATCGTTCGGGCCAACCTTCTGGCGATGGACAGCGACGCGGCGGACTACGAATCGTTCAACGTGGGCACGGGCCGTCGGCGCTCGATTCTCGAAATCGCCCAAACCTTGGGCGAGCGCCTCGCGCCCGGGTCGGCGATCAAGCCGCGCGTCGTCGGAGCGTTTCGCTCGGGCGACATCCGCCACTGCTTCGCCGACATCTCGAAGATTCGCGAGCGATTGGGGTTTGAACCGCAAGTTGATTTCGAAACCCAGGGGATAGACGACCTCTGCGCCTGGGCGGCCGGTCAGAAACCCGACGACCGGTTCGAGAAAGCCAACGCGGAATTGAAGGACCGGGGACTCGTCTGATTCATAGTCCGAGTCTTCTGATTCGTCGTTCGAGTCTGTTGTCCCTCCTTGCACTTAGGATCAAGACCTACAGTCTACCGGTTCTTCTGAAAGTCCGATGTATGCCGGGTTCTCCGCGGAGAACAACCGTTTCAACATGATGGACATGATTGACAGGATTTGCTGAAGCTTGCGAAACGAACGCCCTATCCCATTTTCTCGATCTTCTGGTGCGTTGCAGGGACGGCAACCTGTGACTCACGGCCTGCGCGGGGCGTTCAGCGTCCGGCGAGGATCAGGTAGATCCAGTTGAGGAGGATGAGCGCGGCCGCCGCGACGACGAGGCCGATGCGCTCGCGCCCGGAGGTGAGCGCGACGCGAAGGCGCGGTCGGCGGCACGCCACGGTCCACGCCGCGTAGGGCACATAGCAACAGGCGGCGAAGAAGAGAAGCGCCGCGCCGGGGTGAACGGAGATCCCCTCGATCCATCGGCAATGGGCGAGGGCGATGAAGGCCCGCGTGCCACCGCAACTGGGGCATGGCAGGCCGCTGAGCTTGTGGAACCAGCAGACCGGGAAGTTAATGCGGTGAAAAGGGAAGAACCGCGCCGCCGCGAGGACAGCCAGGGCCAAGCTGCCCCAGACCGCTTCATGGTCGAATTCGCCGGGTTCGCGACGTTTCCAGTACCACCTCATGGTTGTCCCAAATGCCGGTCTACATTCCGCCCATTCTTCAGGCGAGCGCGAAATACAACAACAGGGCCACGCAGCAGCAACAGAGCAAAAGCAAAATGGACGGCAGCGTAAGCACTAGGGCGGCCTTGCCGGTCGAAATCCGATTCTGTTCGCTGAGACCGTACATCAGGCAGAGGAAATGCCAGGTAGACGCGATGATCCAACCGACGTAGGGTACCAGCGCCCAGGGCGTGCTGCTCCCATTGCAGTAGCACACGAGGCGGAACGTTGTCTCGAACGGGCGCTTGGCGCTGTTGAGGACGAGCAGGCACACGTGGACGACCGCCGTTTCGATCAAAAGGCCGACCACGAGAAGAAGGAAGGTCAGCGGCATCAGCCAGAGCCCCATCATCTGCATCATAGCCGGGTTGAAAGGCAGACCGGGCATGTGACCCGACGGGAAGGCGCGATCCAATCCCGCCTCTTTCATCATCGAGCCGAGAAGCGCGATTTGGGAGATTCCGATCAGGTTCTGAATTAGAAGGTTCAGGAGGACGACGGCGGCGTTGATGGCAACGGCGTAAAGAAACGCGGGCCACAGGTTGCCCGTAGGGCGCATGAAGCGAAACGTTTTTGAGGGAGAGAAAAGGACGCAAAGGATCGTCTCGAAGAACGCGCGCGGGTACCCCATCGTCTCGGGGTATTCCCAGGGCGGCATTTGTTCGGTTCCGGGCGGCATCTGCTCGGTTCCGTGCGGCGCCCCCGGAGGCGGCAGTTGCGGCCCCGATGTTCCCTCGCCCCCCGAAGACTCGTTTTCAGGGCCGGTGTTCGAATCCATCGTTCGCTCCTCGCTACAAACCGGCGGACTTGAGAAAAACTCGTTGCGCCAACATAACCAGCATACGTTGCGCTCGCGCGAAGATCAAGAGCATCATGTATAGAGAGAGGCGGAGGTTGCCGACAATTGACCCGCGCGGGGAAAGGGCTATGAATAAATCTGTGTTGCAGTCAATCTGCTACAAACGCTCCGGGTAACGAGCGTCGCGACGTGGCGGATTTCGCGGAAATAGTATCTGATCGAACGCAATCTGGTGTGAGAAGGAAGGCGGCATCGTGGAAAACAGATACAGTAGGTGTTAGGATCTTTGAATCCTGCACATCCTGTTTATCCCTGTTAAAGAGATGTTTCTTCGACGTGAGAAAAACTGTGTAACAGGGATAGACAGGATTTACAGGATGGAGAAAGAAGGGTTTCCCGACGCGACAAGCGGCCGCGGCCAAACTCGAGATCCCGCTGCTAGACTCCCAGCCGCTCCCGCCGCAGTTTCTCGTCCACCGAGCACGCGCGTTTCGTATGGTAGCCCTTGAGAGGCAGGATGTACTCGTGGACTGCGTCGATCAGGTCGGCGGGTTGGGGGAAGAAGGCGTCCTCGAGCTCGTCGGGCGGCGTGATCCAGTTGCGCGAACCGACGACCGTGGGCGGGGCATCGAGTTCGTCGTAGGCCAGTTGGCTGATCGTCGAGGCCATGGTGTGCAGGTAACTGCCTCGTTCGCACGCGTCGGACACGAGGAGGATCTTGCGCGTTTTCTTGATCGATTCGACGATCGGCTCGTAGTTGAAGGGCACGAGGCTGCGCGCGTCGATTACTTCCACGGACAACCCGTGCCGCGCTTCGAGGGTCCGCGCGGCCTCCACGGCGCGGTAGAGCGTGGCGCCGATGGTTAGGATCGTCAGGTCGTTGCCGCTCTTCTTGACGCTCGGCTCTCCGATCGGCACTTCGTAGTAGCCCTCGGGCACGCCGTCTTTCTCGAACAGTTCGCCCACGTCGTAGATGCGCTGGCTCTCGAAGAAGACCACGGGGTCGGTGCCGTTGAGGGCCGCGTTCATCAGGCCTTTCGCATCGTAGGGCGTGGCGGGGAAGACGACTCTGAGACCCGGCACGTGGGCGCACATCGACGTCCAGTCTTGCGAGTGTTGCGCGCCGTACTTCGATCCGATGGAGATGCGCAGCACGACCGGCATGCGCAGGATGCCGCCCGACATGGCCTGCCATTTCGAGAGTTGGTTGAACACCTCGTCGCCCGCGCGGCCCAGGAAGTCGCAGTACATCAGCTCGGCGACCACGCGGCCTCCCTCCAAGCCATAGCCTACCGCCGATCCGGCGATGGCGCCCTCGGAGATCGGGGTGTTGAAGAGACGGTGGTAGGGGAGCGCCTCGGTCAGGCCGCGATAGACGGCGAAGGCGCCGCCCCAGTCGCGGTTCTCCTCGCCGTAGGCCACGAGGGTCGGGTCGGTGTAGAAACGGTGGATGATGGCCTCGAAGATAGCGTCGCGCAACGAAAGCACTTTGGCCTTGGGCAACGGCTTGCCGTTCTCGTCGAGCCCTTTGCGCGATTTCTTGGCGATTTGCCGGACGCGCGGGTTGTCAGCAAGGGGCATCAACACCTCTGGCTTGCGCCCTTCCTCCATCTTCTCCGCCGTGTCGTTGGAAAACATGCAGCCCTCGAGCTCGCACGCCGTTTTATTAAGATCGAGCCGCGGCGAAATCGTCAGATCCACGGCCATCTTGTAGATCTTGAAATTGCGTTCCTCGACGCGCGCCATAATCGCGTCGAGTTCCGCCTGCGTGGCCGCGCCGGCTTCTACGAGCTGGCGGGCGAAGAGGATCAGGCTGTCCTGCGCGCGCCAACGGTCCAGTTCTTCCTTCTCGCGATACGACGATGCGTCGGAAGGCGAATGGCCGCTGTAGCGATAGGTAACCACGTCGAGGAGCGCGGGCCCGTCGCCGCGAAGCAGGACCTCGCGCTTGCGCCGAACGGCGTCGATGACAGCCAGGGGATTGTACCCGTCGACGCGTTCGGCGTGCATGCGCTCGGGGTTGACGCCAGCGCCGATGCGAGCCGGCGTCTTGAGCCCCATCGTTTCGCCGAAGGGTTGGCCGCCCATGCCGTAGAAGTTGTTCATGAAGTTGAAGATCAGCGGCAGTCCGCCCTTCTGGTCGCCCTTCCAGAGGGTTTTGTACTGGTCCATCGTCGCTAGGCAAATGGCCTCCCAAACGGGGCCGCACGCCGACGAGGCATCGCCGATGTTGCAGATGACGATGCCGGGCTTGCGATTGATTTTCTTGTAGAGCGCCGCGCCGACCGATATGTCGCCCGACCCGCCGACGATCGCGTTGTTGGGATAGATGCCGAAGGGAGGGAAAAAGGCGTGCATCGAGCCGCCCATTCCCTTGTTCAGGCCCGCCTCGCGTCCGAAGATTTCGGCCAGCGTGCCGTAGATCAGATACTCCATTGCGAAATCTTTGACGGCGCCGCCGGCGAAATGCTTTTCCACGATCGCGTGGCACTTGCCCTCCATGTAACCCCTGAGAATGGCGTCGAGGCGGTCGTCGTCGGTCTTGCGCACCGCGGACAGGCCCTTGGCCAGAATCTCGCCGTGACTGCGGTGACTGCCGTAGATGTGGTCGTCGGGTGTGAGAAGAAAGGCCTGGCCCACGGCTGCCGCTTCTTGGCCGAGGGAGAGATGGCCCGGGCCGCGATGCTCGTACTCCACGCCGCGGAACCTGCCATTGAGCTTCACCTCCTGGAGCATGTTCTCGAACACGCGGATCGTTCCCATGTCGTGATAGATGGCGAGCAGGTCCTCGCGGGAGTAGACGCCGAGTTCATCCTTCACCGTCTTCTGGTATTGGTTCGCCGGGATGTCCTCGATGTGGATCACCCCGGCCTTACGCATTTCGTCGGGGTCTATCATGATACTCTTCGTCATAGTTCGCGTGTCCTTTGGATCTGCCTTCGCGCCGGGCCTGCGGGTCCAAGCGCCACGACCAGGCTCATTTGTTCTCCGGGACCTCGCTCGACCCCTGCCGCGGCGAGATCACGTCGATTCCGTTCCGTTCAAGTGCTTCTGCCCATTCCGGCGGCGCCGGCCGGTCGGTCACGAGGCGATTGATCGCGTCGATCTCCGCCATCTTGTAAAGCGTCGGCGCGGAGAATTTCGTGTGATCCACGAGGAGCGCCGTCTCA
>Ga0315274_10006971_pt1 | contig 16414 bp, 8 predicted proteins | sample YL17G02_20_MG_FD_203700 | JGI IMG/M metagenome (GOLD analysis project Ga0315274, IMG submission 203700) | Sediment microbial communities from Yellowstone Lake, YNP, Wyoming, USA - YL17G02_20 | ecosystem: Environmental > Aquatic > Freshwater > Lake > Sediment | place: USA: Wyoming | collected...
TCGATCCGGCTCGTCGACGACCGCGAGCCGCACACGGCCGAGGTCGAGATCGGTCGGGCCGACGAGAGCAGCCCCGCCATCGCGGAGCCTCCGCCCGCGAGCAACCTGCCGCCCGGGTAGCCTGTTCAGGCCGTCTCTCCTCTCACGGCAACCGCACACTACGTGGGGATGGTGAGTGGTGCACAACAGGGTGCCGCCAATTGGGCGTCAGCACTGGAGCGCCCGCCTTTACTCAATTGGCCACTTTGGGATGGCGGCGTCGATCTCCGCCATCAGGCGGATGGTCCGCTGGAGGGCGACGACGATCTTCTCGTAGTGCTCGATGTCCTCGTTCGAGAGTGTGCGCCCCCGGCGGTCCTTCAGCCACCTCTCGCAGGGCTGGTAGCCGCCGACCCAAAACTCGCACACCTCGATGGGGACGCCCTCGAAGTACTGTCCGCGAACGCCTGCCTTCGGGTCGCCCTTGTTGATGTAGACTCGGCCCGCCTCGACCGGCTTGCCGTCCTCCGGGCTCGGCTCGCCCGGCGCGACGTAGCGTGGGAAGCCGGGGTCAACGACGTTGAGCCCGGGGATGGGATAGCGTGTGATTGGGGACCGGAGCGCAAGGGATTCGAAGACATGAAGAGCCGCTAGTTCCCTGCCCTTGGGAACAAGCGTGCGGAACAAGCCGACGTCCGAAGGTAGGGGTATTCGAGGATAGTCCGTTCTGAGGAACTCTGCGTAGCGGCTGCGGTAGGTCGGCGAGTGGAGAACCGCGTAGATATAGTGAAAGATATCTTCCGGTCCGAAAGTTTGCTGAAGATCTCCCTCGCCGTCGGAGACGAATAGGAGGCCGAGCCGTGTGGCCAGTTGTTGGACGAATGACAGGTCAAGGTTTGGTCGCCGACCGTCCCTGCTGGGGGGCCAAGGAAACCGCTCCAGGAAGTTGTCCTGCTTGGCAACGGGTCCTGGGGAGGGCGGGAACACATAGAGGGGGAAGAGGCTGTTGATGTCGTAGGCAGCTAGCGACTTGTGGGCAGCGATATGGCGCGTTGCCAATGCACCCCAACGATCGCGCGTCTGGCGCGTTGTGATGAGCGCTAGATTGTCGCCTGGCAGCATGTGGCGCATGACACTCTCGCGTGGTCGCCACGTGACGGATGGGTGGTTGACTAAGCGCCGTATGTCGAAAGGGCGGTAGAGGACATCCACAATGTATTGCTGCCAGTTCTCCACGTTAGCGAACTGTCGTCGGGCGTCCGCAACGCGCCAGGAGTAGTTTTCCGAGAGCTGCAGTCGCTGCTGTGCCTCGGAGTCCGAAACCCGTTGAAGATCTCGAAATACGTTCATCCTAAGACGCAGCGCTTCGTCCTCGAAGTCGATGACCAGGTGGTCGCGAGCAGTGATTATGCCGCTCGTCATTGTGGGCATGGCACTGGTCAGATTCCAGCAGCGCTCATACTCGCTGCTCAATTCCATGTGCTGAGGCTCAAAGAGATAGGACGGTGGCTGCGGCATGAGCACATCCCATTGGCCGGTCGATATGTCATGATTGAGCAGCCAGGCATACTTGTCGTCACGGCGACCCCACAGATCGGTGTGGTGTACCTGCGCAGGATCGTTCTTGCCTGGCTCCTTCACGAAGACTCCAATGGCCACACCCTGCTGGATATCAAAGACGTTGACATCTTCCCCTGCACCTGGTGCCTGTTCCCTCTTCCGCGTGCTGCCATGCAAGTTCAGGACGTATATCTCCGTGAACGTTTCTGACAGGCTCTGGCGCATTCCTCGGAAGGTTGGGTTGTCGAGGTAGGCGTGGTTGGTGATGAAGGCGAGGATTCCCGCCCCAGTCTGCTGGATTCTCCACTGACCGAATCGGATGAACTTCACGTAGTCGTCCTGCAGCCAGAGCTTCTTCTCGCCCAGGGGCTTGCCGTCCACCTCGTAGTAGCCAGACACGCTGGTTCCGTCGGGGAGACGTCCTCTCAGCAGCCCATCGATCCAAGCGCCTTTGTTGGACGAGATGCCAGAGTAGGGTGGATTGCCCAGCACCACCATGATCGGCAGGTCGCGCTTGATCTCGGCGGCGGCGTTCGCCTCGTCGGATATCCAGCCGCCCATGAGAAGCTCGGACTTCTTCAGCGCCTCCTCGAGCGTGTTCGTCAGGTAGACGCCCAGCCGGTCGTGGCCCGCGAGGTCGCAGCCCCACTCACTGCGTTGCGCCTCCGGCAGGTCCTGCCCCGCAAGCTGCATGCCCAGCTTCAGGTGGGCGACGGCGTAGGGGGCCATCAGCAGCTCAAAGCCGAAGAGCCGCTTCAGCAGGTTCTCGCGCACGTACGGCGGCCACTTGCCCGCGTTGCCCTGCTTTATGAACTGCTCGCGGATGAGGTCGACGACGGCATAGAGAAAGGTGCCGGTGCCACAGGCCGGGTCGAGGACGAGGACGCGGGGGACGGTCTCTGTCCGCTCCTTGCCCTCGCCGTCCACGCGCTTGTAGGTGACCGTGCCGGTGTCGGCCAGGCCGTTCGCACAGCCGAACCGCGTCCGAAGAAGATAGTCGACTGACCGCACGATGTACGAGACGACCGGCTCCGGCGTGTAGTACACGCCGCGGCTCTTCCGCAGCTTGGGGTTGTAGGCGGCGAGGAAGGTCTCGTAGAAGTGGACTATCGGGTCCTGGCGGCGGGTGCGCTTGCCGAACTCGGCGAGCACCGCTGCCATGTCCGTATCCGCGAGCAGTTGCGCCAGGTCGTCCACGAACCCGACGAACGGCTCATCGTTGAGGTCCGGGCCGGTGATAGCGGCGAATAGCTTACGGAGGAACGGGTTCGTCTTGGGAATGAGCGCCGCGGCGTCCTGTCGCCGGAAGCGGGCGGGTCCGCTGTGGTTCACCCGCGCTGCGAACAGCCCGTAGGCCATCGTCTGCGCGAACATGTCCGCGAACGCGTCCACCGCTAGCTCCGGGATGAGAACGTCGGCGAATGCCTTGTGGAGGCCGTGGAGTGTAGGCGAGGCCGCGTCCGTCTCGAACGCCTGGACGACGACGTCGCGAACGAGGTGCGTGAGCCGGGCCAGGCGCTCCGCGAGCTCCCTCGGCTTCGAAATGGGCTGAACGCGGTGGGCGAGGAAGTCGCGAAGCAGCGCCTCGACAGCCTCCGGGCCGCCCTTCTCAAGAATTACGCCTCGCTTGCTGTCGACGCTGGCGAGACGCGCAATCATCCGCCGCTCGCCGTCCACATACCAACGGAACTCCAGGTAGTCGGTGAGGATCAGGTTCGGCAGCCCCTTGCGATATCGTTTGAGCTGTTCGCTCTTCTCGATGAGCGCGAGCGGGGTTCCTATGTCCTTGGCCTCGACGTGGCCAATGGTGAGCGGGCCGTACGCGGTATTGCGGGAGACTACGTAGTCCGGAGCGCCGCACTCGACATGCTTCGGCTCGTTCGTCGCCGTAACGCCGGTGGCCAGCGCCTCGATGAGCGTCTTCAGAGCAGGGCGATGGGTGTGCTCGGTGTCATCGCCTTGGGCGAGGGCCTGGGCGATCGCTGCGCGGTAGGTGGAGAGCGGCGAAACGGGCATCGGAGGAATCCTCCTTGCGCCGCGATTATAGCGCGGGGGCGGGTGGCCGTCGACCATGTCTCTTGATGAGGCGGGCAGAGTCGGGGAACTGCACCGGGCGGTGCAATCTCGGCAGGGGTCGTCACGATCAGGTCATCGTGTTTCTGATTTGAGAATCGTCCGCGTCCATGTCTGCTGCCAGCCCCGGGGCAGGTTCACGTAGACCTTGCGGTCATCGGCGGCTTGCACCTGACGACGCCAGCCTTTGAGGCCACCATCTGGCCGACGGTGGAAGCGCTGGCTGAGTTGGCGCTGCAGGTGGTGGTCCCCGCCCACTGCACAGGGTGGCGGGCTACCCACGCCCTGGCGGCCGCCCTCCCGGACGCCTTCGTCCCCGGCAGCGTAGGCACCAGGTACATCCTCCAGTGACGTGGTATTCTAAAGCAAAGCGGCTCGGAGGCCGGTATGACATCTTCTGAAGGGAGCGGATGATGTTTGACGAAACGCGCTGCGACCGATGTGGCGAGTGCCTGGTGCGCTGTCTCTACGTGGACTACGACAAGGAGCGCGCCGCCTTCGAGATCGATGAGCTCATTGCTGGGCGGCCGGCACCCATCCTATCGGCCTGCGTCACCTGCTTCGCCTGCAACGAGTACTGCCCCACGGACGCCCGCCCCTTCGACCTGATCTTGGAGCGGCAGGAGCAGTTCGGCTCCCTGGGCATCCCGCCCGAGATGGTCGCCGCCGAGGAGGCGCGCTATGCAGCGACCGGCGAGGTGCGGGTGCCGGAGAACCAGGGCCGTGTTCTGTCGGCCTGCGTCTTCGGCTCCACCGAGGCTGATCTCTTTCAGGGCCGCCTGTTTGAGGGCCTTCCAGTAGTGAGGGGTCGCCACTTCTTTTGCTATATCCTGTTCGACCACATGGGCGCGGGATCGGTCACCCGACGTCACGCTCAGGCCTTCGTGGACAGCCTGGCGGCCACCGGCGCTGAGGAGGTCATCCTCTTCCACGACGACTGCTACGGCATGCTGGTTGACTGCGTGCCGCAGCTTGGCATCAACGTTCCCTTTAGGCCGGTGCACATCGTTGAGTATTTGAGGGACTACCTGGAAGGCCACCGCCAGGACATCACCCCGCTCGCTCTGCGCGTCGCCTACCAGCGGCCCTGCGCCTCGCGGCTGTCGCCGGGGAAGGAGGATGCCGTAGACGCAGTTCTGGGCCTTATCGGCGTCGAGCGGGTCCAGCGCCAGTACGACCGCGAGGACTGCTTGTGCTGTGGCCTGCCGGCGACCACGTTCAAGCCTGAGCTGGCCCCAGCCATCCGCCAGCGCAATCTGGATGACGCCCTGGCGGCGGGGGCGCAGGCGATGTGCTATCTCTGCCCGGTGTGTCGGCGGGGCCTGGCCGGCGATGTGCAGGCCCGCGGTCTCGCCGGTTATCATATCATCGAGCTCGTCCGCATGGCCCTGGGGGAGCTTCCTGTGCCTGCCTAGATGGCGGCGCCATCGGCCGGGAACCCGTTCGCTTGGCCATACGGCGGGCACCGGCAAGACGCAGTGGGTCAGGCGCACCCTGATGGCCGATCTGGCGATGCTGCAGCGAGAGAGGGCTTCAGGCCGTTTCTGTGAGGAGAAGTGGTGATGGCCAGGAAGAATTGTCAATGTGAGAGGGGTGACTAAGATGGGCAGAGCCGCAGGCATCGCAGGCGTGGTCATCGTCTCCCTCATGCTAGCCGGAACGATACCAGTGAGAATCGACGATGCTTGGTTGTGGTCGTTGCTCGCTCTGTTCCTCGTCACTGTAGTAGCGCCTGACCGGCCTCATCCGGGTCGGCGGACGAAGACAGAGTGAAGACCCGCAGCTTCGCTCCCTTTCAGTCGTCGTGGCCGCGCGCAGGTTGCGCTGTATCGGGGTAGACTTCGCCCAGCCGCGGGTGCGACTTGGCGCGAAGTCGTTGGGTAGCTTCAATAGACGGAAGAAGGACTGTGGACATAGGAAACGAAAGCAATAGTAGTGCACCCAAAGTGCCGGAGATGGACGTCTACGCACGACGGCTTGCTGTGTCCAACCCTCTGAGCGAGCCGATCACTCGGTCGGCTATCCAGGCACTACAAATCCCTGCGGGGAGCCGAGGACTGGATGCAGGGTGCGGAATCGGGCTCAGGCTTTGACGCGTTGGCGGAAGTAGGCCCAGGTACCCATGGTGACGATCGTATAGAAGGTCAGCAGGCTCAGCGCCGCTACGACCTTCCTCTCCGGGAGCGCATGCAGGTAGGCGCCTTCCTGGTTCAAGAGCACATGCCAGAAAAGAAAGGCTGCGGCTCCAAACGTCAGGAACCACAACAAGCGGTTCCATTGTGCGATCTTGGCTCCGTCCATGAAGCGGAGGGGGATCATGCTGAAGAACAACCCTTCCAGACCCCCCACGAACAAGGCGACAGCTGCGCCCACGGGCACGGCCGCCCACCAGGCGTCGGTTCCTTCTGTGACCTCCCGCAAAGGGATCGCCAAAAGCCAGGCGATGACGCTGACCGCCAGCAGGGCGATGGATGGGAAGAAGATGATCTGTCCCGACTGCTTACGGTCGAGAGCCGCGGGTGCCAGTACGGTGTAGGAGGCGACAAATCCGAAGAGGAAGCCAGGCCGAAAGCCCACCAGGCGAGAGAGCAGCACGCTGCCAGCGGCGATGGCCAAGGCCAGTGCGTATAGCTTCACCCCTGCCCCGAGCCTCAGGCGACGCGTTGTGAAGAAGACCTGACCTCCCTTGTACACGTAGGTGATGGCTCCCGTCCCCACAAGCAATGAAACAAAGAGAACCACGCCCTTGGTGTTGAGGCCGAAGTCCGGGCTCAGGAAGCCGTTGATGAGACCCATCAGCACCAGTATCACGGCGGGCCCCGCCGCTCGCTCAACCCAGGGCTGACGCTTGGCCACCGCCTCGTATCCCTGCCCAACGAGGCTGCCAAAGCGCTGCAAGGGGGCGAAGTACCTGCCGAGCCAGCCCTCGATCTCCCGCCGGTTGTCCTCCAGGGTCTGGTTGAAGAGGGTGGAGGTGAAGGCAAAAGCGGAGATGACGAGGAGGGTCAGGAAGATGTTGGTGCCTATCACCTCGGGGTCGGCGGAGATCTCATCGGGGGCTGGCACCGACGCCACGAACTCGGGCTGCGGGGGACCGAGGTTCTCGGTGTCCTCTTTGGATAGACCTCCTCGCGGCGTAGGCGTAGGTGCAGGCGTCGGGGTGCGCTCGGGCGTGGGCGCAGGAGTGGGGGTAGGCTTAGGCGTGGGCGTCGCGCGCTGGGCTGTGGGCGTGGCGCTCCCGCGACCGCGAGCGTCAGTTGTGGGCGTGGGCGTGACGACCGTGCGCGTGGGCGTCGGCGTGGCGGGCTGGGGGGTGGGCGTCACAGCGGCGGCCGTGGGTGTTTCAGCAGGCAGCCCCGAGACAGTGAGCGAGCCGACGATGGCATCGAAGCCCCTTTGATCCCACTGGGCGACTGGCTCGCCGGTCTGGAGGAGCAGGTCAATGTCGCCGGTGCGCTCCAAGCTGCCCCCTGCGAGCAGCCCAACGCGGGTCTCCTGAGCCGCGGACAGCACTACGATCAAGAACGTAGTGTAGCTTGCAGCGTCGGCTGTGCGCACCCGAAGGGTGTAGCCTTCAAGCCCGCCTGCGGTCAGGTCGCCTTCCGCCAGGATGGAACTGGGGTGGTTGCCCCAACGTTGCTCAACAATCTCGTCCGCCGCTTCTTTGGGCGTTCCTGCCGAAGAGAGGGAGGACAAGCACTCAATGAAGAACGACACTTGGGAGGGCCCGGAGGGGTCGTTGACCACCGTCGGCCCGCTGGCCTGCGCCTGGTCAGAGCTCTGGTCCGTCACCGTGTAGTCGGCTGGAAGGTCGAAGCCGTAAGCGACCTCGCCCACGCCTTCTAGGGAGCAGGACAACTCAACGTGGGGCCCTTGGGCGCGGGTCGCGGGCGCGGACAGCAGCGCCACGGCCACCAGCAGTGGGGCGAGAAGCAGGAAACACAAACGTCCCGTCATGACCATCAGCTCCGCCTTTTGTCGGGCTGTCCTGTTCATGACGATAAAGCCGCCACTTCCTACAATCAACAGATGGTGTCGCGTCATTCATCCCGTAGGGTGGGAAACCTCGCCCACCGTCGGCGAACCGGCTCCCCCTTGTCCTCCTCTTGGCTCACCCAGTCGGGCTGCTACAATGGGGAGCGGGACGAACACCCCCAGGATTTCAGCTACGCGAAGGAGGTCACCACATGCGCGAGGCGGTAATTTGCAGCCCCCTACGAACCCCGATAGGTCGCTATGGCGGCAAGCTGCGTGAGGTGGATGCCCAGACCCTGGCGGAGGTCATCGTTCAGGGCCTGCTCGAGAACACAAAGCTAGACCCCAACGTGGTCGATGAGTGCGTATTCGGTCAGTGCTATCCCACAATGGAGAGCCCGGCCATAGGCCGAGTCGCGGCCCTGGCCGCCGGTCTACCTGTTGAGGTGCCGGGTTCCCAGGTTGACCGCCGCTGCGGGTCCGGGCTCCTGGCTATATGTGTAGCGGCCATGCAGGTGCAGACGGGCGTGGCCGATGTGGTCATCGCCGGCGGCGTGGAGAGCATGAGCACCGCCTACTTCTACAACACTTCCGCGCGCTGGGGCCCGAACCGTGGCGTGATCAACCTCGACGACGCCCTGAATAGAGGTCGAATCACCGCCGGCAGCCGACGGTATCCTGTGCCAGGCGGAATGCTAGAGACGGCCGAGAACCTCCGCCGCCAGTACGCAATCCCCCGCCAGGAGCAGGACGAGTACGCCCTTCGCTCTCACCAGCGGGCCATCGCGGCCTGGGACGCTGGCAAGTTCGCCGCCGAGATCGTGGCCGTGCCGATCAAAGGCAAGGACGGTGAGACAGCGCTCTTTGATCAGGACGAGCATCCGCGGCGCGATACGACTCTCGAGAAGCTCGCCTCGCTGCGTGCCGTGCTCGGCAAGCAAGACCCCGATGCCACGGTGACAGCCGGCAACGCCAGCGGCGAGAACGATGCGGCCGCCTGCTGCATCGTGACGTCGCCGGAAGAGGCAGCGGAGCTCGGCCTGAAGCCGATGGGCAAGCTGCGATCCTGGGCGGTGGCCGGAGTCCACCCGGCGTACATGGGCATCGGCCCGGTGCCCGCAACCAAGAAGGCTCTTGAACACGCCGGGCTCAGCCTGAGCGACATGGACATCATCGAGCTGAACGAGGCGTTTGCCGCGCAGGTGCTCGCCTGTACGCGCGAGTGGGGATTTACTGAGCGCGATTTCGAGCGGATGAACGTCAACGGCTCCGGGATAGCGCTCGGCCATCCCCTGGGGGCGACAGGCGCTCGCATCATGGCCACGCTGCTTCACGAGATGGAGCGGCGGAACGCCCAGTTCGGGCTGGAGACGATGTGCATCGGCGGCGGGCAGGGCATGGCGGCCGTTGTCGAGCGTGTGGCGTAGGGCCCAGAGGGGGATCGGGTTCGGCGATCGCTCTCCGTGGGCAGCTCGCCGTCCTCTCACGCCAGTCGCGCGGACCAGGACTTAGGCTAGTTGACCGCTTCTTCTAGTCATGGCTCTCTCGGCTGTGGTCTCGTCGGTGTTCTATCGTCGCCCTCGCGCAGGCCGGTCGGCGCCGGCCCCCCAAAGAGCGGCGGCATGCGCGAGTTGAGGCCGTGGCGCCTGGCCTGCAGGATAATCCAGAGCGAGCGGAGGGGATTCAGGGGCACCATGGCCATCGGCCTGACCTTCATCAGGGTCGCCAAGCCGGCGGTTATGCCGCGCAGGTCGTTGTGGGCGTCCACCTCGATGATCCGGCGGTCGGGGTAGCGCCGCCGCAGGTCCGCTCCCCGCTCGTTGATGGCGCATGCTCCCACCACCAGGATGTCGCCGGGCAGACCCTCCAGTTCGGCCTCGTCGAAGCCCTTGCCGAAGACGATGGTGAAGCCGCCTTGGCTGGGATAGTCGTTGCTCATTATCTCCAGGGCGCATTCCGTGTTCCCCTTGCAGCCCTCGACGCACGCCCGCTCGCGCCCCTCAACGATGCGCACGTCGGGGTGGAAGCGGCGCAGCAGGCTGCACGGATAGCGTCTCCGGAAACGGCCGAGGTCGCCGATAACCTCGATGCGGTCGAGCCGCCCCTCACCCAGACCCCACTCTGCCGCCAAGCGGAGGTGCTCCACCTCTTCGATGGCATAGCCCATCATCTTGCAGCCCACAGTGTCCACCGCCACCGTGTCCTGGCCGCCAATGAGGACGTTGAGCCGCACGCTGCTCTCCTCCAGTAGGGCCGTCGGCGGCACGTGCCCATTGAAGATGGCCGTCACCCCCTCGATGAGGCAGAAGTCGGGTTGCACCATCCGGTAGAGGCGGGCGAGACGAGGGTGCAGCGTCTCGTGGTTGTGAAAGTGCATTCGGTCCGCATCGATGGGGAACGCCTGCTGGTTCTTCACCCCCAGCGTCATCGTCGTCATTGAGTGGGTCTTCAGCTTGGGCAGGCTGAGGTAGAAGTTGCCCGGCCGCCGCGAGGGGTCGATGAAGGACTCGTAGAGGCGGCGGGGGATGCGGATCGGCGCCTCCTCGCCCTCCAGGGTGTAGGGCACCGTGCCTCCCTCGTCTAGATAGACTAGCTCGGCGCCGCGGCGGCGGGCGATAGCGGCGTAGCCGTTCACGGCGAAGACAAGACGAGTGGAGACGCCGTGGGTGGAGTTCTCCATCAGAGCCAGGCGGCGGTAGCCGTGGTGGCCCAGATAGGCCAGCAGAGCGTCAACGACGGCAGGGTCTGTGTGCATGCCCGCCGAGAAGTGGACGCCGTTGGGCTTGAGGTGGACCTTGCTGCCGACAGGGATCACCTTGGCGATGCCGCCGTATGGCGCAAAGATGGCGTCGAACGCGGCGGGCAAACCGCTGGTTGTATCGGCGATGGTCACGATGGGGCGCATAGCAGACGCCTTCCGACGTACCTCTGCTCCCAGTCTAGCAAGCAGAAGCGGCTGGCGAAAGGAGAAAGGATGGCCTTCCGGGCCGATTGTCGGCTATCCCTGAGCGATGACAAACCACACGCTGGCGTTGGCCAGTGCGAGGACGGCTGGGGCCACCTCAGGTTCGACGGCCGGTGCCGCACCCTACGTGCACGTCTCCCCGATCCGTCCCCTGTACATCAGTACGTCGCCGACGACGCTGATCCGCCCATCGGCGTTGAAGTCCAGGCGCTGCCACCAGTTAGGGTCGCCGGGCGTAGCGCCGATGCGGCCGCGGAAGTTCAGCACGTCGCCGACCACGCTGATCTGGCCGTTCTTGCTCACGTCGAGCGGCCACGCATCGTCGGAGCCCACAATGTCGGGGCAGGCGTCGGTGGGGTCGGTCCCAAGGTAGACCTCGACCTCGTCCCAGAAGACAGGGAAGCCCTGCTGGTTCACCCTCCCCAGCGAATCCCCGTCCAAGTCGTCCCCCGGGCTGTCGTGGCAGCCGTCGGTGTCGATGATGCCGTCGTAGTCCTCACAAGTGTTGACGTTGTCATCCCCGTTGCAGGGGGTGCCGTCCGGGCCGGCAGTCCAGTCGGTGGCAGGGCAATCGTCCGTGACGTCGGGGAATCCGTCGTTGTCGTTGTCAGGCTCCGGGCAGCCGTCCCAGTCCTGATAGCTGTCGTAGTCCTCCGGGATGTTCATGCAACTTGTGTCGCACCAGCCGTCGTGGTTGGTGTCCAGGCAGCCCTCCTCCCAGTCCCAGCGGCCGTCCATGTCGTTGTCGTCGTCCGGGCAGCCGTCGGAATCCTCGAAGCCGTCCTGGTCCTCCGGGTCCTCGGGACAGGCGTCGAACATGTTGGCCACCCTGTCGTTGTCCCGGTCGCAGCCCAGGTCGTAGCCGTCCACCAGGCCATCGAGGTCGTTGTCTTTTCCGTCGGAGCAGGCCTGGGGGCTGCGCCAGAGGCCCTCGGGGGTGCTCATTTCCCAGTTCGGGTCAGAGCCGGCCAGCCTCTCCAGGGCATCCGACCAGCCGTCATTGTCACTGTCCCCGCTCACCTCCACCCAGAAGTCACTCCAGAAGTCGGGTGTGGGCCCGTCGACGCTGCTCGGGTGGGGGTCGCAGGCGTTGCCGATGCCGTCCTTATCGGTGTCGGCCTGATTGGTCTGGCTTGGACCGTTGGCCACCAGCGGGCAGTTGTCGCCGCGGTTGAGGTAGCCGTCGCCATCCTGATCGGTGTTGGTGACGTCCCACTGTGGGTCGCACACGCTGTCCAGGCCGTCGCCGTCCGGCCCGTTGCCGTCGCGGGGGTTCTCATCCCAGTTGGGGTTGAAGGGGCAGGTGTCGAGGTCGTTCTCGATGCCGTCGCCGTCGGCATCGGGGCGGGGGCGGACAAAGGTCGCGAAGTTGTAGCTGCCCCAGCCTGACGGGTTGCGGCGCAGCAGGTAATTGGATTCGTTGGCCATGGTGTCCGGGTTGTCGCCGCTCCGGGGCCAGAAGTGCTCGTTCCTGTCCCACTGCGCGCAGACGTCGGTGATGGGGGCAGGCACTGGCGCAGCGGCGGGGTCGTTGAGGACGACTACCGAGGGGTAACCGAGACCAGAGTCGAAGCTGGGCAGGCCGGGTAGGGCCGTTCCAGGCTGGAAGACGAGGAAATTCAGAGAGACCGGCGAGCCGGCCACATCGGTCTGCCCGTAGTAGCGGGCCCTGGGCGTAATGCTGGGGTAGAGGGTCTTCAGGAAGGCGGGGTATTTGTCACAGGCGTCAGGCAAGCCATTGCTGTTGGCGTCGGCGAAGCCGTCGGCGAAGGACACGGTGACCGCGGTGTTGGTGGTGCACTCCAGGATGCGAAGGTTGATGTCGGCCCACGAGTTGCACGGGCCGTTGAGGAACCCCAGGCTGAGGCCTGTCCAGACGTCACCTATGTGGGCGCCGTTGGGGACAGCAGCGTCGGCGGCCACAAACCACCCCTCCGGGGTGAACTGCACCCAAGGGTCGCCCATGCTTTGGTAGCCATATTGGCCAGAGTAGATGTTGACGCTCTCCTCGCCGCTGACCCAATACCCATCGAGGTCCACACTGACCTCGAACCCCCACCCGCCCTTCTGGGCCGACAGATCTCCGGGCCACAAGAAAAGCAACGCAGTCGCTGCTATCAGCGCGACAACATGAAGCCGAGCCTTCCCGTACATCATGGCAGACCTCCCTCTACGGCAATACCACCCCGCCGGGCCAGCTCGGCTGCGGGTGACGAATCGAAGGAATTGGTGACACCATTATAGACGGCAGCGATGTTCTGTCAACCCCTTGTGCTCTCCCTTGTCGATCGTCTGAGACTTTGTCACCCCGTAACTGTTCCGTGATTCTGTCACCTTATGAGGGAACAGATCACGTTGAACGACAAAGAGCGGAAGCGGCTGGCGAAAGGAGGTAGGGTGCTAGCGGCGAAGCATGGCCTCTACATCGCCAATGCGGATGGCACCGGGATCAGGAAGCCGGCGGACCACTCGTTTTCCACGTACCGTGGCTGGTCTCTGGATGGAGAATGGATAGCCTTCCGGGCCGATTGTCGGCTATCCCTGAACGATGACAAACCACACGACGGCGTTGGCCAGGGCGAGGACGGCTAGGGCCACCTCAGGTTCGACGGACGGTGCCGCACCCTACGTGCACGTCTCCCCGATCATCCCCCTGTACAGCAGCACGTCGCCAACGACGCTGAGCTGCCCGTCGGCGTTGAAGTCCAGGCGCTGCCACCAGTTGGGCGCGCCTGGCGTGGCGCCAATGCGGCCACGGAAGTTCAGGATGTCGGCGACGACGCTGATCTGGCCGTTCTTGCTCACGTCCAGGGGCCACGCATCGTCGGTGGGTCCGTCCGGGCAGGCGTCGAGTGGGTCGGTGCCCATGTAGACCTCGACCTCGTCCCAGAAGACGGGGAAGCCCTGCTGGTTCACCCTCCCCAGCGAATCCCCGTCCAAGTCGTCGCCGGGGCTGTCGTGGCAGCCGTCGGTGTCGATGATGCCGTCGTAGTCCTCGCAGGTGTTGACATTGTCATCCCCGTTACAGGGGGTGCCGTCCGGGCCGGCCGTCCAGTCGGTGGCAGGGCACTCATCGGTGACGTCGGGGAAGCCGTCGTTGTCGTTGTCGGCGTCGGGGCAGCCGTCCCAGTCCTGGAAGGCATCATAGTCCTCCGGGATGTTCATGCAATTCGTCTGGCAGTTCCAACCCAGGCAGCCCTCATTCCAGTCGTTCACGCCGTCCATGTCGTTGTCGCTGTCCGGGCAGCCGTCGGCGTCCTCGAAGCCGTCCTGGTCCTCGGGGTCCTCGGGACAGGCGTCGAACATGTTGGCTACCCTGTCGTTGTCCCGGTCGCAGCCCAGGTCGTAGCCGTCCACCAGGCCGTCGAGGTCGTTGTCAAGGCCGTCGGAGCAGGTCTCGGGGGTGCGCCAGAGGCCCTCGGGGGTGCTCTGGTCCCAGTTCCAGTTGGAGCCGGCGAGCCTCTCCAGGGCGTCCGACCAGCCGTCATTGTCGCTGTCCCCCGTCACCTCCACCCAGAAGTCGAGCCACCCCTCCTCTTGGGGGCCGTCCACGCTGCCCGGGTTGGGGTCGCAGACATTCCCGATGCCGTCCTTGTCGGTGTCGGCCTGGTTGGTCCCGCCTACCCCGTTGGCGTTCAGGGGGCAGTTGTCGCCGCGGTTGAGGTAGCCGTCGCCATCCTGGTCCTCGTTGTAGACGTCCCACGCCGGGTCGCAGACGCTGTCCAGGCCGTCGCCGTCGGGCCCGTTGCCGTCGCGGGGGTTCTCATCCCAGTTCCCATCGAGGGGGCAGGTGTCGAGGTCGTTCTCGATGCCGTCGCCGTCGGCGTCCGGGCGGCCGCGGACAAAGGTCGCAAAGTCGTAGTTGCCCCAGCCGGGCGGGTTGCGGCGCAGCAAGTAGTTGGACTCGTTGGCGGCGGTGTCCGGGTTGTCGCCGCTCCGCTGCCAGAAGGACTCGTACCTTTGCCAGGTCGTGCAGACGTCGGTTGTGGCGCTGGCCGCCGGGGCAGCGGTGGGATCGTTAAGGACGGTTACCAATGGATAGCCCAGGTCAGAATCGAAGGCCGGCAGGCCGGGCAAGGCCGTTCCTGGCTCGAAGACGACGAAGTTCACGGAAGTCGGTGAGCCGGCCACTTGGGTCTGAGCGTAGTAGCGGGCCCTGGGGGTAATGCCTGGGAAAAGGGTTTTCAGGAAGGTGGGGTACTTGTCGCAGCCGTCAGGAATGCCGTTGCTGGGGTTGGTGTCAGCGAATTGCTGGGCGAAGGACACTGTGACCCCCGTGTTGGTGGTGCAGTCCAGCATCGTGAGGTCAAAGTCCACCCAGGTATTGCAGGGTTGGTTGAGGAGTCCCAGGTTCATCCCAATCCAGGCGTCGCCCACCTGGGCGCCGTCGGGGACGGAGGGGCCGGTGGCCACAAACCAGTCGGCCGGGGTGAACTGCACCCAGGCGTCATACATGACGTCCCTAGCGTACAGGTTGGAGTTGATGCGGACGTTCTCCTCGTTGTTGAGCCAATAGCCGTCGACCTCCACGTAGACGTCGGGGTTGAAGTTTGATCCGCCCTTCTGGGCCGACAGATCGGCGGGCCACAGGAGGAGAAGCGCGATCGCTGCCAGCAGCGCAACAAGATGAAGCCGAGCCTTCCCGAACATCATGGCAAACCTCCCTCTACGGCAATGGCACCCCGCCGGGCCAGCTCGGCTGCGGGTGACGAATCGAAGGAATTAGTGACATCATTATAAACGACAGCGATGTTCTGTCAACCCCTTGTGCTCTCTCCTGTCGATGGTCTGAGGCTTTGTCACCCCGTAACTGTTCCGTGATTCTGTCACCTTATGAGGGAACAGATCACGTTGAACGACAAAGAGCGGAAGCGGCTGGCGAAAGGAGAATGGATAGCCTGCCGGGCCGATTGCGGGCTAGCCCTGAGCGATGGCGAACCAGACGATGGCGTAGGTCAGGGCGAGGACAGCTAGGGCCACCTCAGGTTCGACGGCAGGTGCTGCCCCCTACGTGCAGCTCTCCCCGATCATTCCCCTGTACAGCAGCACGTCGCCGACGACGCTGATCAGCCCATCGGCGTTGAAGTCCAGGCGCTGCCACCAGTTGGGAGCGCCTGGCGTAGCGCCGATGCGGCCGCGGAAGTTCAGGACGTCGGCGACGACGCTGATCTGGCCGTTGTTGCTCACGTCCAGGGGCCACGCATCGTCGGTGGGTCCGTCCGGGCAGGCGTCGAGCGGGTCAGTGCGCAGATAGCACTCGACGTCGTCATCGAAGCCATCGCCGTCCGTATCGACGCCCGGGTCGCAGTTCGGCGTGGGGGCCTCGCCGCACAGCTCCAGCTCCCACGAGGTGAGCGTGCCGCTGTCCGCTCCGGCGTCGTCTTCGACTCTTAGGGCCCACACGCCGGAAGGGTTCTGCCCATCGAAGGCTGACAGCGATCCTTCCGGCTGATAGCAGCCCGTAAAGGGCGCCGTGCCGGAAGTGATGGGTGTGGCACACTCATCGTCGAGGATAGTACCGGTGAAGTTGTTGCCGCTGCTGCCCACATCGGTGAACAGCTCTACCTCTGTGCCCTGGGGCGAGATCAGGAACACGTCCAGGTCCGCGTCCCAGGTGTGGGTGATATCCAGGGTGACGTTGACATCGCTGATGGCGGAGCCGGCGGGCACGCTGATGACCGAGTTGGCGACGCCTAGGTCCGGAATGGCTATGGGGGTGTCGGTGCTGGGATAGACATTGCAGGCCTCGACGCAGACCAGATTCACGCCCGTATGTGACCCCGAACTCCACTCAGGTGACGGCGCGCATATGATGCCGTCTGCCTCGAAGAGTAGTTGGCCGCCCGGGAAGCAAGGGGGGTT
>Ga0315274_10006972_pt1 | contig 16410 bp, 16 predicted proteins | sample YL17G02_20_MG_FD_203700 | JGI IMG/M metagenome (GOLD analysis project Ga0315274, IMG submission 203700) | Sediment microbial communities from Yellowstone Lake, YNP, Wyoming, USA - YL17G02_20 | ecosystem: Environmental > Aquatic > Freshwater > Lake > Sediment | place: USA: Wyoming | collected...
CCGAGCGCCGCACCGGGCCGCCATCCGAGCGCGTCGCCCAGGTCAGACTGATGGAGAGGCTCGTGCGCGGATCGCACACAAAAAAAGCACTTCCAACGGCGCTCCGCCGTGGAAGTGCTCTGCCTTTTCGGTCTAGCCGTCTGAGGCGGTCCCGCGTCAGGGAGCTGCCTCACAATCATCAACCAGGGAATCTGCCGCTGGGGTAGAACGACCACCCAATTCCCTGCGGTCATCGGAACTCGCCACAACCATGCCCCCGGAGCGATCTAGCCACGGGTGGAACGCCGTGTACTCATCGTCATTCCGGCGGCGCATGCGGCGAGTCGTGCGCCTTACATGTCGAAGCCTTCGATCCCTGTGCCCATAAGCAAGCACTGCTCCCGGACCTCTGTACACTCCGGGCAATCAGGATTGAATTTGACCCAGCCGCATTCCGGGCAAGGCTCAACCGAGGTCTCGTCAATGGTTCTCGTTTCGATCATGGTACCCTTCCTCTCTTGGCGCACCGAACTCGATCTATCTCCCTCACTCATGGCGCAATTCTGCATGGGGGCTCCGGGTCGAGCAATGGCACGCGGGTACCAGTACCTATGTAGGGGGTATGGTCCGGGGTGGGCGGTGAACAGGGCCCCGCTGGACGAGCCGATTTATCTTATTGCAAATACAGTAGTTAGTTGATTTTGGTCAGATTGAGAGACCAGTGGTTTTGGGCTGTCGATTCTGGATTACGCCTGAGCGGCGTTAGTTTTGCTTCGTTCGTCGCGGGTTGTGAGGCGTCGCTCATTCTCATGGATGACACGGCTCAGCCCCGGAAAACTGATGGCTCGTGATTCTGGGGTCGCGGCTTTCGGCGCCTGTTGCTCGGGGCTCGCGAAGCAGGAATCCCGTCGAGAAGTATTCTGTTTCCTGTTCCCCAATGCCCGGCTCAGGTTATCTGCTTGATTTTCTCCCGGCAGCTTGTATATTTGCCTTCACCGTTTCCGAAGTGCGAAGCCGGCAAGCGGATTTTCCAGAAGGGTCGAGGGCTCCTTGTTCGTAGTTGCTCGCAAGACCGAAAACGCGACGATCCTTGACCTTACGGGCCGCCTCGGCCTGGGGGAAGCAGTCGAGACGTTCCGCAACAACTTCTATGAGTTGCTCAGCGCGGGCGAAAAGAACATTGTCGTCAACCTGACTGGTGTTCCTTCCATTGACAGCTCCGGGATCGGCGCCCTCGTGCGTGCTTTCACAATGGCCGAGTCCAAGGGAGCCAAGTGCCTCTTCTACGCCCCCTCTCCCCAAGTTAAGCACGCCCTGCAGGTTTCCCGCCTCGAAGACATTCTTAAGCCCCTCAATGATGAGAAGTCGGCCCTGGCCAGCCTTTGACGTCGCGATTCAAACCACGCGAAATTGAATTTTGGATTTTTGATTTTGGATTTTGGATTGAAGGCATCCATCGTCTGTTGTTAGTTATCCTTCGTTGTCGTCCGTCGTCGTTCTTCAAGGACGTCTGATTCTCGACTGTTGACTGTCAGCTTGGTTTCCTACTCCCTACTCCCACTTCTTTTCTAACTCGCCGCGCCTTCCGACCGTGCATCGAGCCTGAAGGGGCGGGGGGTTCGAGCCTCGAGCGGGCGGCCCTCGATCAATGGGAAAGTCCACCGGCGCAATGCCGGCAAGTGGATATTGATCCAATACTCCCACCAGTCGATTGTGTGGGGATCGTATCCGAAGGTTGACTGCTCTTCGGGCGGCAAAAGGGCGGAGAGCATCTCCACGTTCTGAGCCTCGAAAACTTGCTCGTTATGCAGGATGAAAGGCTCATAGAGCTCAATGAGTTTTTCCACGCGCTCCAGGTCTCGTTCCTTGCGTACCAACGACGAATAGGCGAACGGAATCGGCGAGCTGAGCCGGCGCAAGGCGCGCACCATGGCTTTCTGACGCGGGGCGGAGAACGTCTCGAAGCGCTTCTTGGAAACTGAAATCGTATCGAATCTGAGTCGCAACTGGGATTCGAATCCGCCCTGGGCGCGATAGTGCTTGCGGTGCGCCAGCCCGGTCAGTTCGATCGACCGACCCATGTCGCAGGGGTTGCAGGCCGAAGTCGCCAGGTGATAGAGCGGCTCATGCCGCCGCTCGACCAGCGCCGCGGCAATCAGGGTCATGCCGCGTGTGACGAGGTCCACAGGAATCAGGTCCAGGCACTTGCGCTTGTTCGAAGGAAGCTGGCGAAAATAGGTCCCGAGCAGGTAAGAAAGCGGCGCGGAGGTGTTGACTCCCTCGTTCCAGCCGCGGAACGGCTCACGGGTCGAAGTCTCCGTAATCGAAGGCCGGACGACCGCCACCGGGAGCCCGGCGCCCTGTCGGGCAATCAGCGATTCACCCAGGCTCTTTGTGAAACAGTAGGTATTGGGCCAGCCGAGTTCACGGGCGCGACGCATCCCCGCTTCCACCATCTGGGCGCGAACCCAACGGAGGCGGTTCTTGCGGACTTGGTGGTCGAGCGATGACTCGGCCAGGGTCTTGCTCGCGGTACTTTTTTCGAGAGCCTGCTTCTTCAGTTCTCGGGTGACAGCCGGGGTCTCAGCACGCTGTTCGATCTCCCGCACCAGGGTGTGGAGCGACTGGCGCTCGCGCTCGGCGTCGAAATCGGACACCACAAGGGGCGTGTAGTTTGGAACCAGTTCCTCACTGACCCGGCCATCGCGGGATCCCACCACAAAGCAAGTGGAAAGGTGAAGGAGCGCGGCGTGGTCGCACTGCCGGACGAATTCGATAAGGTGCACCATGCCATCCACGTTGATGGCACACGCCGTCCGCAGGTCGGGATTGAAATCGGTCAGCCCGGCGCTGTTGATGATCAGGTCGAGCTGGGACGCCAGGCGCGCACGCGTGGCTTGGTCCAGGCCAAGACCCGGCTGGCTCACGTCTCCTTCGACTACTTCCACGCGCTCACGCATAAACCGGGCCAAATCGCTGCCGTAGCGGTCGTGGAAAGATTCGAAAATGGGGGATTCCTCGACGATCTTCTCGAATCGACGTATGGCCGTGGCGGAGCGCTGCGGGCGGATGAGGAGATAAATCTTCCCGATGTCGAGAGAATTCGTCAGCGTGTTGGCCAGCCAGACCTTCCCGATAAAACCCGTGCCGCCCACGAGAAGAATGTGCTTGCCCGCCAGAGACTTGCGAACCGAGAGGGGTTTGGTGCGACGACCGGCGGCGAAATCGACTAGCGGGTGGATGTCGAAGGCGGCCCGCCGCGCTGCCGGGACAATTGCCGGCTCGAGCGACTCGATTGAAACGCCAAGCTGCGCGGCCAACTGGTTCGCATCCACCCGGCCTTGCTCTCCGAAACGGCTCAGGAAGGTGCGCGGTGGGATGACAGGCTCTAGGAGACGCCCGGTAGCATGGCCGTCTCGGAATTCCAGGCGATTGGCAAGAATCCACCCCACACCCAAGTGGGCCGCCAGCGGGCGGGTAACATGGTCGAGGCCGTCGCTGACCAGAACGACTCGGCTGCTTGCGGCCAGCAACCGCTGAAGCTTTTCCACCGCCTTTGGCTTCAGCCGCGGCTTGAGGACATACTGGAAGTATTCTTCACCCAGGAGGTCGAGCCGGTCGCGGCTAACCCCGCATAGCAAGGTATGCAACACCCGTGTCGCAAACGGGCGGTGGAATAGATAAATCAATGGCAAGACAAAAGTCAGCAGCGCCATAGCACCGCGCCGCGCCCAGCGGCCGGAAAAGCTTTGAGAGTTCTCGGTGAAAAAAGCCACCGCCCGCACGGAGCTGCGCGCGAGGAGGCTACCCTCAACCCGCCAGTAGACGATGCTGTCGGATGAATCCTTCATCGAATGTTGCTAGCGACGCTTGGCGCTCGCCGCAGCCCACATAATGTCACGATCCCCGATTGACACGATTCCCGGAATCATAAGCCAGGCTGCGCCGCGATTCAAGCGCCCGTATCGAGCCATGTTCGATATTGCCGCCGAGGGGCCATCGGTGGATGTTCCCGTCCGGAATAGCGTCGTCTAGCTTCGCTTTCCGGACTCTGATTCCTATCCAATTGATTCAAAAGCACATCGTAGCTTCGCGGAGTTTTTAATCAGTCCCTTTGTTTTCAACAAGATCGTAGCTTCGCTTTGTCCCAAAAATTGTAACGCCTTCATTCTTAAGGGCCGCCTAGCTTCGTCTTCCCTATATTATAAGGGGAGCATGAGCGGCAAACCGCTTCTTCCGGGGCCGCCCCAATGGCGAGGTGAAACCATCCCCGCGTGCCGCACTTTTCCGTCAGTCCCCATTGCCCTGCCGGTATCATCCACCCTTTTGGCCTCCTGCGTCTCGGGCTGAGTCGGGTCCTTTGGGGGCTGCAAGGCCTTGCCCCCCGCGGGCCACGACCAGATATCCAGCCCAGAGACATAGCATAACATAAGTAGCCTCGTTGTCAAGAGGGCGGTTTGTCCGGGGGTGCGGGCATTTCCCGCCCGCCGAACGTCCTCCCATGATGTCGCCCGCCTCCTTGGCCGGACATTTCGACAGGAATCTTCGCATCGGGCCTGCCGCGCTCGGGAGCGTTCCAGTTGACTTTGGGGCCGGGGTAGCTTAGGCTCTGCGCAGATTGAGTCGGGCGCCGTCCTCGAAGGATGCCCCAAGTCGCGGAGGTTCAGAATCCGGCCCCAGGCATAATACGGAGAAGCGTATGAGCAAGAAGTGGTACAACTTCATCGTTTCGGTAGACCAGCCGCTGGAAAGTCAAGGGGAGGAGACTTCCCCGCCGGAGTCAACTCCCGCTCCCCGGAGCGCTCCTCCCAGCCCCGCGCAGACGGTGGCGCAGATTGCTTCCGCGGCGGCGATGGAACCCAAGTTTACCGGTCCGGTCTCGAACCCGACATCCTTCGACGAGATTTACAGCGCCGCGGAAATCCCCGTCGCCGCGCACGGCTACACCATCCTGAAGATCGGCGAGATGCTCCAAAGTGAGCACATTCGGAGCCTCGCGCCAACCGTGAAACGCAGTTCGATCCTGCTGGCTCTGGACGCCGCTGGCGTGAAGATCCAGGAGGTCATCCAAGACGCGGTACGGCGCGACAAGGCGCTCGACACTTACGAGCGCGTGCAGGAGAAGGGCCTGCTGGAATTGGAAAATAAAAAGAACCAGGAGAACCGCCAGATCCAGACCGAGCTCGACCGGATGGCGGCCGAGTACCAGGCGCGCATCCGGAAAAACACCGATGAGGTCGCCAAAGAAAAGGAACGGTTCTTCGGCTGGAGGTTGAAGAAGCAGCAGGAGGAGCAGAAGATCTTCGACGCCGTGTCCTATTTCGTGACGGAGAACCCGATTACCACCGGCAAGCCTGCTGCTCCGTCGCCGGCGCCACCGGCTCCCCCGAAGCCCCAGGGAGCATAGCCCGAGAGAGGAGTCTGTATGTGGAATCGTTTGACGCGCATGGTTCGTTCGTTTATCGGATTTTTCATTTCCGCGGCGGAAAACCCGGAGATCATCCTCGAGCAGAACATCCGCGACATGAACGACCAGGTGCCGCGCATGAATGAGAGCATCGCCATGGTCAAGGCGAACGTGACGCTGCTCGAAAAGGAAGAGGCCAAGTATAAGAACGATCTCAACGATCTCACCGCCAAGGTGAAGGCAGCCATTCAGGCCGGCCGCGACGACTTAGCGGGCAGCTTCGCCGCGCGATTGGAACAAATGCGCGGCGCCATGGCACGCACGCAAGGACAGCTCGCCACCGCGCGCGCCGCCTTCGAGAAGGCCATGAACGTCAAGCAGGCGTTCCTGCGCGAGAAGGAGCGCAAGACCCAGGAGGCGCTCGGCGCCATCCGCGACTACCGACGCGCCCAGTGGCAGAAGAAGGTCGCTGACGCCATGGAGCAGTTTGAGGTGGCCGGCATCAGCCAGACCCACGACGAAATGGTGCGCAAGATCGAGGAGATGACGGCGGTCAACGAAGCCCGTATGGAGATGGCCCTGGGCAACGTGGACCAGGAGAAGTTCAAGATCGAAGAAGAGGCCGAGAAGTTGCGCGCCAACGAACTGGTGAAGCAGTTCAAGGTGGAGATGGGGCTGGTGTCGCCGCAGCCCGCCTCGGCGGCCGCGGAGAAAACCATCGGCGAGAAGGAAACGCAAAAGACTTCGTAGCAAAATCCAAGGGGCGACGGCGCGCGCCCCTCTTGCAGTCCCAGGGAACAAGCATTCTTGAAGGCCCCCGTTGAGGCGTCAGGGAGGTGTGAAATGGCCCGATTGAGAATCAAAGCTGGCTGGCTTCTCGCTCTGTCGGTTGTCCTGGTCATATTCTGCTCCAGCTTCACCGCCGCGCGCGCTGCGGGACCGAACGAGGTTCGGGTGCGCGTCAACATTTGGGTGGGTTGCGCGGGAGGGCTGGTCGCGAATGGTGGGCTCGACACCGCGCCCGGGTCCATCTTCGCCAAGAAAGGGCTGAAGGTCTCCTTCAAGATCATCGACGATTGGACCGAGGGCGCGGCGGCGCTCGCGACGGGCAACGTGGACGTGATGCTGACCACGGCGGACGTCTGGGCGAAGGACTACGCGCAGCTCAAAGCCCGGGGCTTCACGGGCCGCGCGTTTTTCCTGGTGGACTGGTCGCGCGGGGCTGACGGCATCATTGCCGCCCAGGGCATCAACAACTTGAAAGACCTCGCCGGCAAGAAGCTGGCCTTCGCGCCTTACACGCCGTCGCATTTCCTGCTGTGGTACGGATTGAAACAATCCGGCCTGAGCGTGCCGCAACGGAATGAAGTGTATTCAAAGGGCATTCACACCAAGGACGGCATCGAGCCTGCCACGTTGTTTGCGCAGCAGAAAGTTGACGCCGCCGTCGCCTGGGACCCTGACATGAGTGACGCGGTCTCGAAGCGCGCCGGGTCCAGGAAGATCTACGACACGCGCACGGCGGACAAGCTCATCGCCGATATCCTGGTGGTAAGCGAGCGCTTCGCGGCCAGCCACGCCGATACTCTCGCCAAATTCGCGCAGGGGTGGCTCGAAGGCGTGCAGTTTATCAAGGCCGAGCCGTCCCGGGCTTACAACCTGATTGGCTCGATTAAGGACTTCAATATCCCGACGGACCTTGCTAAAACGATGCTGGATGGAGTGAAGCTGGCGGAGGCTGCCGACCACAAGTCTTTCTTCGGCGCGGCGGGCGCGGCTTCCGACTATGACAACATCTTTAAGATGGCGCAGGAAATGTACCGCGAGGCGGGAGTTCTGAAGGGAGCGGCTTCCGACCCCGAGGGCAGCGTGGACCGGAAACTCACCGGGGCCATCGGCAAATAGGATGAGCTGTAACGGCGCTCGATGAGCGCGAACTCGCCCGGCGGAAACAAACGAGCGGCGGACAGAGACCGCCGCCACAAATGCGGAGATGAACCATGGCATTGCGAATTGAAAAGGGCGGATGGATTCTTATTTTCCTGATTGGGCTGGGCCTGGTGGGCTACAGCCTCTACAAGTATGGCGTGGTGGACCTGAACAAGTGGACCGGCGGGCGGCTGGGCGCGACACGGAGCGCCGCACCCATTGACACTTCCAAGCCGCTGGAGATGCCAACCTCGGGCGGCGGCGAGACGAATGACGTGCGCGTCCGCGTCAACATCTGGGTGGGCTGTGTAGGCGGCCTGGTCGCCAACGGCGGGCTCGACACCGTGCCCGGCTCGATCTACGCCAACAAAGGGCTCAAAGTCTCGTTCAAGATTATCGACGACTGGACGGAGGGCGCGGCGGCGCTGGCCACCGACAACGTGGATGTGATGCTGACCACCACCGACGTCTGGGCCAAGGACTTCGGCCAGCTCCTCGAGAAGGGCTTCAGCTCGCACGCCTTCTACATGGTGGACTGGTCGCGCGGCGCCGACGGCGTGATCGGTAAACAGGGGATCAGCAGCATCGAGGATTTGGCCGGCAAGATCGTGGCGTTCGCTCCCTACACGCCTTCGCACTTTCTCCTCTGGAACGGGCTGAAGAGCTCGGGCTTGGGCACGGAACAGCGCACGGAGATCTTCTCCCGTGCCGTGCATACCAAGGACGGCATCGAGCCGGCGACGCTCTTCGCGCAGCAGAAGGTCGATGCCGCCGTCGCCTGGGACCCCGATATGAGCGACGCAGTCACGAAGCGCGCCGGGTCGAAGAAGATCTACGACACGCGCGTGGCGAACCGTCTCATCGCCGACATCCTGGTGGTGAGCGACCGCTTCGCGGCCCGCAACCCCCAGACCACCGTCAAGTTCGTGGAGGGCTGGCTGGAAGGTGTGGAGTTCATCAAGGCCCAACCCTCACGCGCCTACACGCTGATCGGCACCATCAAGGATTTCAATATTCCTGAAGACCTGGCGAAAACCATGCTCGAGGGCGTGCGGCTGAGCGATTACGCCGATAATCTTTCGTTCTTCGGCACGCGCGGGCAGGACTCCGACTACGCCAACATCTTCAAGATGGCCCAGGACATGTACCGCGAGGAGCGGCTGATCAAACGGGTCTCCGAGGCCGAGGCGAGCGTGGACCGGCGCTACATCGCGGCGCTGAGCGGGAAGTTTTCTTCCACTTCCACCGAACCGCCGGTCGCCTACAAGGCGCCGGCGCCGGGAGCCGTGCCCATTGCCACGCAGCGCCGCTCCATTTACTTTGACACGAACTCCGCCAAGATGAGCCTGGACTCACGCGCGGTGGTGGATGAAATCGGCAGCTTCATGCGCGCCTACGAAAACACCGTGGTGGACATCGAGGGCAACACCGATTCCACGGGAGGCCACTCCTACAACGTGGAGCTGAGCAAAGAGCGGGCGGAAGCGGTCAAATCCTACTTGATGCAGAAATACGGGTACCCGGCGTCGCGCATGCGCGGCAAGGGCAACGGCCCCGATAACCCGATCGACACCAATAACACGACCGAGGGACGCGAGAAGAACCGGCGGACGGATATCAAGGTTTATCCCAACCCCGCCATGTGAGACCGGTGGACTGGCAACCGATGGCAAAACTGTTTGCAATTCGCCGGGAAGTCTCTCCCCGCACGCGCCTGGCGCTGGCCTTTGTGAGCTGGGGGCTGGTCGTGGCGGCGTGGTTCGCACTCACGCACTGGGAGATTCTGCCGCCGTTCTCGCTTCCCCGCCCCGCCGGCGTCATCCAGGCCATTGGCCGACTGTGGACCGAATACAATTTGCTGGGCAATGTCTTCCAGAGTTGGTGGCGCATCGCGCAGGCGTTTCTGTGGTGCGCGGCCATTGCGATTCCGCTGGGGCTGATGATGGCCAGCTTTCGCTGGCTTCACGACCTGATCAACCCGGTGGCGGCGCCGATGCGCGCCATGCCCATCACCGCCTTCCTACCGGCCTTCATCGCCTTGCTCGGAATGGATGAGGCAATGAAGGTGGCGTTCCTCTGGTTCGGAATGTTCTTCTACCTGCTCGCCGTGGTGGTGGAAGAAGTCAACCGCGTGGATGACGCCCTGCTCGAAACCGCCTACACGCTGGGCGCCAAACGCCGCCACGTGCTATGGCTGATGTTCCGCGCCTCGTTTCCGGCCATCTTCGGGTCGTTCCGGATTCTGTACGACATTGGCTGGACTTACGTCATCCTGGCGGAGATGGTGAATGCGCGCAAAGGCGTGGGTTATATGGTGGAAGCGGCGCGCAAAGTGCTCGACTTCGAGCGTGTGTACGCGGGCATCATCGCGATTGGGTTTGCCGCGTTTCTATTTCGCTGGCTGCTGACCTTCCTGGAGCGCGTGCTCTTCCCCTGGCGTCAGGTCGCGAGCCGGGCGTCCGAGGGACCCGCCGCGGTCGGAGCGAGTGTTCCGGTAAAAGCCGAGGTCCATGGAAAATAAGGTTAAAATCAGCCTGCACAACGTAGGCCGCACTTTCGTGAGCGCGCGCGGCGAGAAGGTCGAAGCCCTGCACGATATCAACTTCGAGGTCGAAGACGCTTACTCGCCCGAGGGGCGCGATATCGGTGAATTCCGCGTTCTCCTGGGGCCCTCGGGCTGCGGAAAATCCACGATCCTGCGCATGATTGCCGGACTCGACCACCCCGACAAAGGCCAGGTGCTCGTCAATGGCAAGCCGGTGGCCGGTCCAGACCGCGACCGCGGCATGGTCTTCCAGAAATACACTTCTTTTCCGTGGCTGACCGTGGCGGAGAATGTCGCCTACGGAATGAAGATTAACGGCGTCCCTGCCGCGGAGCAGAACAAGACTGTAAAACACTTGATGGAAGCGGTGGGACTGGCGGGCTTCGAGAAAGCCTACCCCGACACGCTCTCGGGCGGCATGCAGCAGCGCGTGGCCATCGCGCGAACGCTCGCGGTGCGTCCGCAGGTTATTCTGATGGACGAACCCTTCGGCGCGCTGGACGCCCAGACGCGCACCGACATGCAGCACCTGCTGTTGCGCATCTGGGACGAGACCGCCTGCACCGTGCTTTTCGTTACGCACGACGTGGAAGAAGCCATCTACCTCGCCGACCGCATCTTTATTCTCAGCGCCCGTCCGGGTACTATTGTGGAGGACGTTCCGGCGCCGTTCGGACGGCCGCGCGACCCGGCGGTGAAACAGCATAAGGAGTTTCACGAGCTTCAGGACTACGTCCTGGCCTGCCTGCGCCGCGCCCCCGGACGCGGTCAGGTGCGGGTGAGTGTTTGATGCCAGAGGATAGCGATTTCCAGCCAGGCTCCCCCTCCCAATTCCGCTCCACGCTGCGCGGCGCCGCCGAGCGCGAGGCCGACGAGCTGGGCCTCACCCAGGTCAATTTCGTCAAGGAAGCGGTGAAGTGGCAGTACAACTGGATTGGCCTGGCGGGCGCGGCCGCGTTCGCGCTCGTTTCGGGCACCGGGTTGCCGCTGGTCCTCGCCGCCGGGCTGGAGCTGATCTATCTGAGCCTGGTGCCGCAAAGCAGCGCCTTCCGGCGGCTGGTGCGCTCCTGGAAATACGCCGAGGACAAGCGCAAGAAGGAGATGACGCTCACCGCGATGTTTATGGATTTGCCGGTGGAGATGCGCACGCGCTATTCGGCACTGGATTCCATCTGCCGCGCGATTCGCACCAATTACACGCGGCTGTCGTCCACCTCGCAGATGTTTCTGGAGCAGATGGAGCAGAAACTCCAGGGATTGCTCCACGCTTATCTGCGGCTCCTTTTCGCGGCGCGCCAGGCCGCCGAATACCTCCACACCACCGACCCGGAAGCCATCAAGCACGATGTGGTGAAGTTGCAGAAGACTCTGGCGTCGGATCCGCCGAAGGTGCAGGAGATTAACCGCAAGCGCATCGAAATCCTGACCAAGCGCCTGGAGAAATTCGAAAAGGCGCGCGAGAACCAGAAAGTCGTGGACGCGCAGTGTGCGGCCTTGGAGGACGTCTTGCAGTTGATTCGCGACCAGTCGGTCACCATGCGCGACCCGCAGCAGGTGAGCGATCAATTAGAGAATCTGGTCCACGATGTGGAGCAAACCGAGGAAACTGTCCGGCAGGTGGAAGCGATTTTCGAGATGGCGTCGCCGGAGGCGGGCGATTTGCTTGCCCCGCTGCCCAGCGGCTCGTCCTCTGCCGATTCCGATCCCGCGACGCGAACGCGCATACGGAACTGAGATGGCCACACCGCCCAAAACCAGCCCGACCAATCTTACGACGCTCCCCGCCTGGGCCCGCCAGCTTTCGGAGAAGTACTACTCGCGCACCATCGCGCTTTTCGTTTTGAACGGGAACGTGCGCGACCTCGTGCCCGTCAAGCGCGGCGGGGCAACCGAGTTCCTCTCCCTTTCCCGATTCTTGAACGAGGCCCTCTTCGGGCAACGCGACCTGGTGCTGACCTACGACCGCGGCGGCGGCCTTAACTTCGCTCATCCCGACATGCAGGCGGACTTCGGCCGCGCGCTGACTGGCTACGACACCTTTCATGGGACCAATTATTCCACCGGCTTGCCGCGCAATCCCGACGGCGTGCTCAACCTGCTCGACAACTATATGCGCTTGCGCATTACGGACGGCAAGAAAATCGCTCTCATCATTGACTATGCCGAAACCCTCGCGCCCGCCGGCGACGTTTCAGGAATGTCGGGCGAGGACCGCAATTCACTGGTCATCCTGAAACGCTGGGCCAATAATCCCAACTTGCTGCGCGCCGACGTCACCATCTGCCTGATCGCAGAAAACCAAGTGGAACTCAATCCCGGCATCGTGCAGCATCCGGGCGTCGCTTCCTTTACCATTCCCCTGCCCGACGAAGACGAGCGACAGGAGTTTATCCGCGAACAATTGAAGAGCGCTCCGCTGCCCGAAGGCTCGGACGTGAACGAGGTTACGCTCGCCAAGCTGGGCGCGGGCTTGAAGCGCGTCCAGCTCCAGACCATCGTCTCCCAGGCGGTGCAAAACCGCCAGGCGCTGACGCAGAAATTCCTCGCGCAAAAGAAAAAGGAATTGATTGAAGCGGAAGGGGGCGGCCTGCTGGAATTTGTCCAGAGCCGGTTTGATTTATCGATGGTGGCCGGCAACGACGCCGCGAAGAAGAAACTTCAGAACGCTGCTGCGGCCATCCGCGCCGGCAAGACCGACGTTCTGCCCATGGGCTATGTGATCTGCGGGCCCGTGGGCACGGGCAAGACGTTCCTCACCACCTGCTTTGCCGGCGAGGTCGGCATCCCCGCCGTGACTTTGAAGAATTTCCGCAGCATGTGGCAGGGCGTGACCGAAGGGAACCTGGAGCGCGTGCTCAATTTGCTGAAAGCCATGAGCCCCATCGCCGTCATCGTGGACGAAGCCGATGCGCAACTTGGCAACCGCGCGAGTTCCGGAGACAGTGGCGTCTCGAACCGCGTCTTCGCGCAGATCGCGCAATTCATGGGGAATACGGAATTGCGCGGGAAGGTCATCTGGTTCCTGCTCACCTGCCGCCCTGACCTGCTCCCCGTTGACCTGAAACGCCAGGGCCGCGCCGAGGAACACATCGCACTGTTTTACCCCGAGACCAACGAAGAACGCCTGGCGCTGCTGCGCGCCATGCAGAAAAAAACCGGAACGCAGATCCCCTCACCGGAAGCGGAAGAATTCTTCCTGAAGCACTCCGGCGCGCTCTCCGGCGCTGACATCGAAGCCGTGCTGATCCGCGCGCGCATGAAGAGCGCGCTCGAAAACGAAACCGCGGTGGACCTCGACGATCTCAAAGCCGCCCTGGAGGATTTCATCCCGCCTTCCTATCCCACCGAGATCGAGCTGCAAAATCTTGCGGCGGTCATGGAATGCACCAGCAAGAGCCTGCTGCCGGAGAAATACCGCACCATGGACCGCGCGGAATTGATTCGCCGCACGAACGAATTGGCCGCCTTCACCCGCCGCGATTGACCTCTCTTAGGACCACGTCCTCTGGTTGCGATTAACCCAGCGAAAAACTGGAGCGAGTAACCCTACTGAGGCACGGCGACATAGTTTCCTCTTGCCTGATCCAATGAAGGGGGTTAAGAATCACCGGCATTGCTGCAAGCGAACGAGAGAGAGGCGTGACACCATGACTCCGCGTGAACGCTGGCTGGCAGTCCTCAACGGGAAGCGTGCGGACCACGTCCCTTGCGATTTCTGGTCAACGGAAGAAGTTAAGTCACGCTTGCGGGTGGACCTGGGCTGCCGCTCCGACCGCGAACTCTGGGAGCGCCTGGGAATTGACAAGTGCGTTCACCTGGCGCCGCTGCACCCTCTGGCGAAAGAAGAGGACTGGCACATCGATTCAAACTTCGCCATCTGGCACGTGGGGACGAAGGACGTGAGTTATCAGGGCGGCATGGGGGTTTACGTGGAGACCGTTTCTCATCCGCTCGCAAATGCCGAGACTGTTGGGGATATCGAGGGATTCAACTGGCCCGACCCGTACGAATGGGACGTCGACGGCATGCGCGCGCGCTGCCAGCAGTGGCAGGGCTACCCGATTTTGGGTGGCACCTACGAACCCTTCTATCTTTACTGTCACCTGCGCGGCATGGAGCAGGGATTGGAGGATTTGCTCCTGAACCCCGAGATCATCGAAGCCGCGTTGGAGCGGCTGCATGCGATTCACGCGGCGATCATCCAGCGCACCCTCGAGGCAGCCGGGGGCCTCATCGATTTCGTCTACGTTGCGGAGGACCTGGGGACGCAGGAATCGCTCCTGATGAGCCCGGCGTGTTTCCGCCGATTTCTCAAGCCCAGGATGGCGCGGATGATCGAGCTGGTCCATTCCTACGGCGTCGGAGTGATTCATCACGATGACGGCGCCATTCGCGCCCTCTTACCTGACCTCATCGAGATCGGCATCGATGTGTTGAATCCGATTCAGTGGCGATGTCGCGGCATGGATCGGGAAGGGCTGGCCAGGGACTTCGGCTCGTCCTTGGTTTTCCACGGCGCAGTGGACAACCAATGGACGCTTCCCTTCGGCACACCCGAGGATGTACGGCGCGAGGTGGCCGACAATATCCGGATTTTCAAGGACTGCAAAGGGTACATCGTGGCGCCCTGTCACAACATCCAACCCAATACGCCCACAGAAAACATTCTGGCGCTTTACGAAGCGGCGCGGGAGTTCGGCGGTTTGTGATGAGAGCTTGCAGGGGGGACATGCCTTGATTCTCGACCGGAAAGGCTGCGAGCGAATCCATGCGGCGGCGCTTGAAACCCTCCGCGACGTTGGCGTGCGCGTCGATGATCCCGGGGTCGTGCAGCGGTTCGAGGAGGCCGGCGCGACCGTGACGCACGACAACGTCGTCCACATCCCGGAAAGCCTCGTGGTATGGGCACTGCGCCTGGCTCCCCGGAAGCGAAGGGGCCGCGCGATAGCCGGCACAAGCGAGGGGCAGCTTGGATCCTGGTAATGCGCGGAACTGCATCCACGACTCCCTTGTTCCTACGCACTCTCCTATTCGGCTACGGGGTGCGAAAATGGAGGGGGTCTCTGAGGTTTTGTAACTCCCGGTAATAGTAGAGTGGAGTGGGTCGTTTTCCCTTGAACCTTAGCTTTCTTAGGAACTCTATTTCCTCCCCGGTAGCATTGCCACTGAGGGAAACATCATGAAGGAATTCTTTGAGCCCCGGCTCTTTGTCGAATTCTGGTTCGGGTTCCTTTTCAACAAACTCAAATTTCTTAGGGTCCCCTGAGGCCACTCTCCGGTTTAAGACAATTTCCACACCAAAAGTCGCAAGGTCGATGTCCCAGGATTCGATCAGCGGATCCAAAAAGGACACGCAGTTTTCAATCGACACGTCGAAGATCTCCGTGTCCAGGAACTCGAGAATGGCGACCCGCATCTCTTTGTAGCTTCGGTTGCTGAGTCGAGCCACCAAGCGGAGCCAGTTTTCACTTTTCAATTCTTCTTTGGCAACTCTCTTGACCACGTCCAAGAGCTTCTGGGTGACCAGGCGTTCGAGTTCGCCGAAGGGCTGCATCTCAAAAATCGCGCCCACCTGCTTTTCCTTGTCGGGATTGCATTTGCGGAGAACCAATTCTCGCACTTCCTTAAACAAAGGGGCGGGTGGGTCCCCCAATTTTCTCCTAAGCTGTTCTTTGCACTGGAGGTCAGCCAGCTTCGCCAGGTCACCGTTCGGAAGCTTCAAAAATCTCCCCATCTTGTCATAAATATCTGTTCGATTAGGCGATGGGGGCGCTTTTTTTCGAGTCAGCAATTGCGAAATGTAGGATTCCGTGACTTGGGCCGCGCTTGCTAGATCTCGCTGCTCAAGTCCGAGCTGTTCCAGGCGCTGCCTGATCACGAAAGCCACATCCATAGGCCTCTCCCCCAAGGCTTAACTCTCCCTATTTAATTAACAAACGAATAACCGATGTTACTTGACAAGTCAAGCTAATTAACCTAAGTTGGTAAAGACGATGAGCCGTCTCACCCTCACCTTCCGGGTTACCTGAACGATTTCAGGTTATCTGTGATCACAGGTCTTAGACGACAACCAATGAGGTTGCCAATGTTCACGAAAACCATGAAGTGGGTTTCCATAGCCGTGTTGCTCCTGGCGGTGTTGTGGCGCCTCACCGCGAGTTCCCAAGTTTTGTTGGAAATTGTGGTTTGTGTTTCCGGCCTCCTGGTGGTCACGCAGGCGGTTCGCGCAGGTAAGTACTTTTGGGCGGCCGGATTTGTTGCGATTGCCGTGCTTTTCAATCCCGTCGTGCCAGGGGCGTTCTCTCGCAAGGCGTTTCTCTGGCTGGGCTCGGTTTCCCTCCTGACGTTCCTGGTCTCGTTGGCTGTGTCGAGGAGGCAAACGATACTCTCGATGCCATCGAGAACAGATCGGGCGGCGGGCAGTGAGTCTCTGTAAGGCTGCAAGCCTGGTACCCCTGAGCGCCAGTGCGAACGGAGCGGAGAAGCTGATGGCAGAAAAAATCAAAACGGGGACCATTCTCATCAAGGAGGGCGCCCTTTTGCCGGAGTC
>Ga0315274_10006973_pt1 | contig 16409 bp, 10 predicted proteins | sample YL17G02_20_MG_FD_203700 | JGI IMG/M metagenome (GOLD analysis project Ga0315274, IMG submission 203700) | Sediment microbial communities from Yellowstone Lake, YNP, Wyoming, USA - YL17G02_20 | ecosystem: Environmental > Aquatic > Freshwater > Lake > Sediment | place: USA: Wyoming | collected...
GGGGGGGGGGGGGGGGGGGGGGGGGCGGCCCCCCCGCGGGGTCGAGGAAAAAAACACGAAACTTCTCTCTCTCTCTCTCTCCCTCCCTCCCTCTCTCTCCCTCTCTCCCTCCCTCTCTCCCTCTCTCTCCCTCTCTCAAAGAAGCCAAACGCACGTTCCAAGGCACGCCGTAGCACCCGTACACGGAGCTCATCATGAAGATCCTCCCGGGCCTGCCCCTGTCCCGCGTCCTGTCCGTGCCCAGCAGCGGCAGGAAGGCCTGCGTGACGACCAGCGGCGCGACGAGGTTGACCTCGAGCTGCCTGCGCAGCAGCGCCGGCGCGAGCAGCGCGACGGGGTCGGACCCCACGTGGATTCCCGCGTTGTTGACGAGCCCTGCCAGCACTCTCCGGGGGCCCAGGATCGCGGCCACCCTCGCGGCCGCAGCCGCGACGGCGTCGGCGTCGCAGACGTCGAGCACGAGCGGCGTGAAGAGCGAGCCCGCCTCGCCGCGGCCGCTCCGGCCGCCGACGCTCAGCTCGAGCTGCTCGGCGTCGGCGGCCCTGCGCACCGTGCCGAAGACGTGGTAGCCCTTCGCCGCGAGGCAGCGCGCGACGGCGGCGCCGATGCCGCGGGACACGCCCGTGACGACGACGGCGCGGTCGAGCCCCTGCAGGTGGGGCGAGGCGTCGCGGAGCGAGTCCCCGACGGCGGCAAAGGCCGGAGAGGGAGAGGAGGAAGAGGAGGAGGGGGAGGGGGCGTCGAGCAAGGGGTCGCGGGCCGAAGGAGTCCGTGCGGCGGCGGCGGCGGCTTGGTCGTATGCCATCTTTTGCGCGGAGGGAGGGGGGACAGAGGCTGGGAGGGAGGGAGAGTTGGAGGGAGATTGGAGGAAAGAGGGTGAGAAAGAGGGGGAGGAGGGGGTGAAAGCAGTTTCGCCTCGCGACGGAGGCCAACGAGGCTTGATGCGTCAAGAATTGCCTCGCAGGTAAAGAGCTCCCGCTGCTGTTGCGCTCTGTGCCTGCTCACGTGGGCTGGTTAGAGCACGAAGAGGAGAGATCGGCCTGCGAGGTATAAGCGACTCTCGATGAGGCTATGAAGCGCTCCTGTGGACGGACGACCGCAGATGCGATGGGAGGTCGAGGGAGGGAAAAAGATGAGAGTAGCCGAGGTTTTTGGGAGACTTCCGAGTTTTTTTTTTTCATTTTCGTTTTCTTTTGCTCTTTTGCAGTTCACGATTTTCTCTCTCCCTCTCTTCTCTCTAACCGTCCCTCGCCAGCGCCGCCGACTTGGCCCTCAGCGGCGACGCGTTCATCAGCGGCGACAGCGGCAACATCTTTGCGGGAGAGGTGAACCCGTTCGCTGCAAACTGCCTCTGCCTCTGCTGCGTCGGCGACGGCGTCGAGCAGTTGCCCTTGAGCGCCGCCGGCAGCAGCAGCCTCGAGAAAACCCTCTTGGCGGCGGCCCTCACTGCGCCGGCCGCCCTGCGCACGTCCGCCTCGGAGTGCGACGCCGACACGCACAGCCTGAGGCTCGGAGCGGGGGGCGAGAACGGCGCCTCGAGCGCGCGGGCCTCGAGCGGGCCCGCGCCGGCGGCGCAGGCGACCGCGAGGACGCCGTCCCTGGCCAGCGCGTCGGCGGCGACGCGCCGCAGGAGGCCCTCGGCGGTCGGCGGGTCCGCCGCGACGCCGGGCGGGAAGGCCCAGGGGTCGAGGCGGAGGTGGACCGTCGGGGAGACGGACGAGGCGGCGGCGGCGGCGGCGGCGGCGGCGGCGGAACGGGAGCGGTCCCCCCCCTGCCCTTCCTCCTCCTCCGCCTCCTCCCCCTCGCCGCAGCCGCAGACGAACAGGCCGGGCGCCGGCGCCTCGAGCAGCGCCCGGCGCAGCGCGAGCGCGCGCGCCCGGACGCGCTCGAGGCGGCCGCCGCCGCCGCCGCCGTTTCCCCCGCCCTCGCCGCCCCCCGAGGAGAGCCTCGCCAGCGCCTCGCCCGCGGCCACCGCCAGGAAGGGCGGCAGCGACGCCGAGAAGCAGTAACCCGCCCCGCTGAGGCGCTGATGGTCGACGATCTCCCTCGACGCGGCGCAGAAGCCGCCGACCGAGGCGAGCGCGCCGCCGAGCGTCGCGATCACGACGTCGACGTCGGGCACCTCGTCGCCGCCGGCGCCGTCTGCCTCTCCTCCTTCTCCGTCCTCGGGTTTCTTCTCCGCGCCCCTCGCCTCCTCTTTCTCCTTCTTCTTCCGCTCCTTCTGCCCCTCCTCCTTCTTCCCCTGCTCCTTCTCCCCCTCCAACGCCGCCGTCACCCCCGCGGGCAGCAGCCCAAAGTGCTCGCAGGCGCCCCTCCCCTTCTCGCCCAGCGCCCCGAGCGCGAGGCTCTCGTCGACGACCAGCCTGTACTTGTACTTCCTCTTCAGCCGCACGATCTCCGGCAGCGGGGCGACGGCACCGTCCGAGGCGGCGACGCCCTCGACGACGATGAAGCGGCGGCAGGGCGGGCGGTGGGCCCTCGCGTCCTCGTCCTCGAGGGACTTGAGCACGGCCTCGAGCGACGCGGCGCTGCCGTGCGCGAACCTGCGCACGCGCGCCCGCGACAGCGCGGCGCCGTTGGAGAGCGCCCACGGGGCGGCGTCGTCGAGCACGACGACGTCCCTCGCGGAGGCGAAGGCCGGGAGCACCGAGGGAGCGGTCGCCAGGTCGTACGAGTAGAGGATCGCTTCGTCGGTCCCGTAAAACTCGGCGAGGGACCTCTCCAGGTCCAGGTGCACGTCGATCGTGCCGTAAAAGCCGCGCGGGCCGCAGGAGCCGACCCCGTACTTGGCGATGGCGCGCTCGGCGGCCTCGGAGATGGCGGGGTCGCCGGCGAGGCCGAGAAAGTCAAGGGAGGCGAAGTCGAGGACGCGCTTGTTGGCGATGCTATGCGCGCCCCCGCCCCCGCCGTCGTCGTTGGAGGTCGAGGAGCAGCTGCTCACGGTCACCCAGGGCCCGGGGCCGCGCCTCTGGACGACGACGCCGTCGAGCGCCGGCGGGGGGGGCACGAGGAGGTGCGCTTGGATGACGGCGGGCGGGGGAGGAGGCGGCGGCGGCGGGGAAGAGGGAGAGCTTGCGAGGGCCGCCGCCGCGGCCGCCGTGGCCGCCTCGGCGGCGAGCGCGCGCGTCGCCGCGGCGGCGACGGCGGCGGCGTGCGCCTCGCCCGCGCGCCGCTCGTCCTCGGCGGAGAAGACGAGCGGCTCGGGAACCCACTCGTCGCAGAGGGTCTCGATCTCGGCGTCGGTGAGCTCCTCCCCGCCTCCTCCGGCCCCTCCCTGCCGCCTCCGCGGCCGCGACCGCCGCTGCGACAGCAGCGAGACGACGACGACGGCGAGGGCCGCCTCGAGGGCGACGTGCCCCGACGCTTTGCGCAAGGCCACCGGGTGCAAGGGCCCGCCGGGCCGCATCAGCTCCCATGCCTGCTCGAAGAAGTGGCGCAGGAGCGCCGCGAGCGAGGAGGGCCGGAGGAGCTGCGACAGCAGCCGCGGGAGAGGAGGGAAGGGCGGCGACGACGACGACGACAGGGAGGAGGAGGTCGAGGCGGAAGTCGGAGAGGAGCAGGAAGGAGACGAGTCCGTCGCGATGAGGCAGGCAGAGTGCAGGAGCTCGACGAGCCTCGCCGAGAGGGGAGAGGGAGCCCTCGAGGGCGCGAACCAGAGGTGCGGAGGGGAGGGCTGTGCGAGAGAGAGAGAGAGAGAGAAGAAAAGAAGAGGAAGAAGCAGAAGCAGAAGCGGGAGAAGAGGTTGAGAGAGGTGAGTTTCTTCGTCTTCATCGTCATCGTGTCGTCGACGTCGATTCCTTTCTCTTCTCCCTCTCTTTCTCCTGCTTCTGTTCTTGCGGTGCCTTCGTCCACCGAGGAAAAAAAGTGCTTGATGAGCGGCGAGACATCCACGTACCTTGCTGCTCGGGCACAAGGGCATCCAGGGGAGCGAAGAGCAGAGAGCGGACGCCAGAGATGATGTTGCCGACAACGACGCCGACGAAGCGACGGCAGCGATGGCAGCGGCCGTGGCCGCAGTCGGAGCTGGAGCCGCGAGCGCCGCGGCCAGCGCCGCGGCAAAGGCCACGGCGCTGGCAGCGCGGTCTCGAGAGGCAGGAGACGACATCGTGAGAGGAGGAGCGCCCCGCTCTCCGCTTCTCCTTCTCCTTCTCCTTTCAAAGAGGACGGAATGAGAGAAGAAGAGGAGGGAGTGATTGCGACTGCTCTCCATCATTTTCTCCTCCGAGAGCTGTCTCTCTCTCTCTCTCCGCCGCTCTCTCCTCGCTCTGTGGAAGACTCGGCCTCTCCCTCTGTTGTTTGCTTCGTCTATCTTTCCTCTCTCTCTCTCTCTCTCTCTCGCAGACGAGCACGTGCCTTCCTGCCCCCCCTGCGGCGAGCGTGCTTGCGTGCGAGCGCTGGCCTTTGAGAGAGCGAGGGGGAAGAAAGAGTTCATTCGAGAGGAAGAAAAAAAAAGCGTGATTCGCGATGGCCTCTTCGCCGCCTCTTCCCGACGCGGCGGCCAAGCTCCTCGACTTTAGCCAGCCGTTTGACGTGCCCCTGCTCGACGCCACAGTCAACGCCTTCTATGGCGCCGGGAGCAACGACGAGGTAGGAGGAGAGATAGAGAAGGAGGAAGGGGAGGGAAACAAAAGCGGAAGAGAGAGAGAATGCACGGTCGGCATCGACGAATCAACGTCTCGAGAGGTCTTGTTGGAAAAACCTTCCAATCGAATCCGCGTCTCGCACGAGCTGTCGCTGCTTCGTGTCGCCGTTTGCCGCTCACCGCCGGCCGCAGAAAGACCTCGAAGCAACAGCGCGTGACAAGAAAAGACCCGGACTCGACGCCGCTTGAAAGACGAAAAGGGACAAGGGCAAAAAGGGGTGGGTGGGGGGAACGTCAATCGCGCAAACTTTCTTTCGTCTTCTTCTTCGACCTCAGCAACAACGAAGCGACCCCCCCTCTCTCTCGCAACGCCCAAAAACACAACAAACAGCGCGTCGCCGCCGAGGCTGTCCTCAAGGCCGTGCAGTCCCACCCGGACGCCTGGTCCCGCGTCGACGCCGTCCTCGAGCATTCTACAAACGCCCAGTCGAAGTTCTTCGCGCTCCAGATCCTGGAGGACGTGATCAAGCGCCGGTGGGGCGCGCTCCCGGACGAGCAGCGCGCGGGAGTGCGCAACTTCGTCAGCAACATGATCATTTCCGTCGCTTCTTCCTCGGAAGCCTCCAAGGGATCCTCGCGGAAGGACGAGCGCACGTTCCTGCACAAGCTCGACGTCGCGCTCGTCCAGATCCTCAAGCAGGACTGGCCCCACGCCTGGCCCCAGTTCGTGCCAGACCTCTGCGCGGCGTCGAGGGCCTCGGCAGCCCTCTGCGAAAACTCGATGACGATCCTGAAGCTGCTGTCGGAGGAGGTCTTCGACTTCAGCCGCGGGGAGCTGACGCAGGCCAAGACGCGCGAGCTCAAGGCGAGCCTCAACACGCAGTTTGGCGCGATCCACGAGCTGTGCATGTTTGCGCTCGCGGCCGGCGCGGGGCCGCTCGTGGCGGGCGATGGGTCTGGGGGCGCTGGCGCAGCTCCGGTCTCGGCGTCGCTGGTGAGGGCGACGCTCGACACGCTGCACGCCTATCTGTCGTGGGTGAGTACGGGTTGCCCCTCTTCTTCTTCTCCTTTTTTTACTTCTTTCGGAGGAGGAGGAGAGGACGACGACGAAGGGCGAAGAAGACGAGGAAAATTCACTTTTCGCGCGAAAACACGTTCTCTCTCCCTCTCTCTTCGGGGGAAAAAAAAAAAAAACTCCATCAACCCCCCCCTCCCCCCCTCCCGCCAGGTCCCCCTCGGCTACGTCTTCGAGTCCGACGTCGTCGCCGCGCTCCTGCGCCTGTTCCCGGTCCCGGCCTTCAGGAACGCCTCCCTGAAATGCCTCACCGAGGTCGCGGCGCTCAGCGTCGGGCCCGAGCGAGACGCGGCCTTCGTGTCGCTCGCGACGGTGTTCGTCGCCGAGCTCGCGCCGATGTTGCCGGCCGACTGCATGAGTCCGCAGAGCGACGCCGAGGGCGGGCTGGCCCCGTCGTCCCTCGTCGCCGACCCCGCCGCAAGGACGGCCGTCGACCACTCGCGCGGCCTCTCGGCGGCGTACGCCGCCGGCTCCGACGAGGACCAGGACTTTGTGCAGAACCTGTCCCTGTTCCTGACGACGTTCCTGAGGGCGCACCTGCGCGCCCTCGAGGCCGATCCGGCGGCGCGGCAGCCGGGCGGCGGCGCGCTGCTGCGCGCGCTCGACCTGCTCGCGTCGGTCTCGTTCGTGCCCGACGAGGAGGTGTTCAAGATCTGCCTCGACTACTGGCACCACTTCGTGCCCGGGGTGTACGCCGGGGCGACCGCCGCGGCGGCGATGGCGAGCGCCGCCGCGGCTGGGGGAGCCACCGGGTTCGGGGCCCCGCCGGGCGGCGGCTTCGGCTTCGGCTCGTCCCCTGCGAGCCTCGGAGGGGGAGGCACGCCCTCGGCGGCGGCGGGCGACGTCGACGCGCGCCGCCTCTACGCGCGCGTGCTGTCCCGCCTCAGGTCGCTGATGATCGCGCGCATGGCCAAACCCGAGGAGGTCATCGTGGTCGAGGACCCAGAGTCCGGGACGGTGGTCCGCGAGGCGATGAAGGTGAGAGGGAAACGATGGGCGGGGGGAGAGAGAAGCAAGAAGGAAGAAAGAAAGGGAAAAACTCACTTTTTTTTCTTCACCGGTGCCGAACCCCGCAAACTTTGGGGGGAAAAACCCAACAAAAAAAACAGGACACCGACACGCTGGCCCGCTACAAAACCATGCACGAGACCCTCGTCTACCTCGCCCACCTCGACCACGAGGACACCGAGCGCCAGATGCACGACGCGCTCCGCGCGCAGCTCGCGGCCAAGACCGACTGGTCGTGGGGCGGGCTCAACACGCTCTGCTGGGCCGTCGGCTCGATCTCGGGGTCGATGGCCGAGGACCAGGAGAACCGGTTCCTCGTCACCGTGATCCGCGACCTGCTCAACCTCTGCGAGGTGACGAGGGGCAAGGACAACAAGGCGGTGATCGCGGCCAACATCATGTATGTGGTCGGGCAGGTACGTTTTGGGTTGTGTTTTTTGGAAGGTTTCGGAGAGGAAGGGGAAAAAGAAAGAGAGAGATAGAGAGACCGTTTTCGACCTCGCGGCGACGAAGAAGAAGAAGAAGCGGAAATCTGAATTTAAAATTTCCCCCCAAAAAAAAAAACGGAACAGTACCCGCGCTTCCTCCGCAACCACTGGAAGTTCCTCAAGACCGTCGTCAACAAGCTCTTCGAGTTCATGCACGAGACGCACCCGGGCGTGCAGGACATGGCCTGCGAGACCTTCCTCAAGATCTGCCACAAGTGCCGCCGCAAGTTCGTCGTGCAGCAGCTGGGCGAGGCCGAGCCGTTCGTCTGCGAGCTGCTGTCGGGGCTCGCCTCGACGATCCAGGACCTCGAGGCGCACCAGGTGCACATGTTTTACGAGGCCGTGGGGCTGATGGTGGGCGCCGACGCGGACCAGGCGAGGCGGGCGGCCTACCTCGAGAGGCTGATGTCCCCGCCCAACGCGACCTGGGACGCCGTCGTCTCCTCGAGCCTCGCCGCGGACCCCTCGGGCGCGCAGCTCCTCGAGCCCGAAAGGGTCAAGAGCGTGACCAACATCCTGCAGACGAACTCGAGCGTCTGCTCGAGCCTCGGGGCCCCCTTCGCGCCGCAGATGGCCCGCGTCTTCGGCGACGTGCTCCGGGTGTACGCCCTGTACTCCTCCGCGGCGGACGCGGCGATCGCGGACGGCGGCCCGCACGCCGCCCGCTCGGCCGGCGTCAAGGCCCTGCGGGGCGCCAAGCGCGCCGCGCTCAGGCTACTGGAGACGTGGGTCGGCGCCTGCGACGACGTCGAGCTGCTGGCGCGGCAGTACGTCCCCGCGATGGCCGAGCCCGTGCTGGGCGCCTACGCGCGCGCGCGCTCGCCCGAGTCGCGCGACGCGGAGGCGCTGGCCCTCTACGCCGCGGTCGTGGGCAAGCTCCGCTCGGCCGCTACGGCGGAGGTCGTGCCGCGCTGCTTCGACGCCGTGTTCGGCCCGACGCTCGAGATGATCACGGCCAACTTTGAGGACTTCCCGGAGCACCGCCTCCAGTTTTTCGCGCTGCTGCGGTCGGTGGCGACGGCCGCCTTTGGGGCTCTTTTCGGTCTTGGCGGGGCGCAGCTCAAGCTGCTCGTCGACGCCGTTGTGTGGGCCTTCAGGCACACCGAGCGCAACGTGGCGGAGACGGGTTTGAATTTGCTGCTCGACCTGCTGCAGGCCTTTGAGCGGTCTCCCGCCGCGGCGCAGTTTTACCAGGTGAGTCGTTTTGAACTCGTTCTTTCTCTTTTTTTTTTGGGGGGGGGGGTGATTTTTTCCCCCTTATGAATCTCAGCTCACGCTTGTTCGATACGAAATTCTCAAAAAAAAAATAGGCGTACTACATGCACCTCGTCCGCGAGATCTTCGCCGTCATGACCGACACCTTCCACAAGCCCGGGTTCAAGCTCCATGCCCGCATCCTCCACCACCTCTTCGGGCTCGCGAGGCCCGCGGCCGAGGGCGGGCTGCCTGCCCCCCTGTGGGAGGGGGCCGGGGCCGCGGAGGCGGCCGCGGCGGCGGGGAGCAACGGAGCCTCGACGGCCGTCGGCGCCGTCGACCCGGCGACGGGCGCGCCCTGGGCCTCGAACGCCGCCTTCGTCGCGGCCTCCGTCTCGGCCCTGCTCTCGACCTCCTTCCCCAACCTCAGGCCCACGCAGGTCGACGCCTGCTGCCGCGGCATGTTCGCGCTCCGCGACTTTGGCGCCTTCAAGGAGCACCTGCGCGACTTCCTGGTGCAGACAAAGTCGTTTGCGTCGCAGGACAACGCCGACCTCTTCGCCGAGGAGGCAGGGAGGGCCGCCGAGGCCGAGGCGGCGAGGCTGGCCGCCATCCCGGGGATGGCGAACCCGCACACGGGGGCGATCGTCCTCGGGGGAGTGGCGGCAGGGAGCAACGGGGCCGGTGCTGGCGGCGGAGGAGGAGGCGGGATGGGAGACTGAGGAAGGAGCAGGGAAAAAAGGAAGAGAGAAACTAAGACCTGAACAAAAAAATGACTTTTTGACTTTGCCGAAAACAACGAAGACGACTCGCATTCTCTTGCTTCCTCACGCGTTTTGATGCCCCTCTCGATAGAGAAAGGGAGATTAAAGAGACGTTGTTGGTGCTCGCGCGGGCGAGAAGAGAATCTCTTCTTTTGCCCCGCTCGCTGAGCGCCCGCTCTCTTCTGTCTTTCTTCGGGTCGAGAGGGCGTGAGAGAGAGCCAGATTTTGATTTTCTACAGTTTGACCCCCCCAGTTAACCTTGACAGGGACCGGCGCGCCCCCGCGCCCGTCGCGCGTCTTAAAAGACGCAGCAGCGGCGGAGGGCTCGCGCCTCCCTTGTTTTACGTTTGGAGAGAGAGAGAATGAGAGAGAGAGTAGGGGGTGTAAGAGAGATAGTGGGGATAAAAGAAAAAGAAAAAACTCGCCTCAGCTAGTACTTTTCCCCTCTTAAGTTCGCTTCCTTGGCTCTCTCCTCTGCATTTTACACGCTAGATGCTCGCGGTCTCGGCAGCCATGTCCGGAGCAGCGCATGAGCAGCAGCAGCACCACCAGGGAGGCGGCGGAGAGATCGACGCCGCTGCGCTCGACCTGCTCTGGGGCGGCGAGGGCGGCATGCTCCCCCCTCTCTCATCGGCCGACGATGCCGGGATTTCCGTCGCCGCGGCCAATGCGGCCGCTCTCGCCCGCGGCAAGCGCCCCGTCGCCCCTCTCTCGAGCGAGGGGTCGCTCCTGCGGGACGTGGCCGACAGGTCGATAGCAGACCACCTCGCTTACGAGTACGGCACGCGGGCGCCGGGGGACACGGCGAGGCCTGCCCCTCCCCCCGAGGACGACGACGGCGACGACGACGACGGCGGTGACGGCGAGGGAGATGACTCGAATTCGCGGAAAGCTCCCAGGACCTCGGGCCCGCGCCGGACCACCTCCGGTCCCTCCGAGGGCGCGGCGAGGGCCAAGGCCAACCGCGAGCGCGCCAGGAGGGAGCGCTTGAACGACTTTGTGAGTAGCGAATCGAAGGGAGGAGGAGGAGGAGGAGGATTGGAGACTACACAAGCTCGATCGAGGGCCCTGCCTTTTCGGTCGGTCGGTCGCTCAAGCCGCCGACAGCGTGCGGCGAGCGTACGCTCTCTCTGTCTCCTTTCCCTTTATCTAAACCCCGAATGACTCTGACCACCGCTTCTCTTTCCCTCTCTTTTTCCCTGCCCCCCCCCAAAAAAAAAAAAACACCACCACCACCACCACCACCACCAACAACAACAACAACAGTTTGCCGAGCTCGTCCGAGCGATGGCCCCCTGCCAGGGAGGCGCGACCGCCGGAGCGGGCGGCGGCCCCTCCACCTCGGCCTCTGCCTCGGCCGCCGCCTCGCTGCTGCGAACCGACAAGACCTCGGTCGTCGCCGACGCGATCCGCCTGATCACCGCGCTGCGGGCGGAGAACGGCCAGCTCAAGCAGCTGAACAAGTTTATGGAACAGCGGCTCGCGAGCGTGGAGAGGGAGCGGGCAGAGCTGATGATGCGGGCCGCTTACGCGGCGGGGATCGCATCGAGCGGGGGAGCGGGAGCGGGAGGAGCGGGCAACGGCGGCGGGGGGGCTTCGTGCTCGGCCGCCCTTCCTCCGCTCCCTTCTTCCGACGCCGCGGCAGCCGCTGGCGGGCCCGGTCCGCCCCTCGACGCCGCCGCGGCCGTCGCCATGCTGCCTCCGCCGTGGCTGCCCTCTTCCGACCTCGACACGTCGCTCGACGGGTCCAAGAGGCCTCCCGCGGCGTGACGGAGCGAAGAGGGAGTGTGGTTAAAGTTTTTTTCTGTTTTTTTGTTTATCCTTCTTTTTCTTTTTTACATGCTGCCTTTTCTCTTTTTTTCCTGCTGCCTTTGTCGCTTTTCCCCGAATGTGATATATAAAACCAAAAAACTTGTTCCTTTTTTTCTGAACCTAGCATCGAGAGAGAGAGAAAGAGAGAGAGAGGGAGCACTTCCGCGTTGTATACAAAACTTTTCTTTTTTCTTTTTTTCAAAACCTTGACATCTCTCCTCTTTCTTTCTTCTTCTCCTTCGTCGCCGCCGCCGTCATCATTGCCGCAGCCGCGACCCGCCCCAGCTCCTCCGGGCAGACCAAGGGCGCGTAGTGTCCAGATCGAGCTCCCTTTGCTTCCTTTGGAAGCCTCACGGGGAGGACGACGACAACGGAGGAGCCGGAGGGAGCGGAAGAGGAAGAAGAAGCGGCAGCGGCTTCGGCGGCGGCTCCGGCGGCAGCGAGGGCCCCCGACCTCAGGAACGCGGTGACGTCCGACCGGGGCTCCGCGGAGTACGAGATGACGACGACCCGATCTCGCTCTTGCTGCCGTCCGAGCGCCCGGTATGTCTCGCGGGACGGCCCGCCGCCCGAGGAAGTCATGAGGCCCGAGGCGAGCGCGGCGAGCGCGCGGCCGCCGCAGCGAAAGACCAGCTGCTGCTCCCCTCTCCCTCCGTCGCCTCCCTCGCCTCCGCGTCCTCCACCTCCTCCTCCTCGTCGTCGTCGTCGTCCCCTTTGGGTCGTCGTCGTCGTCGTCCCCTCCTCGTCCTCCTCCTCCTCCTCGTCGTCGGCTTCGTCGTCCCCAGAGTCTTTTTTCAGCCCGTGCTCGACAAAGGCCCGCCTGCATCCTGGATGCCACCACTTGAAAGGAGGGGCGAACTCAAGCAGGCTCGACGCGTCCTCCCTCGAGCCGAACGAGAGCGCCGAGGCTGCGGCGGCGGCGGCGGCAAAGGAGGCGTTGTCCTTGGCCAGGTCTCGCTGCTTTCCTCCTCCTTCTCTGCCTCCTTCTTCTCCTGCTTCCTCCACGGCAGCAGCCGAGACGAGCGGGTAAAACGGCGGCTCGAACAAGAACAGCGACCCGAAGAGCCGCGGGGCGCGGGCGCAGGCCAGGGCCGCGACGCCGGCGCCGAGCGAGTGCGCCAGGACGTCGGGCGGCGGCGGCGGCGGCGACGGGCGAGAGGGAGAGGCAGAAAAGGAGCTCAGAGACTTGACCGCCGCCTCCAGGTCGGCCGCCAGCGTCTCCCAGAGCGCTTCCTTGGTCCAGGACAGCGCGGGAGAAGAGGAGGGGGTCTCGTCGTCGTCGTCTTCTTCGGTCGTCGTCGTGCTCTCTCCGTGGTGGCGGAGGTCGAGGAAGACGACGCGGCGGTAGCGGGGAGGAGCAGGACGGGGAGAGGGGGCGCCGTCGTCGGGGTCAAAGGCATCGACCTTCGACGCTTTGACGAAAGCTTCCGCCAGCGGCCTGTACGCCAGCGAGCACAGGCCGAGAGCGCTCAGCACGAGGAGGCTCTTGTCTCCTGGAGATTCCGCGAGCACGAGCTCGTGGGCCGCGAGGGAAATACCGGGAGCGACGGCGTGGAATGAGGTCGTCGTCGCCATTGAGGAAAGTGTAAAAAAAATCCGTTCCTCCAAACCCGCCAAAAACATCTTCACTTTCTTTCTCTCTGACTCGATGTGGCGCTCGCACGCCTCGCGGCTGCTGCTCCGCCTCGCGGCGCGGCAGGCAAATTTCGTACAGGAGCCGGGGGGCTTGCGCGCTGCCGCCACCACCAGCGCGAGCAGCAGCAGCAGCAGCAGCAGCAGCAGCTCCGCCCGCTCTCCCTGGACGTCGCAATCTCTCGGCACCGCCGGCGGCGACCTCCAACCGAAACCCAGATCCAACCTCGCCTCCCTCCTCGAGAGCCTCGGCCCTTCGCCTCCCTCCCCGACTCGAAGCGGCGGCGGCGGCGGCGGCGGCGGCGACCCGTCGTCCTCGCCGTCGCCGCTGACCGTCCAGGAGGAGGAGTGGGACGTCGTCCGGTTCTTCCCGGCCGGGATCGCGCCGCCCGCGGCCACGAGGGTCTCTGCGGCGCAGCTCGGGCTCGCCCCGCGCGACGCGAGCCTGCTGCGCCCGCCGCAGCACGGCGTGTTCTCCCCGCTCGCCGCCTCGGCCGCCGCGGCGGCGATGAACGGCGGCGGAGGGGGGAGCGGGGCCGCCGCCGCGGGGATCGGGGTCGAGCTCGGGGGCAGGGCGGCGGCGGCGGCGGGAGGAGGCGGCGGCGGCGGGAAGGCGGCCGCGGCTCGGGCCTCGGCCGCCGCGGCCGGCCTCGGAGGCGCCCTCCCTTCGGCCTCGTCGGCCTCCTCCGTGCTCGCCGCACCCGTCGCGACGACGCAGAGGGCCACGCTGGCCCCGAGGGACACGATGGCGGTTCCGACGGTTCCGGCGTTCGCCGCCGGAGGGGAAGGGGGAGGCGGCGGAGGGACGGGGAGGCGAGAGGCCGCCGCCCGCGGCGACGGAGGGAGCCCGGCGAAACGGCCCCTCGACGTCGGCGGCACGGGCGACAACCCGGCCCGCAGCCGTAGGCTCATCCTGCTGCGCACCGAGGCCGTCCGCGCCGCGATCGGCGCCGACGAGGCGTGGGTGTTCCCCTGCCGGCGCGACGCGGACACGAGGAGCGCGCTCGCGGCCGTGCGGGCCGCGGCCGAGGCGAGCCCGGCGCCGCCGCGGGCGTGGTACGAGAGGCGCGGGCTGGAGCCCCCGCGGCCGGCGCCGCCGCTCTCCCCTTCCTCCCTTTCTCCCCTTCTCTCTTCCGCTCGAACGGACCGCCGCACCACGGCCCTCGCCTTCCCCCCCGGGAGGACCCCCCGCGCTTCCTTCTTCTCGGAAGAGGACGACGCCACAAACGTCGTCGCCGCCTCCTGCTCCCCCTCGCCCCCGCCCCTCCCCTTCGAGCTCGCGGTCCTCGAGGCGCTGCTGAGCGAGACCGTCCGCCAGTTCGAGCGCAGGCACCGCCAGCTGAGGCTGCTCGCCACGGGCGTCGAGGACGACATCGGGAGGACTCTCCGCAAGGCCGGCGGCGCCGGCGACGTCGCCTCCTCGAGCGAGCTGCAGCGGCTGCTGCCGATCGCCCGCGCCCTGACCGCGATGGCCCACGACGTAAGGGAGGCGAGGGCCGCCGTGGCCGAGGTCGCCGACTCCGACAGGCTGCTCGCCGCCGTGTGCCTGTCTGATGAGGTCGAGTCGTCGGGGGAGGAGAAAGGAGGGGGAGGAGTCGAGGAGGAGAGGAGAAGACTCTCGCCTTCGTCTTCTTCTTCCTCTTCCTCTTCCTCGCTTGCCGCGACGAGCGAGCACGCGCGCGCCGCGGCGGCGCTCTTCGAGTCCTACGAGCGGCAGCTTCAGTCGGTCGAGGGGGCACTGAGGGAGCTCGAAGAGGGGCTCGAGAGCGCTAGGAGCGTCTGGAACATGACGTAAGAGGAGGAGAGAGAGAGAGGGAGAGAGAGAGGCGAAGAAGCGTGAGAGCGAGGGAGGCGAAGAAGCGTGAGCGAGAGAGGTGAAGAAAGAAAAAAAAACGAAAATCCTTTCCCTCTCTCTCAAAACTCACAAAAAAAAACTCACAAAAAAACAGCCTCGCGGCGCAGCGAAACCGCATCATCAATCTCAACCTCCGCCTCACGGTGCTCACCTTCTCCACCGCGGTGGCCTGCGCCACCCCGGCCGCCTTCTTCGGCATGAACCTGCGCAGCGGCCTCGAGGACGTCCCGGGGCTCTTCTGGCCGATCCTGGGCTGGTCCGTCGCCGGCGCCGCCGCGCTGGGCCTCGGCGTCCACGCCCTGCTCCGCTGGTGGCCGGACGCGGCGCACAGGCGAAGGCTCGCGGACCTGGGCGCGCTGCGCGACCTCCTGATCCACCACCTCGACGACCTAGACGCGATTTCCGCCGCCGTCGTCCAGTCAAAGGGCGGCGGCGGCGGCGGGGGAGACGCCAAGCTGGGCAAGCAGGAGTTCGCCGCCGCCGTCGCGAGGGCCGGGGTGTGGATGCTGCCCGGGGAGGTCGACCTGCTGTTCCGGGTCTATGACGCCGACAGCAGCGGGTTCCTCGAGGTGAGCGAGGTGGTCGCGGCGCACGACAGGGCCGCCGCGAGGTAAAGCAGAGCGAGAGCGAGGAAGGAAGACGAGAGACAAGACGGCCCTTTTTGAGCGGCGTCTCTCTGGTTCCTTCTTTTTCTTTCTCTCTCTCCTTTCTCTCCCGTTTCTCTCGTGTGAGAGGTTGTAAAAAACGAAGCAGGGCATTCGCTTGTATAAGAACGAAGAAAGAGAATCGCGCACGCTCTTTACAGAAAAGAGTATTTTTTACTTTTTTTTTTCTTCTTCGCTCTCTCTCTCTGTCTTTCTTTCTCTTCCTCCTTCTTCTTCTCTGTCGGCAACGACAACGAACCAAATCATCTATCCCTTCAGGCACTCCAGAGCCAGCTCCCTCTCCTCCACCAGCTCGGCCCCGCTCGCAGCCACCTTCTCGCTCGTCTCCTCGCTCATCGCCAAACCTCGGACAATCTCCCACTCCCCGTCTCCCGCGCACCTCACGGGAAACGAAAAGACGACCCCCTCGGGCGCCCCCTCGTAGCCGCTGGTCCCGTCGGAGAACACGCCCATGCTCACGAAGGCCTCCTTGTCCTCAAAGTTCGTGCCCAGAGCCCAGTCCCGCATGTGGTCGACGGCGGCCGAGGCGGCCGACAGCGCCGACGAGGCGCCGCGCGCCGCGATGACGGCCGCGCCGCGCTGCTGCACGGTTTCAACAAACTCGCCGTCGAGCCACGCGTCGTCGCTGACCGCTTCCCTCGCCGGCAGGGTCTTCCCATCCATCGTCACGGTCGCGTGCGTGGCGTCGGGGACCTGCGAAGAGGAGTGGTTGCCCCAAATAACCACGTTGCGCACGTCCCTGGCCGAGACGGCGAAAGCGGTCGAGTTCGGATCTTTGGCCTTCGAGATCTTCTCCGCGATCTGTCCCTGCGCCCTGTTGTGGTCGAGGCGCGTCAGGCAGGTGATGTTCTTCGCGGGGATCGACGGCGCGTTCCGCGACAGGATCAGCGCGTTGGTGTTGGCCGGGTTGGCGACGACCAAAATCTTGACGTTTTTGGAGGCGTGTTTCTCGAGCGCAGCGGCCTGCGACTGGTAGATGGCGACGTTCTTGCTCATCACGTCTTTCCGCTCCATCCCCGCCTTCCGAGGGAACCCACCGACCATGATGGCGTAGTCCACACCCTTCGAGGCCTCGGAGGCGTCGATGGAAGTCACAATCCCGGCCAGCAGAGGGAAGGCCGCGTCGACGAGCTCCATGCGCACGCCCTCGAGCGCCTTTTCGGCGGGCGGGATGTCGAGGAGGTGGAGGACGACGGGCTGTTCTGGCACGAGCATGAGCCCGCGGGCGATGAGCGGGGCCAGGGCGTAGCCGATTTGGCCTGTGGAATGGGGTTTGAAGAGGGGGGCGTAGGACGAGAGAGAGGAAGGAGCGGGGGAGAGAGGAGGGGGTGAAT